>Ga0194133_10003315_pt1 | contig 23134 bp, 27 predicted proteins | sample TA2KigOf40mmetaG_FD_155448 | JGI IMG/M metagenome (GOLD analysis project Ga0194133, IMG submission 155448) | Freshwater microbial communities from Lake Tanganyika, Tanzania - TA2015055 Kigoma Offshore 40m | ecosystem: Environmental > Aquatic > Freshwater > Lake | place: Tanzania: Lake...
ACCAGGACGAGCGGCAACTCGATCCCCGCGAGCAGTGCGCGGGATTCCTCGACAGCGTCCTCGGGCACCGCGACGACGATGAGATCGAGATCGCGCGCTGTGGCGAGGTTGCGTACGGCGTGCAGCAGGATCGGTTGCCCGGCGAGGGTGCGCAGCGCCTTGGGAGCGCCGGGACCGAGGCGCTCACCACGCCCGGCCGCGGGCACGATGACCGCCGTCCGTGCAGCGCCGTCGCCCATGGCGACCTCCGCTTCCAGTGACGCGGGCCGCGAGGACTGCCCGCGATGGCCTAGGCCGGGGAGTTCAGGACGCGAGGACCTCGTCGAGGATGGCCTCGGCCTTGTCCTCGTTGGTCTTCTCGGCGAGGGCAAGCTCGCTCACCAGGATCTGGCGGGCCTTGGCCAGCATGCGCTTCTCTCCGGCCGAGAGGCCCCGCTCACGCTCACGGCGCCACAGGTCGCGGACGACCTCGGCGACCTTGATGACGTCGCCTGAGGCGAGCTTCTCGAGGTTGGCCTTGTAGCGCCGCGACCAGTTGGTCGGCTCTTCGGTGTAGGGCTGGCGCAGCACCTCAAAAACCCTGTCGAGGCCCTCCGCATTGACGACGTCACGTACCCCCACCAGGTCGACGTTGTCGGCTGGCACGCGCACGGTCAGGTCTCCCTGGGCGACCCGAAGGACGAGGTACTCCTTCTCCGCCCCCTTGATGACCCGGACCTCTACGGCCTCGATGAGAGCAGCCCCGTGATGGGGGTAGACGACGGTGTCGCCAACCTTGAACGTCATAGAGAGAGACCCCTTTCCCGGTCCATCAGGATATCACGGGCATCAGGAGCACCACCCCGAGTCCCGACGAGCCCACCCGCTAGTCTGAGGGGGTCGCCATGTGCGCGACCGGTCGTCCGCAGCCGATGACCGCGACGTAGCCGCAGGAGCACCACGTGATCGCTGTGCGCGAGCGCCTCGCCCGCCGACTTGCCCTGGTCGCGACCGTCATCGCCGTGACTCCCATGCTCGCGGGATGCTGGCAGGGATTCGGGGCAGGCACGACCGCGCAGAGTTCGATGAACTCCGGCAACGGCACGCAGGAGATCCTCGGATCACTGCGCATCGAGAACGCCACGATCGTGCGCACGGAGGCCGGTCGGGCATCACTGGTGATGGCCGTCTTCAACCAGGGTGACGTGCCCGACACCCTGTCGGCCGTGTCGATCGACGGTCAGGCCCTGACCACGCCCCCGGTGACCATCGAGCCAGGCTCATTCGCCACCTTCGGCTACGGCGCCGAGGGTGGCCCCGTGGAGAACGCCCTCATCGTGGATCCCCTCGCGACACCGGCGGGCTCCTACTCCACGGTGTCCTTGACCTTTACCACCAACGGGATGGCGGACTTCACGTCTCTCGTGGTGCCGGACGTCGGCTACTACGCCGGCTACGTCCCCGCCAGTTGATCAGCTGATCGCGTCGGCGACGGGTCGGGCCTACTCCGCTTCGAACTTGTAGCCCAGGCCGCGCACGGTCAGGATCAGCGACGGGTGATGCGGATCCTCCTCGATCTTTGCGCGCAGTCGCTTCACGTGGACATCCAGCGTCTTGGTGTCGCCGACGTAGTCCGAACCCCACACACGGTCGATGATCTGACCGCGGGTGAGGACGCGTCCGGCGTTGCGCACGAGCAACTCGAGCAGGTCGAACTCCTTCAGCGGCATCGCGACCGTCTCCCCGCGGACCGCGACCACATGGCGATCGACATCGATGCGCACCGGCCCGGCCTCGAGGATGCTTGGCAGCATCTCCTCGGGCTCGCCTCGTCGCCGGAGGACAGCCCGGATGCGAGCCACGAGCTCGCGGGAGGAGAAGGGCTTGGTGACGTAGTCGTCTGCGCCAAGCTCCAGGCCGACGACCTTGTCGACCTCCCCGTCCTTGGCGGTCACCATGATGATGGGCACGGCTGAACGCTGGCGCAAAGTCCTGCACACCTCCGTGCCCGAGATGCCGGGCAGCATGAGGTCGAGGAGCACGAGGTCGGCTCCGTGACGGTCGAACTCATCGAGCGCAGCGGCGCCGTCGGCAGCGACGCCGACCTCGTATCCCTCTCGCCGCAGCATGAAGGACAGCGCATCCGAGAACGACTCCTCGTCCTCCACCACCAGGACCCGTGTCACGAGACCCCCTCCTCCGTCGCAGGGCCCTCGAGGCCCGTGTTCGCGCCCCAGGATCCAGCGCCGGGGGCAAGGGGCAGCCGCAGTGTGAACGTCGACCCGACGCCCACCTCGGACCACACGGCGACGTCACCACCGTGGTTGACGCACACGTGCTTGACGATCGCCAGGCCCAGACCGGTGCCGCCGGTGGCACGGGAGCGGGCGGGGTCCGCGCGATAGAAGCGCTCGAAGATGCGATCCAGGTCGTGTGACGCGATGCCGATGCCCTGGTCCTTGACGTCGATCTGCACCGTGCCGCCATCCGAGTGCGCGGCGACCGCGACGCGCGTGTGATCGGGCGAGTAGGTCACCGCATTGGCGACGAGGTTGCGCAGGGCCGTGAGCACCTGCTGGCGATCCCCCACCAGCTCCGCGCCCGGCGCTCCGATGACGACGAGTTCAATGCCCCGAGCGTCGGCAAAGGGCCGCACCTCATCGACAGCCTGCGTGATGACGGGGTCGATCTCGAAGACCGCGGCGCGAGCGAGGGGATCATCCCCCTGGAGGCGCGACAGCTCGATGATGTCGTTGATGAGGGAGGACAATCTCGAGGACTCCACGATCATGCGCTCGGCGAAGCGCTGCACGCTCTCCTTGTCTTCAGCAGAGCTCAAGATCGCCTCCGCGAGCAGGGCGAGGGCGCCCACGGGGGTCTTGAGTTCGTGGCTGACATTGGCGACGAAGTCACGCCGGACAGCGTCGACGCGGCGCTCCTCCGCGAGATCTTCGACCAGGACGACATACAACCCAGGGGATAGGGGAGCGACGGTCGCGCGCAGGTCGAGCATGCCCCGGCCCAGCGGTGGGCGGCGGATGCGTATCTCGCGATCCTGAGCCGTGCCGCGGGCAGCGCAGGCGTGCACGAGTTCGTGCACGTCGGCCACGGCAAGAGCATCGCGGCGGACCAGACCCAACGCCTCGGCTCGCGGTGTTGTGCGCAGGACGTTGCCCTCGCCGTCCACGATGAGCGAGGCCATGGGCAAGACCCCCAGCAGGGCCACGACCTGGTCCGGGATCGAGCGCGCAGCCGACAGCCCCTCCGGAGTCGCGGTCGCAGGTCGGCCGGCCATGCCGTCACGATAGGCGCCTCACGCCCGAGCGCCCATGGGGAGCCACCCTGCGGCGCCAGGATTGTCCGATCGTTCACCCTCGGGTGCCCACCGTTCACTCCGTGCTCGACGACCGTTCATCTAGGCTGGCCACCATGCTCCATCGGGAGGTGAACCATGCGTGAGGCGTTCACGGCCGAGCTCGACGCCATCAGCGACGACCTCGTCCACCTGACGCGCCTGGTCGGCTCCGCCATGAACCGCGCCACCCAGGCACTCCTCGATGCCGACCTCCGCCTCGCCGAGGAGGTCATCGCCGCGGATGAGCAGGTCGACGTGATCACCTCCGAGACGGAGGAGAAGTGCTTCGACGTCATCGCCTTGCAGGCACCCGTCGCGTCGGACCTGCGCATCGTCATCGGCGCCCTGCGCATCGCCTCGTCCTTGGAGCGCATGGGCGATCTCGCCGAGCATGTCGCCAAGCAGGCACGCATGCGCTACCCCGCACCGGCGATTCCACAGGAATTGCGTGGCACCTTCGCTGAGATGGGCGGCATTGCCGAAGCGATCGTGTCCAAGACGGGTGCGGTGATCGCAACCAAGGACGTCGCGCTGGCAACCGACATTGCCCGCCATGACGAGCAGATGGACCACCTTCACCGTGAGCTCTTCACTATCGTCCTGTCCCCCTCGTGGAAGCACGGCGTGGAAGCGGCCATCGACGTCACCCTGCTCTCACGCTTCTACGAGCGGTACGCCGACCACGCGGTCTCGGTGACCCGCCGCGTGGTGACCATCGTGACCGGAGAGCCCTACGCAGGGGTCACTCTCGACTCCGGACACTGAGGTGACCGGGGCAAAGATGCCCCTCAGGGGGGAATACGCCACAATGGTGGGCCGTTCAGCCCTCGGGAGGTGGCTGTGACTCGAACTCTGCGCGACATCCGGCCACGCCGGGTCGCTGTCGTGTCGCTGCACACCTCACCGCTGGACCAGCCGGGCACGGGCGACGCCGGCGGGCTCAATGTCTACGTGCTCGAGACGTCACGTCGACTGGCCGCTGCGGGGGTGCAGGTCGAGATCTTCACGCGGGCGGTGTCCTCCTCCATGCCGACCACGGTCGAGCTCGCACCCGGCGTGAGCGTCACTCATCTGCGTGCCGGACCCTTCGAGGAACTCCCGAAGGAGGATCTCCCGGCGCAGATGTGCGCCTTCAGCGCAGGCCTGCTGCGCGCGGAAGCCGGTCGCCCCCCCGGGTGGTTCGACCTCATCCATTCGCACTACTGGCTGTCGGGTCAGGTAGGCTGGCTTGCCTCCGAGCGCTGGGACGTGCCGCTCGTGCACTCCATGCACACCATGGCGAAGGTGAAGAACCTCGAACTCGCCGCCGGTGACCGGCCCGAGCCCCAGGTGCGCGTGATCGGCGAAGAGCAGGTCGTCGACCATGCCTCGCGGCTCATTGCCAACACCGGAGATGAGGCCGCACAGTTGATGGACCTCTACGCCGCCTCGCCGCACGCGATCGACGTCGTGCACCCGGGCGTGGATCTCTCCGTCTTCTCCCCGGGCGATCGTCTGGCCGCCCGAGCGGCACTCGGCATCAAGCCGGGCGCGCACCTGCTGCTCTTCGTCGGTCGCATACAGCCGCTCAAGGCTCCCGATGTGCTCCTGCGCGCCGTCGCCCGCATGGTCGAGGCCGACCCGTCCCGCCGTGAGGATCTCGTCGTGGCCATCTGCGGCGGCCCCTCCGGCAGCGGGCTCGAGCACCCGACGGCCCTGGCCGACCTCGCTACCTCGCTCGGCATAGCCGACATCGTCCGGTTCGAGCCACCGGCCGACCGCGCACGCCTCGCCGAGTGGTATCGCGCCGCCGACGCCACCGTCGTGCCGTCCTACTCGGAGTCCTTCGGCCTCGTGGCCATCGAGTCCCAAGCGTGCGGCACTCCCGTCGTCGCTGCCTCCGTCGGCGGCCTGCGCACCGCGGTGGCCGACGGTCGCTCCGGCCTCCTCGTGGCAAGCCACGATCCCGGTGAGTGGGCACGTGCACTGGAGCGCATGACCACGGGGGAGCGGCAGCGCCTCGCCGACGGTGCCCGCCCGCATGCCGAAGGCTTCAGTTGGGATGCGACCGCGCGCGGCCTCATCGACTCCTACGCGCAGGCCATCGGCGAGCACGCGGCTCTACCCCTCGCCATCGGCACGCCATGACAGGTGACTCGACCGCCAGGGCCTCGGCCACGCGCGCCGTCGAGACCGCCCTCACCGAGACCGGCCTTCCGGTCGAGCGCACCGACGAGCACACCTTCGTGGTGACACTCGAGGGCGAGCACAAGCTCCGCACGACGGTTTCGCTCGCAGTCGGCGATCACGCCCTCTCCATCAATGCCTTTGTGGCACGGCGCCCGGACGAGAACGCCGAGGCCGTCTACCGCTGGCTGCTGGAGCGCAATCGCCGGATGTACGCCGTCGCCTTCTGCATCGACCATCTCGGTGACGTCTATCTCTCGGGGCGGACATCCCTGGGCGCCGTGACCCGTGATGAGGTCGACCGCATTCTCGGCTGCGTAGCGGAGTACTCCGACGGATCGTTCAACACCATCCTCGAGCTCGGCTTCGCCACCGCGATTCGCCGCGAGTGGCAGTGGCGTGTCGACCGAGGCGAGCCCACGGGCAATCTCGAGGCGTTCCGACACCTGGCCGAGCAGTCCGACTGACGGTTGGGAGGATGGCGCCATGACCGCGCCCTACACCCTGGTCCTGCTCCGCCACGGCGAGAGCGAGTGGAACGCCCGCAACCTCTTCACCGGCTGGGTCGACGTAGGCCTGTCCGACAAGGGTCGCGAGGAGGCCGCGCGTGGCGGACGCCTGCTGGCGGAGTCGGGCGTGCTGCCGGACGTGGTGCACACATCGCTGCTCACGCGCGCGATCACTACCGCCAATATCGCGCTGGGCGAGGCCGGGCGAGCGTGGATCCCGGTCGTGCGCAACTGGCGCCTCAACGAGCGGCACTACGGCGACCTCCAGGGCAAGGACAAGAAGGCCACCCTGGAGCAGTACGGCGAGGAGCAATTCATGCTCTGGCGGCGTTCCTACGACGTGCCCCCTCCCCCCATCGATCCCGACAGCGAGTTCGCGCAGACCTATGACCCCCGCTACGCCGCGCTCCCCCCCGAGGCGCGTCCGCGCACCGAGTGCCTCAAGGACGTCGTGCATCGACTCATTCCCTACTGGGAGGACGTGATTGTCGCCGAGGGCCTGCGCCGCGGGCAGACCGTGCTCGTGGCGGCACACGGCAATTCACTGCGCGCACTCGTCAAGCACCTCGACGGCATCTCCGACACCGACATCGCCGCACTCAACATCCCCACGGGCATCCCGCTCGTCTATCGGCTGGACACCGATCTGAAGCCGCTTGTCCCGGGCGGGGAATACCTCGATCCCGAGGCCGCCGCGAGCGCTGCCGCAGCCGTGGCCAACCAGGGTCGCTGACGTGGGGACCACCCGGCTCGAGTTGGACGACACCACCCTGCGCGAGTGGACCGCGACGGTCGTCGCGGTCGATCCGGAGCAGGGCATCGCGCTCGACCGCTCGGCCTTCTACCCCGGCGGTGGCGGACAACCCCCCGACCACGGCGTACTGCTCTGGGGGGGCGTGCAGACGCGCATCGTCGGCGCGCGCTACGGCGACGACGTATGGCTGATCCCGGCCGAAGGTGACCCACTCCCCGCGGTGGGCACGTCGGTGCAGGGCGCGATCGACGACCCTCGGCGCACGGCGCTCATGCGCACTCACTCAGGGCTGCACGTGCTCTCCGGCGTGGTCTTCCGCGACTTCGGGGCGCTCGTCACGGGGTCGAACATGGAGCCACTGGAGGGCCGCCTCGACTTCAATCTGGAGGGGATCCCCGAGGGCTTCAAGGAGTCCGTCGAGGATGCGATCAACGCCGAAGTGGAGGCCGACCGCGCGATCCGCGCGTACTCCCTGGCGCGTGACGAGGCATTCGCGATCCCCGACATCATCCGTACGGCGACCAACCTGCTGCCGCCGGAGATCGAGATCGTGCGCATCGTCGACATCGACGGCCTCGACGTGCAGGCCGACGGCGGCACCCATGTCGCGTCAACCCGACAGGTCGGGCGCATGCGCGTCGTCAAGGTGGAGAACAAGGGCAAGGGCTTCCGGCGCATCCGCGTCGCACTCGAGGACTGAGGGCATGCCCGACGATCGGATCCTCGTGCGCGTGAGTGCCGAGGAACTGCCCCTGCGCGCCCAGGCCCTGCTCGATTCGGGCATCCCCCGGCCGGCCAACTCGCGCTTCCTGGTGCGCCGCACCTACATCAGCTGGGCGCCCGCGGCGTGGCTCGTCTTCCTCCTCGTGATCGGGATTTCGAGTCTGCGGGCGACCATCGTCGCGGGGCTCGATCCATCCGCCGGCGCGGAACGGATTATCTACGGCGTGATGACGGCGATATGCCTGTTCTTCGCCGTCTTCGCCGCGGGAAAATTGATCGTCGGTCTCACTGAGCGGCGCGATGTCAAGCGCGGCGACTACCGCTTGGGACTGCATCTCCTCGGTCTGGACGGCCTACTCATCGCCGGACGCGACCTGCACACCTGGGTGCCGCGCGGCATGCTCCCCGAGCCAGTCAAGGTCACCTCAGGCTCGGGGGAGAGCGTGTATGTGACCTACGTCTACGCGCTGGGAGACGCTGAAGGTCGCGCTGATCGCCTCGAGTGCAGCACCTTGGAGAACACGGCCCTGTGGATGTGGCAGGAGCACGGCTACATGCCCGAAGGAAACCCCTGGAAGTGAGTTAGCTCGTGATCTCCGCGATGCGCACGCGCACGTCGAAGAGATAGACGAGCGCGACGATGACGCCAGCGATGCCGATGATCCCCAGGGTCAGGCCGGGGATGAGGCCGGTGAGCATCGCGATGCCGGTGAGTAGGAGCCACAGCACCTTGGAGACGCGGCCCACCGCAGGGAAGGCCTGGGCGGGCCGGCGCACGCAGTCGACGAAGGCCCAGATCTTCACCACCCCGAAGACGACCCACAGGACGGTGATGACGAGATTCTGGGTGAGATCGAACATCCCTCCAACGTACGCGCCCCGCCTGCATTCCGCAGGCGGGGCGCGCAGTAGGGCTCGTTGTTCAGGTGGATCAAATGCCGACGGCCTCGCGGACGAGGACGACGGTGCGCTCGGCGCCGTGGGCGACGCTGGCCGCGGTCGACTTGGCCTCGCGGGCCACGGTCGTGGCGGTGGACTTCGCCTCGCGGGCAAGGCGCACGGCGCGCTCACGCGCGTCGACGGTGAGGTCCTGCACCTGCTCGCGGGCATCGCGCGTGAGGTCGGTGACCTGGTGCCAGGCACGGCTGGCCGAGTCCGGGACGGAGACGACGCTCTCCTGCACCGTCTCGATGATGTCGGCGACCGTCGCGGGTGCCTCGAACTTCGGCATCTCGAAGGAGCGGACCTCGATGACCGGGATCTCGATGGAGGTGAAGGGCACGGTGCGCGGGGTGACGTTGCTTGACACGTTCGTCACTGCCTGCTGAGCGGTGGATGCGGCCTTGGCGGTCGTGTCCTTCGCCGTCGTGGCCGCCTTGATCGTGGTGGCCTTTGCGGAAGTCGCAGCCTTGGCGGTGGTGTCCTTGGCCGTGGCGGCTGCCTTCGCGGTCGTCGCGCGCGCAGCGGCGACTGCGTTCTTGGGCTTGGCCTTCTCCGCGACCTTCTTGGCGGTCGGCTTCTTCACACTCGACTTCTGGGCTGCGGCGGTCTTCTGCGCGGCGGTGACCTTGTGGGTCTCTGGCGTGCTCATGCGATGTCCTCTCGTGGGTCCCGGGGGGTCTCCCCGGCTCGGTTCTCGGCCTGGAAGGCCCGGTAGATCTCCAGCAGCGTCCGCCGCTGCGCCTCGGTCAGGCTGGTGTCGGCAGCGACGGCATCGACCATGGACAGGCTCATCTCCGGTCGATCGTCTTCGCTGAGGATCCCGGCCTGGACGTAGAGCGTCTCGGCCGAGATGCGCAGGGCGCCGGCAAGCCGGTTGAGGATGTCGGCGCTCGGGCGACGCAGGCCTCGCTCGATCTGGCTCAGGTAGGGGTTGGACACCCCCGCCGCCGCGGCGAGCTGCCGGACGGACATCTGAGCCTGGTCGCGCTGCTCGCGGATGTAGTCCCCGAGTGCCTCGATGCGTGCCATGCCTCCATGGTGCACCGGAGTGCTTGCAATTGCAAGCGGAGCGCTAGCGGGAGCAAGCGTGAGGGTGGTCACACCTCGAGCAGGGCACCCGTGCTGACCAGGAGCCCGACCACGACCACGAGGCAGCCGGCGAGCCCGAGCGCCGCCGAGACGCCCAGGAGACCGGGGAAGTCCCCCCTGCGGACCCGCGCCAGCACCGCCAGATGGGCCACGCCGTAGTAGATGAGGATGAGCGCGGCGGAGAGGGCGAGCGCGAATCCGATGCCGCCCACGATGACAACCAGAGCAGCCAGGACGGCCGCGCTGATCTCGGCGCGCGCGGGGACGCCAGCGCCGCTGCTCACCTGATCCAGCGCCCGGGGCGCATCACCCCCGCGGCCCATGGCGAAGAGCGTGCGCCCGATGCCCGCGATGAGCGACAGCAGCACGGCACCGGCGGCAATGACCGCTCCGATGCGCACGAGCAACTCGAGGGCATCGGAGCCGACGTATCCGGCGATGCTCTCCAGCGGCGCGACCGACAGGACCAGTCCACTGGAGACCGCGCGCAGAACCACCGCGGCGAGTACGGCGTACACCACGATGATGATGACGAAGCTTGCGATCATCGCGCGCGGGATCGTGCGGGCAGGATTGCGCACCTCTTCGCCGAGGACAGTGACGCGCGCGTAGCCCGCGAAGGCGACGAAGAGGATGCCTGCCGCAGCGATCAGGCCGGCACCCGATGGCGCAGGGAGCGCCGCCGCAGCCGGCGTCGATGAGGCCTCGCTGACGGCCGCGCTCACGACGAGAGCCGCAAGCACGACCAGCACGAACGCCACAAGGACCGCTGTGACGCGCACCGACTTGACGATCCCGCGCAGGTCCAGGATCAGTGCCACCGCCACCGCGACGATCCCGACCAGACGCTCGTATCCGGGCCAGGCGTAGGCGCCGATGGTGAGCGCCGCCGCACCCGCCGACGCGGACTTCCCGAGCACGAAGGCATAGCCCGCGACAACCCCGGCGGATCGCGAGAGATAGGCGCGGCCATAGGCGTAGGCGCCACCCGACTCCGGTAGCACGCGCGCGAGGGAGGCCGTGGACGTCGCGTTGAGTGCCGCGACGACCGCGGCGATGGCCAAGGCGACGAGCAGAGCGCCGCCCGCGAGCGCGAGAGCCGGTGTCCATGCCGCGAAGACACCCGTGCCGACCATGGCGCCGAGCCCGACGACGGTCGCACCGCGCACGCCGAGGACACGACGCAGCTCCGCCATGCTCAGCCGATCACCGCGACAACTTCGCCCGCGGGCCGTCCGCCCCCGAGCAGCACCCGGCGCGACTGCTCGGCGATCACGTCGTTGTCGATCCCGATCGCGCGGAGGATGCCGGCCATTGCCACCGGCCGCGCACGCCCGGATCCGTCCTCGATTTTGATCGCGACGGAGCGGCCGTCCGGCAGCACGACGAGATAGACCGCCTCCGCACCCTCCTTGATGAGCGCGCCGGGCAGCGATCGCTGGAGTGCTGCGGCATCGCGCCGCGTGCCCGCGACCCAGTCCGGGTGGTCGCGCATCGCGGCGGAGACCCGACGCGCGGGCTCGTCGTCCTCCGTCGCGATCGAGGCGCCCATGCGCGCAAGGCCAACGACGCTGAGGCCGAAGAGCGGCGCGCCGCAGCCATCCACCGCGACCGCCCAGGGCTCCTCCCGGGCGCGCTCAGACACCTCGGCGACGATCGCGCGCTGCAGCGGGTGCTCCGGGTCGGTGTAGTCCTGCGTGGACCACTCGTTGACCGCGCAGGTGAGCAGCATCGCCGCGTGCTTGCCCGAGCAGTTCATGTACGTCGACGACGGCTGGCCTCCCGCGAGTTGCACCCCCAGTCGCTCGTCGTCATCGATCGGCAGCTCAGCGGGGGTGAGCAGGCTCGACTCGTCAAGACCCGCCCACCCGAGGATGCGGCGTACCCCCTCGAGATGGAAGCCCTCCCCACTGTGTGACGCGCAGGCCAGCGCGAGGAGCTCACCCTCGAGCGGCAGTCCGGCGCGCACCATTGCGGTGCCCTGCGCGGGCTTGTTGGCCGATCGGGGAAGGATCCGGGCGTGGGGGTCGCCCCACGATCGCTCGATGGTGCCGTCGGGCGCGAGCACGACCGCGTGTCCGCGGTGCACGCCTTCGACGACACCGCCGCGACGCACTTCGACCAGGATCGCCGTGGGCCGGGCGGAGTCCGCCCGCTTCACGACTTCCACTGCGCTCACGCGCGCATCCTGTCAGGTGTCGCTAGCGTGCACCCATGCGAGCGGTGATCCAGCGCGTGGACGGAGCCAGCGTCGTCGTCGCGGGCGAGAACGTCGGCAGCATTGAGGGCCCCGGCCTGCTCATGCTCGTCGGCGTCACCCACTCCGATGACGAGGCCATCGCTCGACGGCTCGCCCAGAAGGCCTATGACCTGCGCATCTTCGACGCCTCGCGCTTCGCGACGACACCCGAAGGCGCACGCGAAGTGTCGGCGTCGGACCTTGGCCTGCCTGTCCTCGTCGTATCGCAATTCACGCTCTACGCCGATACGCGCAAGGGGCGCCGACCCACCTGGGATGCAGCCGCGCCCGGGCCGGTGGCGGAACCGCTCGTCGACGTGGTCGCCGACGAGCTGCGCTCACGCGGCGCGGAGGTCGCGATGGGGCGCTTCGGCGCCGATATGCGCGTGAGCCTGGTCAATGACGGTCCGACGACCATCATCGTCGACGTCGACTGATCGCCCGCCACTCCGGCAGCCCCGGAAACCCCGGCAGCCCCGGAATCCCCGGCAACTTTGTCATCTACAACCGCAGTTCCCGGCGGTCGAAACGCGGTTGTAGATGACACAACTGGACATGGTGGCTGGAGCGAGGATGTTGTCGGACATGTGGTCCTCAGCGCACGAGGATGACGGGCTCTTGGCCGGCGGCGATGTCACCGGACTGCGCCCGGACGACGAGGTTGGCGGCCGGATCGACGGACCGCTTGATGACCGCGGTGGCGATAGGACCGAGCTCGTAGTGCCGCGCAGCCGAGGCGACCCAGCCGATCTCACGGTCACCGAGCACGACGGTGTCTCCGTGCGCCGGGAGCGCCTCGGCACCGCCATCGAGATGCAGCAGCACGAGGCGACGAGGAGGTGCCCCGAGGTTGTGCACGCGCGCCACCGCTTCCTGTCCGCGGTAGCAGCCCTTGGCCAGGTGGACAGCCGGCCCGATCCAACCCACCTCATGCGGAAGGGTGCGGTGATCGGTCTCCTGGCCGAGCCGGGGCACCGCGGCAGCGACGCGCAGAGCCTCGAGCGCCCAGGTGCCGGCGGGCTCGTCACCCAGGGCGGCCAGCAACTCCGCGCGCGGCACGATCACCTCGCGGCCGACGAGCACGTCAGGGCGGTGGTCGACGTACTTGGAGGCATCCCCACCGCGATCGCTGCCGGAGTCGGACGCACCCACGCCGGCCATGTCGGCGGGGATCAGCCACGTGACGCGTTCGGCGTCAGGCTCTCGCACGGGCTGCCACACCACCGCCCACTCCCCGCTCGCGTCGGCCACCTCGACGCGCAGCATGAAGCGCATCGAGTCGAGGTAGGCGACGAGGGCGGCAGCCGTGCCCGGCTCCACGGTGATCCACGTCGTGGTGCCGTCATCGGACATATGGAGCTCATGCTCGACGTGGCCGTGGGGGCTGAGGATGAGTGCGGTGGTCGAAGCGCCTGGAGCCAGCGCCTCGAGGTGCTGGGTGGTGAGGCTGTGCAGCCAGGTGAGCCGATCCGGACCGGTGACGGTAACGACTCCGCGGTGGGACAGGTCGACGGCTCCACGGCCCTCGACCAGGCGGCGCTGCTCCGCGTGCGGGTCGCCGTAGTGCCAGGGCACACCCTCATCGGCCCACCCCTCGGGCGCAGGGCACGCACCGGGCAGGTCGAGCGCGGGGCTGCGATAGGGCGTCACCCCAGCGACAACGTCAGTCATCGCGTGCAACTTCCCGGCACGTGCGGCACACGCCATGGATCGCCATGTGACCGATGTCGGTGGAGAATCCCTGCTCGCGATCGAGTGCGTCGAGGAAGTCGCGGGCGACGCCCACCGGGATCGACTCGATGCCATCGCAGGTGCGGCAGACAAGGTGGATGTGCACGTCATCATCGACGGAGTGGTACGTCGGCGATCCGTGTCCGAGGTGCGCGTGGGTGACGAGGCCGACGTCCTCGAGCACTTCGAGAGTGCGATAGACGGTGGAGAGATTCACCTTGGGGGCTTCGACCTGCACGCGCGCGAGGATCTCCTCGGGGGTGCCATGGCCAAGGTCATTGACGGCCGCGAGCACAAGGGTGCGCTGCGGGGTCACCCGATAGCCGCGGGCGTGGAGGCGCTGATCCCAGTCCACGCGCCCGATCCTCAGTCGGCCGGGCGCAGGCGCGCGGAGAGGTGATTGGTCATCGGCTCGCCCACGGCCGCCATGTCGAAGGTCCACATGAGCTCGCCATTGACCAGGCCATAGAGCCGCTCCCCCGCGGAGTAGGGCTTGGCACTCGGCGACGCGGCGATGACATCGGTGCGCAGTGTCGCGCGCGCGCCGGTGATGCGGGCGTCCTCGATGCCGAGCACCTCGTGGGTGCCCAGCCAGAGCTCGGAGTAGCCGGTGGGATGCGCGAGCATCACCTCAACCTCGCCGTCGGGACGCGGCCGCCAGAAGCCCGTCTCCAGGGCGAGCGGGCGAACCTTCTCGCCGTCGTCGTCGAGCAGCCAACTGCGCGAGGCGTAGGAGAGGAAGGGCCTGCCGTCCGTGGTGAAGGAGATCTCCTGGCCGAAGCGGAAGTCCTCGATCGTGGGGTACTGCCCGAGGCCCACGCCCGCCCAGCGGCCAATGAGCCACGAGAGGGGGATGAGCTCCTCGGGCAGGTCGGAGACGGACACCTAGCCCTGGCCCTTGAAGAGCTTGTAGATGACGTAGCCCGAGAACCACGTGATGAAGAGGATCGCGAGGACGAGGAGCCCCGTATAGACGATCTCGAGCATGCCGTCAGCCTACCCCTGCGTGGACCACGCGCCGATGCGCCGCACGAGTGACTCCTCGATCGCACCCTCCGCATGCCCGAAGCCGGGCTCGATCCACAGGTGGGACCCGGGTGCGGCGTCGTGGAGAGCTCGCGGATGGTCGAGGGGGAAGAAGCCGTCGGAGTCGCCGTGGACGATGAGGAGGTCGATGTCGCGCTCACGCACGCGCGCGGCCGCTGCGGTGGGCGGCAGGGGCGGTGGATCGGGCCAGGGCCTGGGGTCGACCCGCGTTCCCAGCACCGTGCGGATGTACGCGCGGCCCGCGGCCGTGGCGATCCCGCGATGAAGCCAGCGCATCGGCATCGTGCCCCGGTAGTACCAGTACGCCGGCCCGCTCACCGCGACAACCGCATCGACCGAAGCGGGACTCAGCAGAGCGGCGTGCCGCAGCACGACCGCGGCACCCATGGAGAAGCCGACCGTGACGACCCGGGTGTAGCCCGAGGCACGCGCCCATGCCACCGCGGCTTCGACATCCATGGGCTCGTGGTGACCCAGCGTGGTCATGCCCCCTGAGGCACCGTGTCCGCGCTGGGTCACGGCGATGACAGACGCCTCCTCGCTGAGGATGGTCGCGATGCGCTCCACGCGCTCCTGGTCGTGGGCGCCGCCGAATCCGTGAGCGACCACGATCGCCGTGGGGGAGGTGGCATGACGCAGGTGCATCGCTGCCAGCCCGACGCCGTCCTGACTGACCAGGGCCAGTGGCTCCGCCCGTGCCGGCACCGGGCTGCGATGCCGACCCGTTCCGTAGGAGCTGTCCGCCGTCACGGGTCGTCATCCTCCCTCAGTACAGACGCTCCTCTCCCCCCGGGTGCTGCGGCGCGGACACCAGGGCCGGGGTCGCCCCTGAGGGCGGGGGCACCCCCGGCGGGGTCGCTATCCTCGCCAGGTGCGCCTGCTCCTGCTCACCCAGGCGGTGGAGCCCTCCGCGGAGGTCCTGCCGGCGCTCAGCCTGCTCCCGCACGCGGTGCGCATCCTTCCCGCGCAAGCCACCGCGCTCCTGGACGCTCCGCCGTGCGATGCGGTTCTCGTCGACGGCCGTCGCGATCTGCCCCAGGTGCGCAGCCTGACGCGACTCATCCGCCAGACCGGGATCGAGCCACCCCTCATCGTCATCGTGACCGAGGGTGGACTCACCGCGCTGCAGCGCGACTGGGGCGTCGATGAATTCGTCGTCGATACCTGCGGTCCGGCCGAGTTGGAGGCGAGACTGCGGCTGGCTGTCGCGCGCTTGGACTCCCAGCCCGACGACGGCCCCGGGGAAATCCGCAGCGGCGACCTCTCCATCGACGAGGCGGGCTACGTCGCCCGCGTGCGCCACCGCACCCTCGACCTCACCTTCAAGGAGTTCGAGCTCCTGCGCTACCTCGCGCAACACCCCGGCAGGGTCTTCAGCCGGGCCCAGCTGCTCCAGGAGGTCTGGGGCTACGACTACTTCGGCGGCACCCGCACGGTCGACGTGCACGTGCGTCGACTGCGCGCCAAGCTCGGCCCCGAGCACGAGGCGCTCATCGGGACCGTCCGCAATGTGGGCTACCGCTTCGTGCCGGCACGACCGGATGACGCGACCGTCTCGACACTCGCGGATTCGGACGACGCCGAGACCCGGGTCCGCGGATGAGCAAGGTCGAGGTCCGCAGCCACCTCGACCGGGCTGAGGTCCTCGATGTCTTCGACCTGGTGGACGACGCCACGCGCCACGACGGCATCACTCCACTCTCGGAGCACGTGATGCTGCACCTGCGCCACGGGGGCGACGACGACGTCCGACACCTCCTCGCCCGCAACGATGCCGGCAGGCTCGTCGGCTATGCCCACCTGGACGTCACGGACCTGGTGGAGGGCCCGAGTGCCGAGACGGTCGTGGCACCGGCCGACCGACGGCACGGGCTCGGTCACGCACTGATCGAGGAACTCATCCGCGTGAGTGGCCGCGACGCGCCCGGCCTGGGCCTGCGCCTGTGGGCGCATGGCGAGAGTGCCGCGGCCACGGGCCTGGCCGAAGGCCTGGGCTTCACCCGCGCGCGGGTGCTCTGGCAGATGCGGCGTTCGCTCATGTCGCCGCTTCCGGACGTCGCCCTCCCCGCCGGCCTGCGGATGCGCACCTTCCTGCCGGGCATCGACGACACGGCGTGGCTTGAGGTCAACGCTGCGGCGTTCGCCCATCTCCCGGACCAGGGCGGTTGGACGCAAGCCGATCTGGATCGTCGCAAGGCCGAGTCGTGGTTCGACCCTTCCGGCTTCCTCGTCGCCACCGACAGCGACGACCAGATCGCCGGCTTCCACTGGACCAAGGTTCACGGCGGGGATCACCCCCATGGCCATGACGACCACGCCCGCCTGCACGCGGAGGGAGTGGACCACTCCCACGGCCATGGGCACGAGCCACTCGGCGAGGTGTACGTCATCGGGGTCGCCCCGACCTGGCAGGGCACCGGTCTCGGTCGCGCCCTCCTCGTGGCCGGACTTCGCCTGCTCGCCGCACGCGGACTGCCCGCGGCGATGCTCTACGTCGACGCGGCCAACACCCCGGCAATCGGGCTGTACTCCAGCCTCGGCTTCACCCACTGGGACACCGACGTTCTCTATCGTCACGCCTGATTCGCTCCCCGGCGCCAGAGCGTCATCCGCAGGCCACCCGGGGGTCACGCGACTGTGGGACCATGGAGCCATGTCCACGGATGCTCCCCAGGCCCACATTCCCCAGGCCGAGGTCGAGTTGGACCAGTCCGCCGTCGCCGCCGTCGAGGCCGAGGCTGGACCCCTGCCTCCTGACCGGTTCCTCGACCGCGAGCTGTCCTGGCTCGCCTTCAATGAGCGCGTCCTCCAACTCTCGGAGGATCCCGATCTGCCCGTCCTCGATCGCGCGAAGTTCATCGCGATCTTCGCGAGCAATCTCGACGAGTTCTTCATGGTGCGCGTCGCCGGCCTCAAGCGGCGCATCGCCACCGGCATCGCAGTGCGCGCCGCAAGCGGGCTGACCCCGCGGGAGGTGCTGGAGTCCATCTGGAGCCGCGCGCACCTCCTCCAACTGCAGCAGGCGACCATCTTCCGCGACGAGGTGCGGCCCGCCCTCGCGGCTCACGGCGTACAGATCCTGGACTGGGCTTCCCTCTCCAGTGATGAGCGCACCGAGCTCGACGCCTTCTTTGATCAGCGCGTCTTCCCCGTGCTCACTCCCCTGGCTGTCGACCCGAGTCATCCCTTCCCCTACATCAGCGGACTCTCGCTCAATCTCGCCGTCGTCGTGCGCAACCCCGTGACCGGCACCGAGCTCTTCGCCCGCGTCAAGGTGCCACCGTCGCTGCCCCGCTTCGTGCCGGTCGATGCGCAGCGCTTCGTGCCCCTCGAGTCAGTCATCGCCGCGCATCTCGACGAGCTCTTCCCGGGCATGGACATCCTGCAGCACCACACCTTCCGCGTGACCCGCAACGAGGACGTCGAGGTAGAGGAGGACGATGCCGAGAACCTCCTCAAGGCCCTCGAGCGCGAGCTCTCGCGCCGCCGTTTCGGCCCCGCCGTGCGCCTCGAGGTGGAGAGTTCCATCGACCCCCATGTGCTCGAGTTGCTCATGGAGGAGCTCGACGTGAGCGAGCCCGAGGTCTTCCGGCTGCCCGGGCCCCTCGACCTCACCGGGCTGTGGTCCCTCTACGCCGTCGACCGCGACGACCTCAAGCAGCCGAGTTTCGTGCCGCGGACGAGCCGCGCCCTCGCCGAGGTGGAATCCGCGTCGGCTCCCGACATCATCGCCGAGGTGCGCGAGAAGGACGTCCTCGTCCACCATCCCTACGACTCCTTCTCCACGAGCGTGCAGCTCTTCTTGGAGCAGGCCGCTGTCGATCCGCATGTCCTCGCCATCAAGCAGACGCTCTACCGCACGAGCGGTGACTCTCCCATCGTGCAGGCGCTCATCGAGGCGGCCCGCAACGGCAAGCAGGTGCTCGCCCTCGTCGAGATCAAGGCGCGCTTCGATGAGCAGAACAACATCGACTGGGGCAAGAAACTCGAGGAGGCCGGTGTCCACGTCGTCTACGGGCTGGTGGGGCTGAAGACGCACTGCAAGCTCTCGCTCGTCGTGCGCGACGACGGCGACCGGCTGCGGCGCTACTGCCATCTCGGCACGGGCAACTACCACCCCAGGACGGCCCGTCTTTACGAGGATTTTGGTCTCTTCACATGCGATGAGCAGGTCGGCGAGGATGTCTCGGACCTCTTCAACGTGCTGTCGGGCTACTCGATGAACACCGACTACCACCGCCTCCTTGTCGCCCCGCACTCGATCCGCACGGGCCTCATCGAGCGAATCGATCGCGAAATCGAGCACGCCCGCGCGGGCCTGCCCTCCGGCATTCGCTTCAAGGCCAACTCGGTCGTCGATGAGCGCACCATCGACGCCCTCTACCGGGCCTCGCAGGCCGGTGTCCCCGTCAAGATCTGGGTGAGAGGCATCTGCGCGCTGCGACCGGGCGTGCCTGGCCTCAGCGAAAACATCCAGGTCATCAGCATCCTTGGCCGCTTCCTCGAGCACTCGCGCGTCTACGAGTTCTGCAACGACGGCGACACCGAGGTGTGGATCGGCTCGGCTGATCTCATGCACCGCAACCTCGACCGACGCGTCGAGACCCTCGTCAGCCTCAAGAGCCCCGAGGAGATCGCGGAGATCGACGCTCTCTTCATCCTGGCCTTCGATCCCGGCACCGCGGCCTGGGACCTGCGCTCCGACGGCACCTGGCAGCGGCGCCTCCTCGCCCCCGACGGCCAGCCGCTCCGCGATCTGCAGGAGACGCTCATCGAGGTGCATCGCACGCGCGGTCGCCTGGTGTGACCAGCACCCACCGCGAGGTCGAGCTGAAGTTCCGGGTGCCCGGAGACTTCGTCCTGCCAGATCTCGGCGACATCCCCGGTGTCTCCCGCATCGAGACGCACCCGACCTACTCGATGTCCAACATCTACTACGACACCCCGGATCTCCGGCTCTTCCGGTGGGGCATCACGCTGCGCCGGCGCGCCGGCGGCCCCGACGAAGGCTGGCACCTGAAGTTGCCGGTGCACGGTGCCGGCGAGGGGGTGCGCGACGAGGTGCGTGCACCGCTCGCCGACACTGTGCCACCGGATCTGGCGCGCCTCGTGACGGCATTCGCGCGCGGTGCCGCTCTCGGCCCAGTCGCCGCGCTTCGGACCGAACGCACTCCCCGGGTGCTCATGCTCGCGGACGGATCACCCGCTGTCGAGATCGTCGACGACACCGTGTCGGTGATGGAGGGCGAGCGCGAGACCACTCGCTTCCGCGAGATCGAGGCGGAGGCGCTCACCGATCCGGCCGACGCTGCGCTGCTCGGCCAGGTCTCCGACGCGCTGCTCGCCGCGGGAGCAGTGCCCGGCACGATGGGCAAGGCCGGGGCCGCCCTGGGCCCGCGGGCCGCCGTACCCCCGGATGTGGCCGAATTGCCCTGGCCGGATGCCAGTGCGCCCGCGGGCGATGTTGTGACGGCCTATCTCACGTTCCATTGCCGCCGACTGCTGCTCGCCGACCTGCTCCTGCGCCGCGACCTGCCCGATGCAGTGCACCAGATGCGCGTCAGCGCTCGTCGACTGCGCAGCGGCCTTGCCGTCTTCAAGCCCCTCCTCGACCAGGAGTGGGCGCAGCGTCTGCGCGCCGAGCTCGGTTGGATGGCGTCGGGCCTTGGGACGGCCCGCGACACCGAGGTGCTGCTTGACCGGCTCGACGCCCACGCGAGGGAGCTGGACGACATCGACTCGGCTCACGCGCGTGCGGTGATCGACACCACGCTCGCGCAGCGCATGTCAGCAGCCGCGGGAGAGGTCGCATCGGTGGTGGACTCCCCGCGATACGCCGCCCTGCTCGAGACTCTCGTGGAGGGTGTACGCCGCCCCACGCTCACTGATAGCGCGCGCGCACCCGCGGACGTTGCCCTGCCACCGCTCGTCGCTAAGGCGTTCCGGCGGCTCGATCGACGCGTCGCGGGCCTGGAACTCGACACGGCGAGCCCGGTCTGGCACGAAGCCCGGATCTCGGCCAAGCGGGCCCGCTACGCCGCCGATGCTGTCGCCCCCGTGCTCGGACACGACATGAGCCGCCTCGCGGAGCGCCTCGCCGACGTCACCGACGTGCTCGGACACCACCAGGACGCCCACGTCGCCCAGGCCACGCTGCGCTCCCTCGTGCCCGAGGCCTCTGCGGAGGGCGCCTTCGCCCTCGGGCGCATGCTGGCCATCGAAGAGGCCGCCGAGATCGCCGACCGGCACACCTTCCTCGACCTCTGGCCAGCGGTCCGCAGGGCCGCCCACCGGGCCGGCGTCGCCTGACGCCGCCGGGTCCCGCCGCCTCCCGCTGGTCCCGCCGCCTCCCGCTTGTCCCGCCGCCTCCCGCTTGTCCCGCCGCCTCCCGCTTGTCCCGCCGCCTCCCGCCGAGTGTGCACTTGCGTGCAGGCAGCCCCGGCGTGTCGCGCACGCAAGTGCACACTCGGCGGCGGAGCGAAGCCAGGCGGCACGGGGCTCCGCACAAGGCACATCGCACTCCGAGGACCCCCTCGCCTGAGGGATTCGGCACTCCTGTCCCCCTGTTCACTTTCGTAGGCAAGAATCCGGTCATGACCGACTCGGAGGTCGTGCGGGCCGCAGGCGTGGTCGTCGTACGCGACAGCCCCCAGGGCCCCGAGGTCGCGGTCATCCACCGAGGCCTGCGCGCCGACTGGTCACTGCCCAAGGGCAAGGTGGAGCCTGGAGAGCATTCCCTCGTCGCGGCCGTCCGGGAGTGCGACGAGGAGACCGGCATCGTCCCGGTCCTGGGGCCACCGCTCGCTCGCCAGGAGTACGTCGCGCTGGGATGGCCGAAGGTCGTCGACTACTGGGCCGCGCGCGTCGGCTCCGACGAGGGCTTCGCTCCCGATGATGAGGTCGAGGAGGTCGAGTGGCTTCCGGCCGATCAGGCCGCTGCCAAGCTCACCTACCCGCGTGATGCCGACCTCGTGCGCGAGGCGGTGGCGCTGCCGAGCAGCAACCCGCTGATCCTCCTGCGCCACACGCAGGCCCTGAAGCGCGCGGACTTCAAGGGAAGGTGGGACGCCGACCGCCCCCTGTCGGGCAAGGGTCGCTCCCAGGCGAAGGCGCTCGTACCCATGCTCGCGGCCTACGGCATCGAGGACGTGCACTCCTCCGACGCCCTGCGCTGCCGCGAGACCGTCAAGCGCTACGCCAAGTCCATCGATGCCGAGGTGCAGCTCGAGCCGGCGTTGAGCGAGGAGTCCTTCGACGAGAAGCCCAAGCGCGCGGTGCGCAGGATGCAGGAGCTCCTGCTGGACCCGCGACCGCTTGTGGTCTGCACCCACCGCCCGCTCCTGCCCGCCCTGGTCGAGGCCATCGCCGGCCTGCGCATCACGGGCTCCTTCGACCTCGATCCGAAGCTGTCTCCCGGCGGGTTCCTCGTCGTGCACCGGCACTTCCCCGAAGACGCCGAGGAGCCGGTCATCCTCGCGGTCGAGCGTCACGCGGTCTCCCGGGACTGACCGGCGACGATTCAGCCAGACGTCCGATTTCGTTCACCTGCAGTTCACCTTGGCCCCGCCGCAGGGTCACACTGGCTTCGTAGGTTCGACCTCGTCCAGTTGTCAACTCACAGGAGGACCAGGGTGACTCGCACCCGCACCGCCGCCATCGCGGCACTTGCCATCTCCAGCGCCCTCGTGCTCGCCGCCTGCGGCGGGGGCTCCAGCAGCGACTCGAGCGCCTCCGGCGACTCCAACCTGAGCGGTGCCGTGCGCATCGACGGATCGTCGACCGTCTACCCGCTCACCGCTCTCGCTGCCGAGGACTTCATGGCCGCCAATCCCGGCGTGCAGGTCACCGTGGGCTCCTCCGGCACCGGCGGCGGCTTCGAGAAGTTCTGCCGCGGCGAGACCGATGCCAACGACGCCTCGCGCTCCATCAAGGAGGAAGAGGCGGCCGCCTGCGAAGCTGCCGGCATCCAGTACGGAGAACTCCAGGTCGCGGTCGACGCACTCACCGTCGTCGTCAACAAGGAGAACACCTGGGCCACCTGCCTCACGGTCGAGGAGCTGGCCGCCATCTGGGCACCCGGCTCAACGGTCAACAACTGGAACCAGGTCCGCGCCGACTTCCCCGACGTCCCGCTGCAGCTCTTCGGTGCGGGCACCGACTCGGGCACCTTCGACTACTTCACCGACGCCATCAATGGCGAGGAGGGTGCCAGTCGCACCGACTACACACCCACCGAGGACGACAACGTCACCGTCCAGGGCGTGAGCGGCTCGCAGGGCGGCCTGGGCTACTTCGGCTTCACCTACTTCGAGGAGAACGCCGACAAGCTCACCGCGGTGCAGATCGACAGCGGCGCCGGCTGTGTCGCCCCGAGCGTCGAGACAGCCCAGGACGGCACCTACACGCCGCTGTCGCGCCCGCTCTTCATCTACCCCTCGAAGCAGGCCCTGGCCAAGCCCGAGGTGAAGGCGTTCTTCGACTTCTACGTCGCCAACGATGCGACGATCGCGGCCGATGCGCTCTTCATCCCCCTCAATGAGGAGCAGAAGGCCAAGCTCCAGGCCGACTACGCCGCTCTCGCGGGCTCCTGACGACCCGTA
>Ga0194133_10003317_pt1 | contig 23132 bp, 12 predicted proteins | sample TA2KigOf40mmetaG_FD_155448 | JGI IMG/M metagenome (GOLD analysis project Ga0194133, IMG submission 155448) | Freshwater microbial communities from Lake Tanganyika, Tanzania - TA2015055 Kigoma Offshore 40m | ecosystem: Environmental > Aquatic > Freshwater > Lake | place: Tanzania: Lake...
ATTTAATCTTGGAAACAGCCAAAAGTTTTTTGGCTTCTTCGCATTATCAAATCTAATCACTGTCTGGATTGCATTTTTATTCCTAATCTCATTAAAATAGTAGCTAGTCTAAGGTTTTTACATTTATGTACCATACAAAAATTTTTTTTCCTCTTTTTAAACTTGCTATATCTGTCGATAAACAAACAGCATGTGGGTTGTGAATGTGGTAATTCATAACCATCCCATAGAATATTATCCATGAAAGAAATTGTGGTGAAAAAAAACCTAAAATTGTGTACTAGGGTACATTTTGACTAACAATAACTCATATTCAGCACCAAAATTATTTACCAAATCTACTTAAATTACAACTTTTCAGTTTATCAAGATTGAAATTTTTTATCCTGATCAAAATTAAATTTTGGTTTTGAATATTCAATTTAAGGATATCATAAGTGTTCAATCCTATTTATTGATGTTCCATAAGACCAAAGGTTGCCAAAATTATCACAGCACCTTAACCCAGTCTAAATGGTTGTTGATGCACCAAAAAAGCACAAGAAAAAACTTTTTTGACTCAAGACAGTAAGGAAAAAGTAAAAGGTTTATTTCAGTGATCACTAAAGACTAATTTGCTAAAAATAAGGGTCTTCATTTAAATTGCAAGACTCCAAAGTTGCTACTTTTACAAACAAATATGAATAATTGCTACCTAAGTAAGGTATTCAAATACCATAGTCTTAGAGACTCACATAATATAATTTGTTTCTGAATTGCATTTTACTTTATTGATTCTCCCATTCTGCAATGATTTTTGAAACAAAGCTGAAATGATAAATTGTGCTGGTAGGGGGTTGCAAATTTAAGAGAGATTCCAAAATCAAGAAAAAGATGAATTAAAACATTTTTGACAGGCAACCCTTATTTTTCTCTAGTACATGGATGGCTTAGACACTTATTCAATAAACCTTCTTCCCTTTCTGAAAAACTCCCCCTACAAGACTATAGAAAGGTTCTTAAGCGTTTTGAAGAAAACAATAGGGGGAGAATTATGGAATGCATATTTGTTCGACAACGAACTCAGTAAAAGCTTTGCAATATGAACTATTTAATACAATAAACCAAAATCGGTGAATTGTCAAATGTCTTGGAAAACTGTTTTGAGGCAAACTCATAAAAGATCCGAGTAAATGTAGAAATCCCATTTTAAATCTTCGCTGATAGAGATAAAATTAATGCGGCTTTTAATCAACCCATTTCGAATTCAAAGACATTTCAAGTAACTGAGTTTGTTTTGTAATAGAAAATATAAATTCCTTCTTCACAAATATGAAAAAACCCAGAATGAAATGAAAGATAATTTTCACCTTGGCATCAGAGTAAAATTTTCAGATCATTTGTTCTTTCTCCTCAGTTATTTTCATGGGTTGAAGTCGAATCTGTGTTCCTGGGATGAAATTCTTCCACCGGGCCACCCACTAGACCACCCTTACCCTTTCATTCCTGAAATTAGTACCACATTTCAATAATTTAATGTTAACAAAAAATGCATTACTACAGATTGACTTTCAAAGATACCACTCACTTTGAGACCCCAGGTTTTGCTACATCCCTGATCTTTGCCCTGCCAATAAAGGGGATACCATTCCATGAAAAATTTATTCTTTTCTTGATTTTACTTGTCAACTATTTCAGCATTCAGTCCATATTACATGCAGTTAATATTTTTCCTATCAAAATGTATGTTTGGACAACTACAAAACTTCCCCTGAACAAAGATACATTCAGTTAATCAGATCATGAGAGAGAAGCAAGGACAATGCTTCCAGATTCCAGAACCGACCTGGAAAGTATGAACGAGTCAGTATCACGTAAAAGGAATACAGAGTTACTCCATCTTGGAAAGACAAGACAGAGATGAAAAACCTTACAAACTTAACAGATGACAGGACACAGGGCAATCCAGAACCATTCCTCAAAGAAGACGCACCAAGCCTTTAAGCCGATCAGAGGAATTTACGTCAGTGATCTGTCCATCCAATCATGGCATAGCAGACGTATTCCTTGGATCAACCAATCAGAAGCAATCCCAACTGGTGATACCAACTGACGTCACTAATGGCCAATCACAGGCCAACCCCATTGTCTGGCCAATTAGTTGAACCCACATCCCTGAAACTGGCAAAGGTAAACTACAAGCTCTGCAGTAAGAAAGGGGGGGAGGGTACTCCCAGCTGTCTGCCTTGGTTAAAGGACGGGCAACTTGAAGCCTTCTCCTAGCAAAGAAAAGAAATCTTATGCTTCATAGTTCTGAAGTTCTCTCAGAATGTGATGTTCAGAAATACTCTAAACATTTCTTCTTTAAGAAAATTACTTTAGACACACCAAGAACTTGGAAGGTGGATGAAATAGTCAGGTTCTTAGATGAACTGGTCAATCCTCTGGAAGATTTCGGGGTGTTCCTTCCTCAAAATGAAATGAGGACAATCACTTTCGCCCACAACAATCCAAATTGAGGGTCTTGGTTTGGATGAAAGCAGCGTGTCGGATTCTCCATCTTTGCCGACCCTACCCTCATCTCCCAATCCTGGGTTACATAACCCAATCTTGTCATCTCCATGGTCACCAAGATCGACCATATCCTCAATCAACATCCTACAATCCCCTCTTTGGAGGAGACTACAATCAGCTCTAGAGCTTTCACCTAAACTAAACACATTGCCACTGGCCAAAAACTGACCAAAGTCAGCTAACCGATCCTTCCCTTTAGGGGAAGGTGGCAATAGGAAAACAAAAAAAATTCCTGAAGATGTGTTAAAATAGATCTACAGTATTGTGGATTGATTTATATTCATTTTTAGAGCACATGTTTATGTCTCAAAAAAAAGACCTGGTGTAGAAATATTTTTTTATTTTCTCAAAGACCCTAAGACTAGGATCAGGTTCCCGAAGGTCAGACACAGCTTTAGGATCCTAAGAGAATCTATTATCTCACGTGCAGACAGTATGTTCTGGAGGAACTCCTTTCTTGGGGGTGACTTAATATCGTGTTAAATAGATTAGGGATTTTTGACAATTTGAAACAGAGAAGGTCTATCTGTGTTGATTGGATTAATTAATCACTAAATTTGTTTAAAGTAACATGGATTATTCTAACTAACCATGGGTTTTAAAAGTTTTTACTGAGGGGATCATGTTTTGGTTACTCACAACACTAAATAAATAAGGGATGAATAATAAACGTTCATATTTATAAGCTTGTCTTCTTTGCACTATCATTTTATCCAATGTTAAATCTGATTCAAATGGAAAGAGTCAAAGTGGGGAAAAATAAAACAAGTTGATTTTCATCACTTAGATCGAGTCAAAAGTTTTTCTGTCAACAACTTGTCCCACTAACTGTGAAGCTTTGCTTTCAGTTGGGGCGTTTCTACGTTCTTTAAGTAGATTCCAATCATAGACGTGTCAAATCCATTTTCTGAAAAGGTCCCAAGAGCAAGTTTTCTTCTAAGTCAAGTTACTCCATATCCGTTCAAGAAAAAACCCCTCACCTTTTTTTCAACTTTTGAAAGTTGCTTCTTGTAAAAAAAAGATAAAATCTTGAATTTTCGCTATCTTGATTGAATTTTTTTCACAATAATTAGTTGGGGAAAGCCATTAAGTTCCAAATGCTTGAGAGATCTTTTCGTTTCATTCCATTTGTCATCTACTTAATCATCCGTTTTAAAAGACTTTTAGCACAGCACTTAAGATGCTTTAAGGTAAAAAGAAATAGAAATAACTTCATTGTGTAAACGGGGAAATCCAGACAGAAATACAAAATATTTCGATTCATCATGGTAAAAAGCTTTTTTTCTGAAAAAAATCATTTATATTTTTGATTCTAGCATGAAAAAAAGAGAATCTGTGACCAACCATGAAGCCTAAGACCCTGCTAAAGTTATTACTTTCATTCCACTTTGTCTGGTCTTGAGGACATGACAACCACTTGACTTCAGCAGTATAGATTTAGCACTTGAAACACCAATTCACAAAAAGCCAATTGCCAAAATATTTTTTGTTCCTAATGTATCTAATAAGTCATTTCATTGTCAGGAAAAAAATTCTCAAAGTTGGGTTGCGGATACAAAAGGGGTATCTTTTTATTTTGCCATGTAATCAAGATCAAAATTGCCTCAACATGGACAAAATTCCTTAAACTAGAATGTGTTAAATAATAATAATATTGATCTTGCAGAGTATAGACTCCTGTAAAGAGAATGCAAGCTTAACATCTTCATAAGAATGAATTACGTAAAGGGTTACTGCATATTATCAATACCCTAACTTAGGGTGCCTTATCAATTTTTTGCAGTCCAGAGTGAAAAATTGCTGTTATGACTGAGGATTGAATCTCCAACATGAGATCTCAGTTCTCAGCCAGATATTTATTATTTAGCTTCTATATATGTTTACTTGAGGAAAAAGACTAAAAGTAAGTGAGCTTTTTAAAACATAAATAATAACTCTAACTTTAAAAGGCTTTCTAAATATTAATTTAGATATTGCATTGAGTGTCACATTTATAAATTGTTTATCCTGTACTACCAATAGTGAGTTTATAAGCATTGAGACCATGCTTTTAAAATCTTGTCCAAACTCTGACTGTGTAGGGCTCTTCTTTACTTTAAAGATCATGACCAAACTTCACCAAATGTTGAACAGTTTTGCCACATGCCCAAGGAGTGTTTTAAACATGGTTTGAGCTCCCTCCACCCCCAGGGGTCCATTTAACATCAGCAAACTGGTACCGTGATGCTAATAAAACACAGAAATTAGTCAAAATAATTTCCATGTTGCTGGAACCAAAAAAAAATCTTTTCAAATTTTGTTAAAATTTCTTTTCAAGGCAAGTTTCTACTACTTTGACTCCAAAATTAAAACTTGTCTTATAACTAACATGAACTTTTTTATTTTTGCCCAAGGTGTTTTGTTAAAATCTATTGTATCTTTTATTTTTCCTTCCTTTCCGGTGATTTCTTATTGACAAATTCATGTTCCAGACATTATTACTAGGTCTTACACATAAAAGTCTCATTCAATAACTTTTTATCTACATACACATCAATGCAAGCATGCAAAAATGTAAACAGATGCAAGATTTGTTCATATTGATGCATAACCAAGTAATGCAAAGTAAGCACAGGTGAATGAACAGCCAAAGGAATATATTAGATATAGAATATTCAATAAATTCCTTCCTTGTCTCGGAGCAACTTTGCTGTATGTGTAAAAATGCAGAGAACAGAAATCATCTTAAAAAGTATCTAAAGTTTTTAAAAAGGGCTACTTTTACATTGAAACAACTCGTGCATTCAAAACTAGCAACAGTCAAGATATCTTCAAAGTTTACTTTGGGTTTGAAAAACTTCTTAATATTTACATTTTATTTACAATTGTTGAATTCTTTTTTACATCAGGATCACCAACAGCTGATCTGTTTTACAGGTTTTTTTTAATCATTACAACTAACTTTTACATGACTTTAATTGGCTCCACTAAGAGCAATTACAAAAGTTTAGTTTTTAAATCTTTTAAAGAAAGTATTTGATGTAATTTTTACCCTACTTTGTGAAGATTTCTGCTCACCATTGTGACTGGAACTTACATTCCCAAAATGAATATCTATGACTTGAATTGCACAAGTAAAAAGAAGTGCAGGGCTCCTTGTGGAGTGAATTTTTTTGAGTGTCTAGTGAAGTTAATCATTTCAGACACTTAAGTCCTGGCTGGAAATCATTTTATATTTTTTGTGTATTTTATGGCAACCCAGGTCCAAAGATTGCCTGTTGGGGTTCCACCCCTGCCAGGATTCGAACCCAAAGCCCTCAGATCTCCAGCCAGATGCCATGACCATAAGGCAAAGTGTGACCTTCTGAAAAATTTTACATATCTGATGGGAACAATAATAAGTTTGTTTCTTTGATAGTAAGTTTATCTGCTTATTCATGTTAAACATTATTCACAGTCCTGAGAACCGACATTTGGTTCTTTGATTTACAGCTCTATCTTTCTGTTTTCTTCCTTTTATATAATAATGTTAATGTATGTTGCTTTTGAAAGCTGCATTTATTGCTGATAGGGGTCATGGCTGTTTCATGTATACCATAAATAAAAGATTATTCAAATTCAAAACATCACTTTGTATCTCACTCTGTAAAAACCTTAGACTGACCTATCATGTTTACAGCAAAAATGTTTGACCTGGGTAAAGAGAATATCTAATTAGATTTTTGTTAATGAAGGAAGATGTTTTTTGTGAGTTAATGAAGTTTCTAGACAAGGTGTGAATGTCATCAAACCAGTCGAAAACAAACAACTAACGTTACTTTATTTTTTCCCCCTTTTTCGACAGTTTTTCTAGCTTCAATTTACCAAAGATCATTTTCTGACCCTTTTTTCATGCAGTTTCTTTATATCTTTTTGAAAAGTTGCTCAACTGAGTTCATGCAATTGAGTCTTCCTGAGACTTGATAGACTAAAGCTCAAAATCTGGCCTGTACTAATTTTTGAGTGTCAGGTTTGTTACTTTTCTTCATTCATCGATGGAGATGGTAAAAAAACATGTTTCAAATTCAATGATCTATTTTTATATATAAAACAGGCTGTTTTCACCTACGTATGTCTCTCTATCAGGCATAAATTGCTGAACCAATGTCCACCAAATTTTGTACAGACCTCTGGGAAGGTTTTTAACCTTTAACCTTTAAGTATGACCCCCCAAACCCACCTCTTGGCCCCTTTTGGTCACCCAAACTCCAATACCTAAGCAGGTCACACGAGAAAAACTTTGTCCAGATGTGTGCCTTGGTGCTTTTTATCAAAATGAGCTGCTTCATATTTGCTCCCCAGGTATATATACTGACCCGACCCGAGCATACTTTTGACCCACAGTAAAAAGAGCCCAACCAGTCTTTTGACTCTACCTGAGTCAAATTTTTTGACCCGCGGTCAAAAAAATTGGAAAATTTAGGATTTTTAGGGGAAATGTTTGTCTAAACCCAATCCTATACCAAAGATGGCTGAGCCAACCCAATCTGAGCAACAAAAAATTGACCCGACCCTGATCAAAAATTTTTGATTCGAACCCATCACTTGCACATATAAAACAGATAGTCCAATCATGTTGAAATTTCAGTTTTGTCCTTTGAGAATGGGAGAACAAACAAAGGCTGACGTGGATATTTTTCAGGGCTACTCTACAGGCCCAGGGGTAACAAGCCGAAGGAACAATTTTTGAAAGTTGTTGTCTAATAAAAAGTTGCTCAGGGAGAGTAACTAAAAAGTTTGTCACCACTTTTTGGAACCTGGGCAAAAGTCAAATGTCTCATATTTGGACAAAAACTAATTAACAAAAGTTGTTGAACTTCACATTGTGAGTGAGTCTATCAAGTCTACTTAGAGTGTTGGAGTTCCAAAGGGTTATATTGAATTCTTATAGGGCCTGCATTAAATTTTTGCCTAGTGGTCCGGACTCTGGTTGGCGAGTCTGTCTATAAATATATAAATGGCAAAGTGGTATCGCAGTGACCATCTGTCAAGGCGGCCCAGGTTCGACTCCCACCCGGGTCAAACTTCCATCAGAAAAAAGAAAAAGATGACCACAAAAATTCATTCTGTCTGTGTTATTCAATCTGCACTCTTAAAAAGCAATTCAATTGTAAGCTTATAATTAGAATGTGTAAGAGTTTGAGAAAAAAGATAAAAAAAAATGGGCGTACAGATGTTTGTCTGTTGGTATGTGGAGGGCTAATGGAAATCCAAACCACTGCACCAATCTTGATGAAATTTTGCACAAACAAGGAAGTTTTTGGTGCAGGTTTGCCCCCTGCCCCCTCCCTCCTGGGCCTGGGGGGCTTGAAACCCTAAAAGCTGATGGACACATTTTTAAGATGCTCTGCAGGTTGCAAATTAACCCAGGCAGAGCCGGGTACCTCAGCTAGTATTTTATAAATAAAGCAACAATTAAATTTGAAAAGCTCTTTAAAAAATTGTTATTGGGCTTTTTCAAATTCATTTTATCAAAGCATTTAATATTATCAAAAAAAATATTTTATAGGCATCAACGTCTAAGGTGACTAGCTGCAAATTGTTTCATGTTCTAGTGTGATAGTATCAAACTCTTGACAGTATTAATTCTACAAGAAAAGATTGTGGAGATTGTTGACGCAAAGTAACAAAAAATGACTTGTAGATTAAATGGAGTTGCTTTTTCCCATGTAAACCAGTATTTTTTCCCTCGATTCACTATTTGTTGTGGCAAAGTATTGGAGAATTTCCATGACCTTGTTTTGTTTTTATGGGCAGGGAAACAAAAGTACTGACCAATAATCATATTCATGTATCATGGAATTGGTAATGAAGAAAATTCTTAAATAATACATTTCTGCTCAAACAATATCAACCCATTTGTTTTCATCAGAAATAATATTTACTCTCTTTGAGATATTCTCGTCATTTTCAGACAGTTTTTGATGTCACTTTTTGTAGTTTTAGAAATGTCAGAATCTTAATCTACTGAACGTGACCATGTCGGCTTGTATCAAAGCTGCAAAAACATTCTTCTGGCGACAATTTTCGGACTGACATATAATGACAAAACTTTTCTGACAAACTTTTCCCTTTTTCCGGTTCCACGCAAAGTCTCAAAAAATCTGTCAGGGTCATTTTTATAGATAAAACCAACATCAAAGTAAAATGAAAAAGTGATAAAAGAGTTTTAAGTTTCAGGTGTATCCACCTGCTATCAGGCGTATTGCCCCTTTTTACGTGTGGCACACCGGAATACACCTGTTAATGGTGCAAATTTCATTGTAAAACACCATAAAGCACGTGTAAACACCCTAAAATCATAGTACTCCATTCAAACATGCTTACCGAGTAGAGATGGGCCCTGACCCGACCCCACCCGAGCTTACTTTTGACCCGCAGTAAATAAGATGCCGACCTGCCTTCGACCCGGGTACTTTCCGAAAAACCCGAAGAGATTTTTTTTGACCCGAGGGGAAAAAAATTGAAAAATTTGACATTTTTAGGGGAAATTTTCCAAATTCAAACCCAAACCATAAATTGCTGACCCGACCTGACTCAGGTCAAAAATTTTTGACCCTGACCCATCACTATTATCAAGCCTTATTTTTGTCTATGTATAACTACAGTAGGTTTGGGGGCTAAAAATTCCTAAAATGTACCAATCTTGATAAAAATTTTCAAGCATATCCCCACCTGTCCAAGGAAGTTTTTGGGTCAGTTCTTAAATCTTTTAAACTCCTAATGTTTTAAAATTAAAATCAATTTATCTATAGATGATTTTTACTTTTATAACTTGAGAAGTTTCTTTTTTTAATGTCTATAGGAAAACCAGAGTCCAAATTTTTTAGGGAAACTTTGTCCATTTAGGATTTGAGTTAATGAATCGTAGCGTTAGAAAAACTATCTTGGCAAGATTATGACTATGAAAAATTATAATCAGACCAGCGCAGTGAATATTAGCCGAAAAGTTTTAATTAGCAATAGACGTGCAAAGTTTTCAAAATAAAATGACATTTTACACACAGATAAGACTTTATTTGCTTGAAGTTAACTCACTAAAACGTTTTTATTTTCAATTTTGAATATTTCAATTTGATAAGGTGTGAAGAATAGAGATAAATTTCTCAAGAAAAAATTGAAGTTCTGACTAATAAAAACAATCGAAGTTTGTTTATAAACTATTTCTGGTGTGTAAAAAAATCTTCAACAAAAATTGACAAATTTGGATAAGAAATAGGATGAGAAAACTTTTTTCCTCAAAATTTCTTTCCATACACACAAAAAATCAAACCAAAATTTAGCATTTTGAGCGATAGCTTTCCATGTTACATTGTTCAATTCAAATAAAGAATAAAAAAATCCAACTGAAAAGCTTCACCAAAAAATGCCTGACATTTATGTCAGATATTTTCTTCCGTTCTTTAATCCAACATAATGAAGACAACAAAACATGTTCAGTTAAAATAAAAATGCTAAACTTGCTCAAAAAATTTAGAAATGAAACGCTGCGAAGATAGAAATGGTTGCTTCAGGCTTGATCTGAAAATTTCATTAAACCAAAGCTACTTGCATAAAAAAGTTTATGCTTCATTATGCCTTGAAAGGCTGATATGATGAGCATATTGATAAGGTTTACCTTGGGAATGGTGAAGCTTTCCTCTCTTGAGGCTTATAATGTTACTGACATCCTCCTCTTTGAAAATTGCCAATTGAAAATTTAAGCAAGATACTAAATAGAAAGTGTTTATGGCCAAATTTGCCTTTCTTTCTTTCCGTACTTTTTCAAAAGTTTTTATGTTTTTTGATCCAATCCCGACCAGAAATTAGGCGCAATGAGTTTTCCCGAACGAGTTTCTCCCAAATGCAATTGTCCCACTGGAGTTTTCCCAAAATGCATTTTTCCCAAACCCAAAGTAGGCTCGAATTTCAAGGCCTGCCTGAATCTTAGGCCCAGATGATAAGCCCCAGACGGAGGTTAGGTTAGGTCAGGGGCTTTCCAGACCTGGCCATATCAAGCTCCGGAAAAATGCATTCGGGACTAAGTTGGTCAGGTAAAGCTCATGACAGGAAAACTGCTGTGGGAAAAGTGCATTTGGGAAAAGTTCATTCCTGAAAAACTTGTACTGCTGCTAATATTGATTCGAAAACTGAAATATGTCTAAGGGCTGACAATCATTTGAATCTAATAACCATTTTTTAAAGAACTGTATTTTATGGCTTTTAGTTGGTTTAGGAAAGGTAATGTTAAGATTATCAACAGTTTTTGACAGTGAAGTCTCAACCATTTGAATAAAACCAAGGAATGTGGGGAAAACAGTTAGGAAATGAAGCTGATGAGAAACTAACTAGTTCGGAATTTTACCTGTCTCACCCATGTTTAACCGTGGGACACCAGAATGCACGTGCCAATGGTGCAAATTTTTGTTGTAAACTGCCACAAAATACTTGTTAACACCTTAAAATCATAGTACTCCATTCAAACATGCTTACAAATGCCCTACTTTTGGCCAGGCGATCTGAGAAAACTCAAAAACTAGCTCCAAACCTTAATTCATTAAAAGTTGTCAATTTATCGGTATACTTGGTAAGTATTGAACCAAAGGGCTGAATTATTTTTACAATCAACAAGTGAGGCTTCTTAGTATCATAATTTATATTATAAAACACAAAATGGTTAAAAATATAACTTATTCAAAGGATACTTTGATTTTGAAAAATTTACCATTTTTCAAAATTAATTTTTTTGTTTCTTTCAATGTTTAATTTGAAAAAACACTCAAAGAACCTAAACTAACTACTTTATTTATTTAATGAAAAAACAATTTCAAGTTATTTCTTGTTTGGAGTGAAAATGCACAAACTTTTCTTCCCTTCATGCTTTTTATTCTTTCAAGTTTGATAATGATGGCTGTGAATGCACGGGCATGGATATATAACAGTTATGAGAAATTGAAAAATAATCCTCAAAGCCCTATGATTTGAAAAAAGACAACGTTCTTTAAGGAAAAAGAGATATCTCAAACGTATAAGACATCCTATTTATTTACTTCTTCCCTTTCTAGCCAGCAATGAATGAGTGAGTCAAAGATGAGAAGCAAGTTTTTTTGTGGTTTTGCACCAATGCTCAAGAAGGGGTGAATTTTTCAAATGAATTCCAAAGACATTTGGGGCTAGCAGGGAGAAAGAGATGTAGTTGAAGCAAGCACCACTCTTGATTTTATGACCGTATGCCATCTGACTATGTATGTATGAAAAATCCTTTTATGTGCCTTTGGCTATTCAAGACCAAAACTATCACGTCTATCTCTGTTTCGGAAAAATCACGAACATCCAATCTAAATCATGTTGACAAAAAAATGCTAAAAATTTAAATTGATCCAGGATGAAGTTATTTGGATATAAAGAAAATATACTAGAGATACCAATTCTAAATAAGCATAATCAAGTTAGATTTATTGCAAAGAAGTTTGTCCAAAATAAAAGTCAGGAGTCATGGTGGTCCAATATTATGGGTTACATGCTGGAATTCCATCTCAGCTACCCAGGATTGACTACCGCTAGGGGTAGCTAACAGAAAAAGGGCCAACAAGAGTCTGCCTTAAAGCAACATTTACTTGGGAAGGATGACTTTGTACAAGTAAAAGCTAACTTATTGGTGCAACACTCTTTTACCATAATATCCAGGCCAGAAAAATGCCCACATTTCTTGCCATTTTTTTACTAAATAAGGACATTTCATTATTTTGGTATGAATTGGGACATATACGTGAAAAAATACTATTTTATGAAGAAAATACATTTTTCATGTCACAATTGCACAATTATCCGCCAAAATATTTTATCAATTGTACAATTTTTTATGTGTGTTCCAAAATATTTAACACCTGCACAAATTTTGCCAAATTTGTGTCTCACTTTTACAGCCCAGATATTCTAAAAATTTTAATTTATTGAAATGCCAAGCATCTATTCTTTGTCTGGATTTGCTTTAAAACTAAACAAGAATCGAAAGTTAAAGTTGCATTTGTATTTGAAAGAAATCAAGTATTGATTTTCATAAACAGATACTAAATGTAATAAACAAACTTAAGCCAAATATTGATAATCAATTTTGTGCTAAAAAAGTGGTGAAAAAAACAAGAAATATTCCAAAATAGTAAAATTTATTTGCCATATTTGCAACTTGTTTAGTACTTGTTAGACTCATTTTTTGATAATTATTAAACAAATCCAAATTAGAGTCTTAAATGAGTTTAAACAAATAATTTTTTGCCTGAACCTATTTGATTTGTATTTCCAAAAATTGGTTATCAGCAAAAATTTTGTTATTACACTGGTAAAACAGTTACCCCTCTCCCCCCTATAATGTTATCATGCATCCTGATGATTTCTTCTCTGTCATAAAAATGCTTTCCTTTTTTAATAGATGTTATAATTCAATAACTCATTAATGAGACATAAAAGGAAAAATTGAAATGATATATATGCCAGCTACAATAAAACTGTAAAGAATCCCAGCAAACCTTAACTGTGGCTTTTCTGGTTATTTTTTTGCTAGTAAGATCCTTGTTTTCTTGCTCCCTTGGGACTGACCATCTTTCTTGTTCTCTCTCACTTTAGATTATCAACTGTCGAAACGTAAGACACTCAAAAGTGGGCCAGAGACAAATTGTTGCTGTGAAAAGTGAATTTATTGTATGAAAGATAAAAATATTTATGAATCATGAATCTTTTCTTAAACAGAGTTTTTTTAGTCACCTTAAAAATAGAGCTTGAATGACACCTGAAATGAAAAACTTTCGAGCAATATTCTAGTTCATCATCAAAGATTACCAAACATTTCTATTCCTGTTATGAGAAGACATTTGAAATTCAATTAATAAAAACCATTTAAAGAAAGTTTCACTAAAGTAAATTATAAAACTGTCTACATGAACTTGTTTATCCAATTATCTTGATTCCCTCTGTTTCACTGCATTTTTATCAGCTTATAAATTGTATAATTTTTTGAATGTTCTGAAATGCATTATTTTTAGAATATTAAGCAGGTAGCCATAAAAATGTTTAATTATTTTTGAAATGATGTTATTTGATTTCAGATAATTACATATCTGATTTGAGGCGTGAGGATCTTCAATCTCTATCATCTACATTAAAAATCCTCAACCTTTCTGGCAACTGTTTAACATCGGTCCCTGAAGCAATTTTCTGGGACCTCCAGAGATTGGATACTTTGGATTTAAGTCACAACAATATCATACAGATCCATTCGATGGCTTTTCAAAATGGGGTAAGATTTCAATAAAAATAACTCACTACACTAATTGAAAAACCTTTGTTCATCTCTAAATGTCTGAATAGGTGCAAATGCTATCAGATCTCAATCTAGCAGACAATTTGATGGGCAAAATTCCTTTTGTGTCTATATCTCATATCAAGTCACTCAGGCATTTGGACTTGTCAAATAACAGAATTGAGAAGATTGAAGATCCTTTCTTTCAAAATGGTGGACTAAAGTTAGATAAGTAAGTTGAATACTAAAGGCAAAAATACAAAAAAATCGTAGAATGTAATGTAATGTAATGTAAAATTTATTTATCTTGCGCCCTGTGGGCATAAAAGACAAATTCTGACAAAATAGCAATAGCAATAAAATCTTCATGAAAACAATCAGAAAAGAATAAAAAAATCAGTTTCATGCGTTGATTACGTGGACAGGTATCGTTTCACTAATTTAAGTGTTTATTATGTCCTTATGTAGAGTGGTATGGCCTCTTTGATTTTTCGCTTAAATTTCACTTCAAAGTTCAGTTTTAGAATTCCAAGGCAAACACAAAACTTATGAATTAAATGAGGGTTTAAACCCCCATCAAGAGGCTAAGGTTGAACATATTGTCAACTGAGTTAATCTCTTTCATGTCAAAAAGTTTGCTTGAATATGACTTTGTTTATAATGACAAGGCTGGTTTCTCTGACCAACTAAGCTATATCTTATTCTGAGACTAAAACCTACAATCAAATAAATAAGTGACCAAGCCTTTCAGAACTATTTGGGGGTATTTTTACAAACTTTAGGTTAGTGAGTTGCTCTAATGCTCTTTAAACATCATGTGGACATAGTTTCTCCCATGACTGCAAAAGGAATCTTTAAAACATATTGTCCTTCATCAAATCAGTGGTTTTCTTTCCTGCTTCTTAGGGTACCATCATAGCATAATATCCCATCCTTGATTGGAAGCTCACATAACACTTCTGAGCTTCCTCTTGGTTGAACAGGTGGCATGATTGGTCTACAAATTTTTCTATATTGCTCTAAATCAAGCAAAAAAGTGGGGAAGTTGAGCTTAACTTGAGGTTGAGGTGGTCTAACGCTTTCCACTAAAGACAAAAAGAACTAGGCACCCGAGGTTAACTTATGTGAGCGGAGAAATAAAGGTTTTAAACTCATATTTTGAATCGAGGGAGGAGGTAGAAATTTCATTAAAGCTTGTGGCAAAACATCGTGACGTCCCGTGTCTGTATGTCACCACATTCTCCTCCCAAGCTAGAAGCCTGAAAATTGGCATGCATAATTCTTACATGAATGGCTCAAAAGTTACCAACCAGATTTTTTATATTTTGCCTAGAAGCCGAGATATTTAAGTTCAAAGTTTTACATTTATGCCCATAATAGCTCCCACAGTTTTAAAGATAAAGAAAAGTTTATAAAATAACATTTTTTGTTCAAATATTTAGCTAAAAATTTTGTTCAGAAACTTTTCTCTAGCTTTAAAATTGACGAAGCCATGAGTTTTTTAAGTAGGCAGGTCACTTGGGAGGGTTAGGTATTTTTACCCGCACAAAAAATACCCGTCTACTTAATTATCACATGTTGTATAGATTATGTTCTCAGATAGGACATCCTAGAGCTGACTTCAAAGTACTCGATGAAAATTACAAAGCAAAAAAAATTAACATTGAATCTGTAGTTAAGGCTTCTTAGCTTTGCCAATAGTTACAACTGAAAAGTCTTTTGACATCAAATTTTAGATTATATTCAATTCTTTTAACAAGGTTTAATATATTTTAGGTTGGTTCTACGTGAAAATAACATTGACAATCTTTCTTCCCGCTCCTTCATGAACTTTGATGTGATAAATTTCACATCTTTGGCTGGAAATCCTTTGAGAAGTATTGACTCAGAGGCATTCAGAGATGCAAAGATTAAGGTCAGGCAAAGCTTAAAAAGTCTTTCTCAAGACAAAAAAATCCATTTTGCAAAATAGTTCAAATATGTAATTTTTTACAAGGTTTTGGATTTGTCAAACTGTTTTATAAGTTCCATTTCCCAAAGAGCATTCAAGGGACTTGAAAGGACCTTAGAGAAACTAGATCTTAGTGCAAACAGGTGCTTAGAGCTATATTAATAAATAGCAATTCGACTTTCTAACTTTTAATTTTTCAGGCTAAAGCAATTACCAGACGATCTTCTCGAAGACTTTGATCTTGTACGAAAAATTCGGATCAACGATAATATGCTTCGATTGTCACCAAATGTCACCTTTAGTGGGTTCAGATATGCATTGAGGGACCTGGACTTGATGGGCCAAGACATGGAGCACATTACTATGCAGGAAATTGGGTCATTCAGAAACTTGAGAACCATCTCTTTGCCTTCGATAAAAAACTCTGGCAAAGTATAATATTCAAGGATATTTTACCAATTTTATCAATCTGTTCTAACTATGGTTTTTTTTTCAAAGTTGACCCAAAATCAGTTCCAAGATTTCCCTGCAGGGCTTGAAGAATTGCGTCTGGTCAGTTCAGGCCTAAGCTCTATTGGGAGGCATGCTTTTGCCCACATTCCAAGTGTTTCAATTATGGACCTGTCTAACAATAAAATCGAAAAGATTGACGACGATGCCTTCAAGGATGTGGGAAATGCCTTGCGTGTTTTAAAAATGTCAAATGCATTACATTTCACAAAACTTCCCGTCTCTGTTTTTCACAGGTAATAAACTGAATGATATATAACAATTAGATGATTTGTATATCAAAAATGGTTGGAATATCTCTTTTCAAGTTTGACTGGACTGAAAATATTAGATTTAAGCAACAATCATCTACGTGAAATACCAATGGACACTTTTCACAAAATGGCTCATCTGGAATACCTTTATCTTCAGGTGAGACATAACCTCTAATGAATCATTCTTTCAAGATTATATTTCTCGAATTTCCATTAGGACAATGAAATTTCAACGTTAAGTCGTGGAACATTTCACAGTCAGGCCAATGCAGATTTGAAAATACTTGATCTAAGCTTCAACAAGATTGGAAGTGTACCAAATGAATTCTTCAGCTTTCCAAACTTAGAAAGACTCATTTTGGATGATAACAGGATAAAAGTAAGAAAAACATACTTTTTAATAAGGATTGATTTTTTTTCTTACATTTTATTGAATATGATAACTTGATGAAAATAAATTTAAGATGAGTTAGTTTGCAAGTTATACCTATTTTGATAAGAAAAAAATATATCTTCTTATATAGTACTTTACTCTAATCATTAAAATCCACTTAAATCAGGAAAAAACCATGACAATTGATATGATATTAATGTACCCAGTTAGTTACCCTTCCCAATCAAGAAGGAGATCAGTACTGAATCTGATACTAAGTCTCTTTGCACATGATTAACCTTTTGTAATGAGGTTAATTGTTGATGTTTTTAGTAGCATCACATTAGGGAAACAAATTAGCTGAGGGACACCAGTGTTGATTTAAGGTACTTGAAGAAAATTGTTTTCCAAGTAAGTGATGTTAGAGGTCTAAAAATACAAATAATCTTTCAGGTTTTTGCAATTTCATGAGACTTTATTAATTTTTTTAATGCTTTGTAAATGAATTTTGTGAAGAGTGAAAACTAAAATTAGTATAAGATTAAAGGATTACTGTGCTTTGCAGCACCATACATTGCATTTTAAATCCTTGATCCGAGGCTGTCAGTTAAAAGAGCCCCTATTATCATTTCAGCTCTGATTGTTTTCTTGATAAATAAATAAAGGTTTTCCATGATATTTCTGAGGTTGACCTCAAATCTGCTCCTAGTTCTCGCTACTTTCTCCACATTTTTTTTGTATGTTAAATTGTAGTCTTCAATTATTTTTGGATTGCTTTAAAAGCAGCTGCTGGTGAAATATGCAATATTTTTTTATCTTTTATCATTTTATAGGAACTCAAATCGAAATCATTCAACGACATGCATAAATTGGTCTATTTATCATTAGAAGGGAACCTTCTCACTCAAATTCCTAGTAAGAATTTTGGGAATTGATAATAATTCATGCCACACACTAAACTTTTCTTTTTTACCAGATGAAACATTTCAAAATCTTCACCGCCTTTCAACCATCAACTTGGCATACAATAAAATCAACCAACTCGACTTTGCTGCCTTTGATTCAGTTGGGATTATGTTACCTCTTTCTGTTGACCTGAGTCACAACAACTTTCAAGCTTTGAGGGCCAGCAGATCCAGCTCATATCCAAGAACTTCAGACATAACAAGCCTTAACTTTGCTTTCAACAACATTTCCATGGTTGAAGAGACATATTTTGAGCCGTTACAGAACTCACTAAAGTTGCTGAACTTATCAAGAAATATTTTAACTGAAGTCTTCAGGGAAACATTCAGCCAGCTGAAAAGATTACACATGATTGATCTGAGCTTCAACTCAATAATTTCATTAGATCCTGGATCTTTTATTTCATCTGGAAAACTTCATGTAATATATCTTCAGGTAAAATTATCATTTTTAGCAAAAAAACTTTGAATGGTTTTCACCTTCCTTTCTTCACATTGATTGTCAAATTTGAAGTCCCAGAGAAGCAACAGTTTTCTAAAAGTTTTCTTTTCTTTTTTCAAAAGGGAAACCAGCTTACATCTCTTAGCCCAATTATCTTCACCAACAACAAAAAACTAGCAGAAGTTGACATATCCTGGAATTATATTGATACACTGCCAGAGTTACTTTTCCAGAGGACAAATTTAGAAATTCTTAATGCTGCCTACAACCGTCTGACTGAAATCCCTATCAAAGCATTAAACCCTGTTCAGAGCACTCTCAAACATTTAAATCTAGCAGGAAACAAAATCACAACTATCTCAGATTCACAACTGAACCAAATTCAGTCCCTGGTAGCCTTGAGTCTTGCAGACAACCACATATCAACAATTGACAACCAAGCTTTTTGTTGTGTGCCAAACCTGTTGTGGTTAGATTTGTCCAGTAATCCACTTCAAAGAATTCATGCTGATGTTTTCAATGGGATCAAAGGTCAGTTGGAGAGTCTCAACATTGCCAATGCTTCACTGACATTGATGCCAAACTTGCAGCTGCCATTCTTAAAGGAGCTCAATATTTCATACAATCAGGTCATTAGTATACAAAATGTGTTTTTATTCAAGAATTTAAATATCATGAGTATTCTTTTCAATTTCTAGCTCACATTTGTAGCACCAAAAACTTTGGCAAATTTGTCTGATGTTAGGTTACTCGATTTAAGCCATAATGAGTTACCTGCTCCACCAAGGTAAGAGTGACCTATATTGGTTTGATCTATGGCGGCCTTTTAAGTGAGTTTGCAAAAATCTTTACTTCATCATATCTAACAACCTAAGATATCTCTCCCAAGGGAGCTTTCAAAGACTTACACACTGAATGAGTCCAATGTGGACAAGGCTCCTAATGAATCTTGTGACCCAATATAGTGTGAATTCTTAGTGAAAATCAGGGGATCCAGTTCAAAAATTATTCAATATAGACACATCAACTGTTGACCTGATAATAATCTTTGAAAGAGTCATTTCAATAAGTTAAGCAGACTGTTTATTTAAAATCAGAGATGAAAGGGGAAAATGCAACCCTTGTGAGTAATTAAAAAATTAGCATGCAGATACATGTTTTTCAACTTATTTCTCAAAAAAGAAGTGAAAATAGGATTTAAAATTTTTCAAAACTTTAGCTCTGCTTGGCATTCGATGCATCACCTACGTGACTTATCTCTGGCCGGTAATCCAATCAACAAGGTCCTCAACGACAGCTTCCAAGGTCTGGAAAAGTTGGAATCATTAGACATTTCAAAAATTCCAGCAACATTGTATCAGGTGATTTTAAACCTTCCAAATATTCACACTTTTAAAGATTAATTGTTGTTTACAAAAATTTTGACAAAAGGGCTGTATGCGACCTTGTAGTCTTTTATGAAAAAAGACCAATAAATTATGATTGAAAAAAGGCTTTGCGGAAGCCTTCAGCCACATAAAATCCAGATCAAAAGGCTCTTTGATTCTTGTTCCTTTCTTTTCATGTTTAACATGTAGGGTTGACTTACTTTTCTGACTTCAAATGCAATATGCCAACTTTGAAGAAATTGTTCGGGTCGGGAATGATCAAAAAGGGTTTGTTTATTCCATTCTCGATTGTGTCAGTTTGGATCGATTCAAGTTCTCTTAGAAGTTTTCAATGATGTGTTGGTAGTGCCTTAGGCAAAAAACTAACACACATAGTTTCATTATTTTTGCTTATAGTTATGTGCACCTCATCTCAATCTCCAATATGCATTCAAGAATATTTGCAGTCTTGTTACAATGAAATTTTGCTTTGAACTTTTATCATGGCCTGGAAAACTCACTGAATTTGAGATCATAAAATTAGTTCATGTTTCATGATATTTCTAAAGGGCGGCTTTAAAAGAATTTCATGAAAAATTGGACCTAAAGTTGTCAGATTACTATTTTCCATACATGGGCAAAAAACCCAATTGACAGATTTTCAAAGGTTTATGTTTTAGATGAAATGCATAAGTTGGGCAAAATTAATTGGAACTTCTGGTAAACTCAAAAAGTTGATCTGAATATGAATTATCTGAGAGTTTTTAGGTGAGATTAAAAGATCCCACAATTCTGGGAATCATCCTTAAGGTTTGTGAATTAAAGGTACATGTCTGTCACGGGGTCATGAATGTAAGGCATACACAAATTACATCTTTGATGAAAATCAACTTAATCAGAGTTGCTCTATTTTGATATTCTAACACAGGGTGGTTTCAATAATTTATTAAATGTAAGCTGAGATTCAATAATTGCTGTATCAGCAACTAATAACCACTAACAGCCCACAAAAATGACAAAGAAAAGTATCACCATTTTTGAGTTGAGTCCTATGTCTTCAACACTATAAGATGAATTTCAGTTTTACCTTTAAGCAGAAGGTAGTCAAATAATCAACATCAAAGTACTCGAGTTACCTTCTTGAGTTTGGGTTAGGTGAAAGAGAGCCTTTGTTGCAACATTTTTTGGTTCCCTTAGCAGATTTTATTTCAATGTTAAGGATACTCAAGATGTCAAAAAAATATTCGAATTTCAAATTTGATTTGGACGAAAGTTAAACTAAAAGTGCATTTGGCTAAAAGTTTGGAAAATAAGTATTCAAATCTTGAATTGAGAGTTGATATTCTTGTTTAAGTTGACAAAATAACTTTCATTACTTGACATAATAAAATTTCTGTTCGTGTATGACATAAAAAGAAAGTTTCAAATTGAGAAATCAAAAGCACTTGAGAACATCTTCAGTTGAAAGAGTCAACAATGAATGATGAAATATTGTTCGTTTTTTTGAAGGGTGTAAATAAGTACAAAAGTTTTTTTTAACCAAAGTTTCTTTTGAGCAGGCTGTGACTTAGGGTAAAATTGAATTAGCCCAAAAGTTTTTCGATCAGATAAAGAAAAAAAAAGTTCTCTTTGCTTGTCATTTTCAAAAACTTTCCCTTGAAAACTGGATTTTCAAAAATGGGTTTCATCGTGTTGCAAAATTAATCAACCGGCTAGCTGATCAAACAAATAGTCTAGAAAGCATGTCTTCAAATTATAAGGATGTTGGAGAAAAAAATGTTTTGACAGACAGTTTAGAACATTAAGTGGTTTAAATTATCTCACTTTTTTAGACTCCCTCAAAGGGATGTGTCTGATTGAATGCACTTGAGACAAAGAAGACTCCTCTCTTTAAGGACCATAAATGTGATTTAAAATGAAAAAACTGACTTGGAGTGTATCTCATTAGTAGCCTTTTTTTCTTACCCCAAAAAATGAATTAGAATATGTCTTTTGATGAAGACAGAAAAGCTCAAATTTCTTAGTCACATCTACTTTGCAAGAGCTACTGGGTGAAATTTTAAGAAATGAGATTCAATTTCCAAGGAGTAGTTTATCATCCCTTGGTACATTTGGGCATGAAAATTATGGTTGATTCATCATCTGAGGATTTGTTTGTTTCATGAGGTTAAGTTGATCTCTATGCCAGATGACTAATCAATTTATAGCTTGAATGGTTTATAGTTTAAGTTAAAAATAAAAATCAGTCTCTATTGTCTTGTTTACAATTAGTTTTGATTGAAAATTAAAGAATCCAAAATGTAATAAAAAGCTGAGGAAAAAAATCAAACCTTTTCTTAAATCCTTATTCTTTTTACCTTAATCCCAAATAAACTTGAAAATGATGTCAATATTTTGTTTTTTTCCTTGACACTTCTTCATTTTCTTTGGAATTGTGAAGTGAACAAACGTCTGTGAAACTAAAAGGGTTGATGTATAAGAAACATGAAAAAAGCTTTTAGACTAGTCTAAGGGGTTGTGAAACGATGATGCATGCACAACTGAAATGTTTCATGCAAAACAACTTTCAATAAATGAAATTAGCTTAACTTTTCCTCTAGACTGGATCATTGGGGACCATGCCGAATCTCAGACACTTGAAACTCACCATTGATGGAAAAGTGGATAAATTGAACCTGGTCAGATTTAAGCTTTTACAAAAGTTTAAGATGAGGTTAAAAATTATAATTTAATTAGGCAAGTTTATTGGCTGATAATGCTGGCCTTGAAAGCCTCCATATTCATCTAGAGGGTCAAGGGCTTGTTGGAGCCCCAAAATCCTCCGGATCAGGGTCTAACCCAAATTACAGCGATGGTGGTGGAGTCCTGAGACATGAACTCCAAGATGTTCTTCCCTTGAGGCTAAGAAAAATTACAGTTGAAGGCAACAAAATCAAAAATATTCATCCAGCAGCATTTAAGGTAAGATAAAAATGGCTCCTTAAATTGCCTCACATTCTAATTTTTTGATTTCAGCACCTTCGATCCAGACGCCTAGAACTTTTTATTCAAGCAGACGAAAGTGCAGATCTTGACAGAGACATTTTTCTAAACTTGGGGAGAGTTCAGAATTTGAGCCTAGATATTTCAAAGCCTGTTTTGCAAGGAAATGAACTGGCAAAATTAAGATCAGGTAACTTCAGCTCATTTGTGGGTGTGTTGAAAAGCTTCAAAATCTTGATGTAAAAAAGTAAAAGCCAGATAATTAATGAAGAGATGTTTTGTGGGGATAATATACTCAACCTGAGAGCTAGTAAGTCTGACTCTAACTGTCTAAGTCTCACTTCCCTTATGTTATAAAAAACACGAGAAGTAACATAAAATACCCACTTTTTACTATCTTCGTATATACAAATCAAATACAACATGAAAAGTGGCAACAGAA
>Ga0194133_10003319_pt1 | contig 23120 bp, 20 predicted proteins | sample TA2KigOf40mmetaG_FD_155448 | JGI IMG/M metagenome (GOLD analysis project Ga0194133, IMG submission 155448) | Freshwater microbial communities from Lake Tanganyika, Tanzania - TA2015055 Kigoma Offshore 40m | ecosystem: Environmental > Aquatic > Freshwater > Lake | place: Tanzania: Lake...
GTTAGGTTAGGTTAGGTAGGTTAGGTTAGGTTAGGTTAGGTTAGGTTAGGTTAGGGAACAAGTACTACGACCAAGAGCATAGATGGCGAAGCATCGTGATCATTATAAGTAAGACAAAACGACTTTTGGGCGAAAAAGAGAATATTTGTACAAAAATTTTTATCTCTGCTCTGAGATTCTGAACTTGCTTAAAAAAATATAAAATCTAGAGTTTTGCCAAAAAAGAGTAAGTAGAGCGAAAAGTTAATTCTCCAAAGGAAAATATTCTGAAAAGAAATTATTTGATACTCAAGATCAATTGAATTGCATTGCAATAAAATTATTGTAGCTTTATTTTTGTATGCAATATTTTCGGCCCTGTTAATGATTTTCTTGTACCCATTAGTGTTTCCTTCAAGTCTAATTTGGTATACCCTTTAAATGTGACCATTGTCTCAACATGACTTTCATTGCCACTTCCATTAATCTAATATCAAGGTCAACACTTTTTGATGCTGGAACACCACTTCTTTTCTATGGTCCAGTTAAGACATCTGAACCAAGGGCTCAATTTCAGGCTCAAGTAAATTAACAGTTTAGTTAGTCTAATTGTCTATCATTGAAGTTGGGAAATCACCTTTTTTAAAAAATAGCAAACTTAATAAATAAATTTTATGATCTTTTGTTAGTAAAAATCAAGAATGCCATTAGACTGTGCTAATACATTGGTTGGGCATGTCTGGCAACATTCATTTGTAAATGGATTCTCCTCCCATCTAACTAGCTTCATGGTTAATCATTCAGATCTGACAATTGGTTCTTTACTTAATTGGAGTGCCTATCTTTTATTGGATGAGGAAAACCTACTCACTCAATTAGGGTCTAATGGAAAAAAATATTGTTCAAATTTATTGTGGGATAGGAAGGCCATGTGACAGAATATCAAACTAAACCAAAGTTGGAGAATAAAATTGAAAACATCACAAATTGTTTAATTATTCTTTTTTTTGCAGAAAAATAATTTTGAAACAGAGTTGACTCTCAACACTAAATTTATCTCAAAGTAAAACCTGTCAGCACTTCCTCAAACTTTGCTAACCTTTTCAACAACTCTCAAGAAAACCCTCATCATTTGAAGTGCTTTTGAATAAAATGAGTAGAAGACTCTGATGAGAACAAGCACTAATGCTTTCTCCAAAAAAAAATGATACAAAAATTGATCTCTAGAGACTTGAAAAATATATATATAAAAGATGGTAAAGTTTGTCAGTTCAATTAATTTGGCAAATTAGAATTTCTTTTCAGATTTTGTATTTGTCTGATAAATTGCTTTGTGAAAAAGGAAGAGAAGCTTTCATTCTTGGGATGTGATTGAAATGGTTCACAAAGCAAATGGCTGTTTCCCATACAGAGGTTTTGAAAGACCTGATTGATTATCTCATAAGGCTTTTTTTCACATCATAGAGAAAAATCATCAAAATCTCTGAATTTTTAATTGAATATCAATCATCAATTTACTTGCTATTATTTAACTAATAAAAGAATGTAATTTAAAAATTTCAATAGTTCAAAACTCAAGTATTTTTATTAAGACACCATTAAATTTGGGAATTTTTTTTGCATTTACAATGTGAAACTCTCAGGATTCCACAAAAAACAGTTCAGTCCCCACACACAATGTTTAACTGCCCTTTCTGAGGTCATAACCCATTTCCTATAATAAAAAAAAGTCAAATTTTCATTTTTTTTCAGGATATATCAGATTTTTCAAGAAAACACCTTTAAAAATGACTACTATGGAGGTTGTAAATGGTTCAAATCCTTTCAATGACACCCTGATCATGAACAATTCAAAGGAGGATTTGGTTGAGTATGAAAACAAGTCTGACCTGATGGGATTACCTGGGATTTTGGCCACATCCATTGTTCTAGGTCTCATGACTCTCACAACAATAATAGGTAAAAATTTTCAAAAATTTTCTCTTCCCCAAAAGTTTTTAAAGCCAAGTAAAGTAATTGAGATTTCGAACATGCTTTAGGATTTGAAGTTTTTCTAGTTTTAATCCTACAGATTACAAGAGAAAAAAGGATTAGCAATATTGTTGCTTTACTGATCTGGAAAAAAATCCAGTTTCTTATGTCCTAAAAAAATAGGAAAATTGGAAAATGTCTTTCTTATACTATGTCAAGATTTTGCTTTTAAAGCATTGAGTTCAAAACTTAACATTTTTTATGAAAATTTTTTTGTCCAGAAATATCTCAGAGCATTCATTAAAAAAAATTGGCTTTCACAATATCTTGCACAATATAGACGCATTTGATGTTAACGCTCTATTACCACCTTTATAAGAGTCCTGCCTTAAAAGTCTATGGTCACTGCAGTTTACCATTACCCTGACTGAGAGTGTCTTGTTGATTTTTGGCCAATCTGGTGTTGAAAAATGGCTGCCATGCGGCTGGGGATTGACCCTAGATGTTGGCTCTCAGTCAGGTGCTACAGCCACTTAGCCACAGCACCCATTCAAATCGTAAACGTTAATATCTTTTTAACATTTTTGTGTACGCCTTGCAATTGGCGGTCAATATTAGGGCACACTAGGTGGTTTCTTGATTTTTTTTGTGGTTTTACCCAGGCAGGATTCTAACCCGAGCTGCTAGGATTGAATTTCAGCTCCTTACCACTTGACCACCCAGACTCCCTGTTATATTGCCTGGTAGGTACAAAACTGGGATTTATTAAAGTTAGAAATGATGCCTTGCTCAGGAAAAACTACCCAGCATCCCTGGGCTTTCCGCTATCTATCAACCTAACAATTGTAACCTGGAAATTCTATATCTTCTCATCTGTTAAAAGTCATGTCAGATTAATGTAGACTTACTATTCCGAGCAAGAGGCTGTTGCATGTCGCGAGGATTTGTTAAGCGATGTGAATCTTTGTAACACTTAGCCCATGACTATGAGATCTTAATCCCCTGGTTTATAATAAAAATGCTAGGTATTTAAATATGCTCATAATACTTCATTGGAGTAAGTTTATAATACACACATAATATACAAAAGGTTTGTTCTTAAAAATATCACTTAGCTATCTACTCAATATGACTTACGGAGAATAACTAGGTACTAAATCTAAGGCACGCAGGCCTTTTATTGACATGTGAGACAGCAGCGCGCTGATCAGGGGCGCTTGGGAATCGGATGTGGGTAAAAGGTTGCTTGATCGTAAAAATACTTAAATCTAAGAACTAAGATCCGTGTTTGCCGCCTACATTAATCTGGACCCCTTGAGATATTATTCTCAAAGCACCAACTGATTTCATGTATAAAGTGATCAAAAAATGATGTTTTAAAATATTTCCAGGATCTTGCTTTGGCCAGATAGGCATTATTCTGGAGCTTTTAGTAAATTTGAAAAAATGATTTTTAAAAATATATTTTTTACACCTTTATGGTTTTTTGGCTAAGAAAATTGTTGTGAATCATTAGTTGGGTCTTTGCCAAGTTTTGGTCAGAAGAAATTTATGTGATATCCATTAGTCAAAAGTGTTGAACCATCTCTTTCTCTTTATCCTCCAAGAGGATTTTTTCAATTAACTAAAATTTTGCCACATCCAAGTATGGGGCTAAGGTGTGCCATCTGTCTGTCTCTTCCCACAGTTTTGAAGCTAGAGAGCTGAGATTTTGCACACAGACTCCACATCTAAATGTAACAAAATGCGGAATTTTTTTAAATATTGTGAGGGCCTGAGCTACAAGTTCCGCAGGGTCACATGCACACGCAGAACAATGTCATGGTCTATAAGTCATTTTTGGGTGTTTGATATAAAAATTAAATTTGTTTTATAGGACCAACTGATTTAAGCCCCTGGAGTCTAGATTTTGGGGCCCCCAGGGGTACCTCTTCAGGGATAGAGGTCTTTTGCAAACAACATCACTAAACAAAAATTATTCTATGTGGCTAAATTGATGGGTACGTGGTTTTTTATTACCCTTTAAGCCCAACCCTTGAGGATACCCCCTTTGGCCATGCTCAAAAACAAGATATGGTATCTCTCAAAAAAATTATCAAACATAAAATGTTTGTCAGGGTTACTTTTATGGAATATATTTTATGACCCTCAACCCTGGGTACTTCTTTATGCCTGGCACAAAAGCAAGGGACAGAGTTAAATTACAAACAGCATCACCAAACAAAAATTGGTCTGTTGGACTAGATTAATGGGTTCAAAATTCTTACCATATCTTTTGCAGGCAATGTTTTTGTGATTGCTGCAATCCTGTTGGAGAGGAATTTGCAAAGTGTTGCCAACTACTTGATTCTGAGCTTGGCAGTTGCTGATCTCTTGGTAGCTGTATTGGTCATGCCTTTAGGAGCAGTTTATGAGGTAAAACAGTTAATTTTTTCAAAAGACTTTCATTTAGATTTTAGCTCTAAAATCATCAATCTGGTGAAAGCTAATGTCAGCACAGGCAAAAAAGATTTTATTATCTTGGCAAGACAAGATCAAAGGAGCCTATAGATTAACATTTTCCTGAAAAAAGTTATTCTTTGAACTAGAAAACTGATGTCGTAACACTTCTCCCTGAGTTCTACATCCTTTTTTTGTTATTTGATCATTGAAAATAGGTGCTGTAAGAGATCAAGACAATGTGTATTGAGTCACAAAGACAGAGAAACTTTGGAAGATTTTCAAGAAAAAAATCTTCTCCTTTTCTATGACAATAAAATTAAGGCTTTGATAATCTTGCCTCTGATAAAGTTTAATTACTTTAGGAAAAGTGGGCAAATATTGAGCTTGGTGAAGTTTTTAGGCAGACCTTTAAAATCTCATCTAATTTCAAAAAAAACTTTGTATTTCAGCCACAATTTAAAAACATGGGGCCAGTTCAAATTGAGAAATAACTTTTCTCATTTCATTTTATGACTTGATGAAAACTCTGGTTCTTTTTGAAGGAAAAATTGTTGAGAGGAGGTCATGTTCTGACAATAGTAGTAAGCATAGGCTCAGGCAAGGTGTTACCCATCTTGGTATTTACCTGAGTGAAGGTGACATGTTGATTTCTTCTCAATATTATAGTGTGCCTAGCAAAATCATGTTCATGCAGGGCACACTTTTCATTTGGTCATACATTGTAGGTTACCCCAAGGGGACTCGAACCTGGACTGCAGGGATGGAAATACGGTGTATAACCTACTTGACCACCCTGACTCCCTTGGGTTTGTTGATTACTGGAATGGCCTTGGCACATATTCAAAAATTATTTTAAGCCCAGTATTGGGCCCCACCCTCAGGAGGTTGATTGTATTGTGGGCAATCCACTAGATAAGTATAAAAGATTAAGAAAATTTGGGATGGTCTTCAAATTCATTTTTAAAGGCTTTTTTCACTGATTTCTTACCATATGGATTTCAAAAGCACAATAGTTGAGCCTAAAAAGTTTTCTTATGCCCTTTTCAAATTGGAAATTGCACAGAGTTTTGGCTCTAATCCTTAATTTATGTCTGCTTTTCACAAAATTATTTGCTTAATTTTATCTCTTTATCATTTTGACTCATTTGTGAAAATGCTTTGGGATCAGTGGAGCGAATAAACCAATCTTAGAATGTTGGTCTGACACACCCCAAACTCATTTCAAGCCTTGTAAAAGGGGCCCACCGTCAACATTTTATCTGCAGATTACAGAAAAAACCTTCATAAGGTGTCCTTTTTTTACATCATCTGCACAATTAGTTGACTGGAAGAATAATAAACACAGATAAATTTGTTCATACAAAAAAGTAGCTATAATGATCACTAATTCTTGGCATTATATTTTTAGATCAGTCTAGAATGGACTTTTGGACCCATTCTTTGTGATATCTGGACCTCCAGTGATGTTCTCTGTTGTACAGCATCTATTCTTCACCTTTTGGCCATTGCCATTGACAGGCAATAAAGCAAATAGGCTCATTTTCAAAAAAAATTGCTTCAGAAATCCATGCCTCCATTGTACCCAAAGTTTTGTATTCTGTTAGTTGTGTAGAAAATTGCGTAAAACTAAGTATCAGTCAGAAAAGAAAGAACTGTGAAAAAATATGTAGTATATCATGGTCAAAGTAGATACTAAATTCAATAGACCTCCAAACCCCAAGGATAGAGCCCCGTGTAAAACATGGGTAAAGGTGTAGAAATGACAGTTTTGAAGGAACTCTACATTGAAATGCATAGTTTTTGTAAAAGCAGGTATTTTTTATGGAGCACCATGTCAGAAGCGCAGACTCAGGTCAACTTCTTTTGCCGTGACTCCACTCTTTTCCTCTTGCACCGCAGAGTAATAAAAGTAGTTCACAAGGAAAAATATGTGCCCAATATAGTGTGCCATAGCCAAAGTTTGGTATTCTGCGAGTTGCGTCAGAACGTAGCATTCATCAGAAAAGTTTGAAGTGTTCATAAATAAGTAGTATCTCAGGGTCTAGGTAATTGGTACAATTAATAAAACTCCAAAGAGCCACATGGAAAGCACGTTTAAGGATGTTGAAATGACATTTTGCACTGCAATCCATAGTTTTTATAGCTGAAGGTAGATTTCATAGAAACACTAAATCTGTAGCATAGACTCAGGTTGCCTTTTTTTGCGGTGTTTCACACTTTTCCTCTAGCACGACAGGGAAAAAATACCATTAAGCATTACTCAACTTGAAGTGAATTCATTATTTTAAGTCCTCAGAAGAATGAAAAGTCTACTCTTTTCAGATACTGGGCAGTGACGCACGTGCACTACATCCACAACCGGACGTTCCGGACCATCGGGGCCATGATCTTCTTCATTTGGCTCACGTCAGTAGTCGTGTCTCTGGCACCCCTCTTCGGATGGAAAGATTCCGATTTTGAGACGAGGGTCAACATCAAGAAAGAGTGTATGGTGAGTGAACAGAACAAGAGGGGACTTGAGTGGCCCTTTTTCCTCAATTATCTTTTCATTTTCAGGTGAGTCAAGACGTGGGTTACCAGGTGTTTGCCACCATGGCCACCTTCTATGTGCCCCTCGTGCTCATTCTCTTGCTCTACTGGAGGATTTTTGTGACAGCCCGAAACCGATTGAGGACCAGATTAGCCCAGAAGACCAACTTACAGTCCCTGCCAGACAGGTACCTCAGGGGGGACAGAGCGTGGTAGGTAATAGCTTACATCGATCTTCCCTGTTGCAGGTCGCCAAAAGGACAGAGGCGAAGAAGCTCTGGGGGCCAAGTCTCTGGGACCGTGATGGTGGTCGCGACTGCCCAGCTTGACCGAAAGGGTTGCCAGGTGGCCCACGCAGTGGTGGACAAGGAGCAGAAAAAAGGACAAGGCGAAGGAGAAGACCGACCCCAGGAGAGCAGCGCCACTGATCCGAGAGAAATGGGGCCCCAGATCAACGGAAAACTGGAGGGCATCACGTCCAACGGGTAAGAAAGCATTAGGGATCTTGTTCCACAGTGTATAAGCTTTCACTGTTTCCCTCCAGGCAAGCCAAAGGCCGGGGACCCGAAAAGACGGGTCCATCTAAGAAGGGGGAAGGCGCAAGCAAAACCCACGTCAGAGTGAGACAGAGTGGCAAATTCAAAGATCAGGCAAGTTCTTTTATACTTGTTGGATCAACGCTTTGATCATGATGGGATTCTTTTTAGGGTTGCCAAACAGAGGCCCGTGACAAGAAGCCTACCAAAAGAGGAAAGGGTAGATCCGGGGACCCCGAGCGTCAGTTGAAGGTTAGAAAAGATGGACAAAAAAGTTCACAATCCATTTCTCTACACTTTTTGCCTCCATTTTTAGCACCAAGGTAGCGGCTGTTCCGGGGACCCTGGCGACAAGCAGAGCAAGAAGAAACACGTCTCGCTGGAGGCCAAAAGGGAGAGAAAGGCTGCCAAAACATTGGCCATCGTGACGGGAGCCTTTATTGCCTGCTGGCTACCCTTTTTCATTTTGGCCCTTGTGATGGCCATCTACAAGGACCACGCGTTTAACCACACCCTGGTCTCTTTCTTCCTGTGGCTGGGCTACTTCAATTCGACCCTCAATCCCATCATTTACACCATCTTCAGTCCGGAATTTCGGTCAGCCTTTCAAAGGATTCTCTGCGGCAAGAGCCACGCGGTGAACCACTGGCCGAGGCACCTACAGTGAGAAAGGTCAAAGAGTCCGAACTCTTTTTCCATTGGGGCCCCAACACCTAAATCCTACTCGGTGTGTTAGGAAAGGTTTCCGCTTCCAATTTTAGGATACCCCAAGGCAGACGGATTGGAGCCTGAGAGCAAGGCCTGTGTGACCATTTGCAATGGCAGGACCTTTCAGTTGGTGTGTTTTTACATTATCTGTCAATCTTCTTTTTGAAATGAATACTCTTTTTTATCTTTAAAAGCAGCTTATCTTTTGAATGAAGAAGTTGTAATAAAAAATGTCTTTTACTTTCAAATACTTTATTGGCTATAACAAAAGTTTCTGGCTGTGTATTATCAAAAGCATTTTTCTTTGACAAGAAATTTCTGATCAAATACATTTTACTGTCTTGATTCTGTCCTCAATTACCTGAAATATCTGTAAAAATCACATTTGGGATGAGGGGATCAGTCAAAATTAAAACAGTCAAGTTTTATTGATCCAAGACTTAACTTTATCAGTGATGACTAAGATTGGCCAAATGAAAAAATAAATCTTTCAGGGGATTCTTATGCCCCATCTATGGTCAAAGATAAGCCTGATAAGGCCACAGCACTTCAAAAAGTATTCAAAAGACTGATTTGCGGTGCAGGGTTACACCCACTGAAACGTTAAAGCTGTCTGGACTCAGAAAAGGAACTCCTTTAGCTCTGCTAAAAGGACCCTAAAAACTTCCACTTTTACCTTCAGAGGGATGGTATAGCAAAGGCAGTGCCCTGGGGTAGAAGTGGGCCGCAACCCTACCGGAAAAACCTGCAGAAAAAAAGGGACAGATCTGTCATTGACCCAGGTTTTTTCCAATCAGCCCTGAGCATACGCCAGAAAACAAGTGCCTATGATCTGGCTTTGAACCAGGTTTTTTTTAACCTAACCCAGGATTTCCTTAAACCCTACAAAACAGAAAGTGGAAAATGTTGCTCTACTGGGAAACAGTAAAAGAATGAGGCTCTATAAATGAGGAGTTAAAATTATCCAACCCATCTTTACTCTGGGTACACCTAAACTGTTTATGAAAGGGGGTCCTTTAAGGTTAATACTTAAGAATCCAAATGGGATATTTTAATTTGGAAAGGTTTATTGCAGTTTTTTAGGCTCTATAAGAGATAAACTATGAATATTATTATCAGTGTTCAAGATACCTTTAACCGGGGAACCCTCCGGTCAGCCCGGCCCCCCCTGGCCTCTCTGGCTCTCGCCCCCGACCCCATCCCATACCTTAAAGAATCGCCCGTAGAAATCTGTGGTTGACAAGTGAAAATTTCCATGTGTTTCCACAGAACTGAATGTGAAAAAGCAAATTTAGTACTATCAAGTTTTGAAACATATTTACTTGTAAAATAAGATTGAAGACTTTAATTAATACTAGATTCATTTGCCATTTCATGTGCCTATATAGGCTTTAGTTTTTAGCTATTTTCAAGATTTTTCTTGTCTTCCTTGAAAAAACTACCTTGATGACGTCACACATTTTAAAAATTTACTTCTATTATTTTATTCGGCAAAGAGCTGAGGTGACTTAGACTCCATAGTTTTGACTTGGTGTAATAAAATTACATCTTATAAGCAAACCATTGGCTATACTTTTGCTGTGATTTGGAACTTTATCTTGTGGTCGTCACAGCGTAACCTTGTTTTTAGGATTTATTTCCTCGTGAAACCTGACCTTGTGCCAAAAGTAAACGGCTTAAAATATGGATTTAGATCCTTAGAATGAATTCAGTAATCAGTTCTTGAACTTGGAATAAGAATTTCAGCACATTGGGCTTTCCACGCTCCTTTTTTCTTTCCGGTTTGACTAATTTGAGCAGCTGAATGCCTTTTGTTTGGCAACCCTGTCACGCCAAGCTGGGTTCGATTCGATCTATCTCAAACTCTGGCTTATCACGGAAAACAGACGGAGTTGGAAATTGCTTGCTGTAGAAAAACTGGCCTTGAATGCATCAAAGCCAAATACAAGTCTGGACGCAAAAGAAAATTGATTTCAACAATTCAATTACTGAGAATAGTGTGCAAGTAACATTTGCACGCCTTCAGCATTTTGTCTAGTCTTCTATTTTATTGTTTTTACAAACTGCAGGTGAGAAACTGTTTGGAAATGTCCCATTGGCTATACGTTAATTAGGCCAATATTGTACAAATCTAAAAAAACATCATCGGTTCATTGGAAAGTGAAATAAGAAATTGAGGGTTCGAAAGTTTCAGAAAATTCCACGGAAAGTTTATTGAATGGCTTTGTGGCTGAGTCTAGATTTTAAGCTCTCGGCCGTGTACCACAATTTCTTTCGGTTCTCTTTCCAGACTTCCACATCAATCTTGTTTTAAAAAGGAATTTCTTTTTTGATTAGGCCTTTACGTTAAAATGAGTAGCTCTGAGGAGGTGAGTTGGATATCGTGGTTCTGCGGATTGCGCGGCAATGAATTCTTCTGCGAGGTGGACGAGGACTACATTCAGGACAAGTTCAATCTTACTGGACTAAACGAGCAGGTACCCTGTTTGTTATCTTTTTTAAATGTCAACACATGGGACGAGTAAGTACTTTTTCAAACTCCTATTCTCCAGGCGCGTGAAACATGTGTAACTTGAGACTCGTCAAAATCGTTTTCTTTTGCAGGTTCCACATTATCGCCAAGCTTTAGACATGATCCTAGACCTTGAACCAGATGACGAACTCGAAGACAATCCAAACCAGTCGGACTTGATTGAACAAGCGGCTGAAATGCTATATGGTTTGATACACGCAAGATATATTCTTACAAACAGAGGTATAGCCCAGATGATCGAAAAGTATCAAGGTGGAGATTTCGGTTCTTGTCCTCGCGTTTATTGTGAGAATCAGCCGATGCTCCCCATCGGGTTATCAGATGTACCCGGGGGTAAGACACTTTTGAGTAACAATTTATTTCAAAATTTCTGCTTACTACTAGCCAGTGAGAAATTTTTGATTTTATTCGATGCCCCTCTTTGTGACCAAATTTACTATTTTTGAGATTGGTTGATTCATGATTTTTTTATGCGGTTTACAGAAGCAATGGTAAAGTTGTACTGCCCTAAATGTATGGACGTCTATACGCCAAAGTCTTCCCGCCACCATCATACTGACGGTGCCTACTTCGGCACCGGTTTCCCCCACATGCTCTTCATGGTACACCCAGAATATCGTCCCAAACGACCAGCAAATCAGTTTGTCCCTAGGTATACAACTTGAAAGATAAAAACTGAAAGTCGAATAACTGATTCTATTTCATGTACTTACAGGCTTTATGGCTTCAAAATACATCATTTAGCTTATCAGATACAACAGCAGGTATGAGATTTGAAATGAAATAGTTTCAACCGAGCTTCCCCTACCTTGGAAAAGAAAAACGATGTCTAATAATTGATGAAATAGGGGTTAATTATGGTCAAATATAATGAGAATTAACATGGGGTGGGTGTGGCACATTGTCATTTCATCTGGCTGGGGATTAGAGAGTAAGGTGTTCAAACCTCGGCTTCTCCAGGTAGCCGCAAAATTATACTAAAAATGATTAAAAGATTCCCACCCAGGAAAAAATCGGACATAATTTTTTTAATGATTTTCAGGCGGCTGCTAATTTCAAAGCTCCCATGCGAACCATGAGTTACAACAGTGCGAAGCGTTAAAAAAAGCCTTCCTCGCTTCATCATTGACTTCAATCAAATATCTTATACCGACAAATATTGAACTCTTTATGGACTGAACGATTGGACAGCGCTCAGACAAAGTATTTTAACGGAAACTTGAATCCTGCCTTCGCCTTACTTCCCCTTCACCACCCGCACCACCATTTTGGCCTGACTGCTTTTTCTTTTGAATTTTCAACTTAAGATTAAAGTCACTTCCATGTGAGACTTTAACTGTCTTATTTCTTTAGTTAAACACCCTCAGTCGAGGTTGCTGCCTTTTCTTTGCAATTTCATCTGCTCATTTTAAGTTATCAAAGATAGAAAATTTTTATGACTTCGAAATGCCACCGAAAGTTAACCTTCCTTACTCACGAGTTGTTCAAAGCAAACAAGCAAAAGTTGTTCTTTGTCATTGAAAGGCGTGCTTGATAAAAAAGATGACCAATATCGCCTGACTTAAACCGTCCCGTCCCAACCTCAGCATAGTTTACCAGGCAAACTCAATCTCCTCCAGTTTCTAGGCTCGGGGCCTCACTAGACCATCAGATTCAGGGTCCCCTGCCATTTTCATTAAACTAATTGTAGTAAATGAATTAACAATTGTCTTCTGTTTAACAACAAAATAAGACTGACGAAATTCATTCAACTTTTGTGCACTTACTGTTAAATTTTTAAGCATTAGTAGTTGATTGCCCTTTTTTTTGAAAATTGTTGCTAACTAAAGAAAAGAAGTTTTCTATGATACTTGAAGAAAGACATTGTGGTCAATTCTGCTACTTCATATTCGATCTTTGTGCAGGTTTCTCTTTTAAAAAAGAATAAATAGTGATGAAAAATCACATTGAATTCAATCACTTCCTTCATTCAGATTTGATGGCCTTGTTAATCTTTATACGAGATTGCCTTTTTTGATAGACAAGAGGTGTTATCAAAAGTTAACTTGGGTTAACCTAAATTTCTTTCTTTCTTAGACCCCAAATCCTTTGCAAAATATCTTTATTATTAATATGGAAAGATTTTCATGATAAATATTTTATTGTTTCAAATGAAGGTTTAAACGTCACGGACACTCATTAGGACAAAAGGAGCTCATCTTTGGAGCACCATCCCCCATAAAACAAGGTCAGGTGGTTCATTATCTTTAGAATTTATCAGATTCGAGGTGGGCTCGACTAGTTATCCGGAACCTGATTATTATATTAATATTATGGGGTTATTGAATTAGTCTTGATCCTTGGAGATCTAAATTGTCTTCAGAATCCATTCTCTTCCTTGCTTTATTTGATGGGCAGCTGCAAAAAAAGACCTTCCAATTGACTCAAAGTGTGGCCTTGACGTAACCAACTGTGGGGATTTTTCGACAGATTATTATCTAAGGGGGGGATCGTTCACGATTTTTTTTAGGCCTTTTCAGACTTGACGGTTTCTTTGGTTGTTCCAACGTCGTAATCTGCAACCTCCTCGATACCCAAGCAAGGTAGTTCCTTGGTGAGTGCCTCACGGTATCTGAAAATCGAGATTTTTTGTAGCCTAGCCCCAGATCAATGGGGTTCAATCAGGGTCTTACTTTGGATGGCTGAGGGCGTATACAATTGGATTGAGGCAAGATGCTAGTTTGGCCATGAAGCTTGGAATCTGGGAGAGAAGGGGGGTGATGGAAGCCTTGCCACCCACTGCCGCAGTCATCACAACGAAAGCATAGGGGGTCCTGAAAAGGGGGGTAGGATAGAAACTGAAATTCCAGCAGATAGATTCCTTACCAGATGACAGCCCACAGTAGAACATTTGTCATGGCAACCTTGGCAATTTTAAACTCAGCAGATTCAGCTTTGTCTTGCTGGATAAATAATTCATTTTTATCTTTTGAAGATGATGGGAGGGGAACATTTCGTACCTGATTGGATCTCAGTGATTCCACGTTCATTCTCTTAGCCTGAGCCTTGAGCTGCTCTTCGTGAGCCCAGACACCCTTGACAATGGAGCTGTAGTAGAAGAATGTCAGGATCATTGGAACCATGTAGTTGAAGACAAAGGCAAACAAAACGAAGCTCTTGTGGTTGAAGTCGTCCGTCAAGTAATCATACGAGCAGGTGAACAGCATGCCTTCAGTGGTGTAACCTCCCCAAACACCTAGGTTCATTCAAGAATAGAGGTTCAGGTGTCCAACACCAACAGATTTCAACTTACCCATCATAGCTGGGAGGCCGACGGCGATGGAGTAACCCCAAATGGCCAACTGTTACAGAGGGAGTCACATTGATTTTTTTTGGCTTTTATATTGAATTGCAGCTTACCAATATGGCAAAGGCCTTTCCCATGGTGATCTTTGTTCCTGTGAAGCCCTTGACGATCACGTTGTACCTGTCGTAGCCGATCACCACCATGCTGAAGATCGAAACAGTCCCTGGAAATTAGGATTGGGAATTATTTCTTCGATTCGGGGTTTGAGGTCTTTTGGATTCCAAGCCCAGCTCACCGCAGATGGCCCCTGTGAATCCGTAGAGCTTGCATCCAAAAGCTCCCCAGAGCCAGTATCTCTGAATGAGGACGTTGACGGTTACGGTCGGACCCATTGTGGTCATCCTTCACATTAATTAGAAAGCTAATAATATATCACATAGTGTTTATTCTAAAAGAAAAACTCACATGAGGAGATCAGACAATGCCAAATTAACAATGAACATGTTAGTCTGGAATGATGAAATGAATACTTTCTTTTCTATGCCCCTTCATTACATACTTTATATATTTTACAGGTGTCCTGAGGCTCTTCACTTTCAAAAAGATGTAAATGACGCAACCGTTTCCAACGAAGGACATGACCCAGAGGAAGAAGAACAGTATTCCAAAGAAGTGTGGGATCAGAGGGTTGACTGGAGCAAACTGACTCCAATGGGGACTCACGACCTCCATCACCTGTTGGAATGTACATAAGGACAGGGTAATTATCAGAGAACCAATGGAACTGTATTATTTACATCATCTGGAATTCCATCTGTCATTTTCATGCCTGGTGGATATTGAGAGTAGTATTCGGAATCCATGTAGAGGCCAGAGCTAGCAGAGAGCATGAGGTTGAAGAAATAAAGAATCATTTGATCGTGGACTAACTAAAATATCTACCATTACCATTTTGATAATATACATTATACTACCCAACCGGGCTTACGTCACCCATCTGGACATTTTCCGTTACACAAAGTTTTCTCTCCCGTGACCCATTTGGGTTTTGGAGTTTGGGGTATCCTGGGGTCCAGGGGTTGGGTTGGCGGGGTCATGCGTGTGTTAAGAGCCTTCCCTGAGTTGGTGGGGAGGTCTGTGCAAAATTTGGTGGAGATTGGTCTGGCGGTTCGGGCGTGAAAAGGGTACATAGGTACAAAAAGTCACTTTTATATATACAGATAGTCTATAGACTCATTCAATGTTAAATAATAACACCTTTATTAGAGTCAGACTAAGACACATTTTTCTTACTGCTATGATTTCTTTAAAGAATATTTGTGGGGTCAGGGATTGAACCTTAAACCTCGCAACCTGCCAATGGCCACGGCTCCCCCTATTCCTAAGATTCCATAAAAATTTTCTTTCAAGTGCAACGGATGTGGGATGGATACCCGGAAGATCCAGCAGCCTCTACACCAATCCTAGCAGCAGCAGACTTAAAACTCATCTTGTTCCAAAATCAGGGATCCGGTTCAAATCAGGAAGGAAGGGTCTGTTTGGCAACTTGCAAAGGTACAAACTGCAAAGATTTCTTTCAAGTTCAAGCCTTTTATAGTGTTTCATTTCTGACGAAAAAGGCTTCAAATATGAATTAATCAAGTCAGGATTAAAAAATATATGGTTTCTCTTGGAAAAAAATCAAGTTTTCGTTTATTAATCAAACGACCACGTGGTTATTTTCATGCTCTATTTTGAAAACAAAAATCTTTTTTTATGATCAATTAAAGTTTTTTTAGTAAAAAAAAAGGAAAAATTTTTCCTTATTAAAAGGTTTTGCTTTATTTGACTTTAGCTGAGTCGACACGTGATTGAATAAGTAATTTAAGATGAAGGGAAACCCTGCCAAGGCCACCATTTGAATTTTTTAGAGGTTTCTATCGCCACAAAGTGCAAGAAATAGCAACCAATTGGAAAACTATAACATTTATTTCAGCTAAAAAAAATATATATATAAACAAGCATCAATTCATGATCAAGATTCATGATTAATATCCAGAGTTTCCCAAGTCTTTAACTATCATTGAAAAAATAAGGACATTAAACAAAATTAAAAACATTTCTAGAAGATAAGATCAGAATGATTTTAAGACAAATGGCAATCAGATTTTTCCAATGGATCTTCTTCTCTGAAGACGCTCTTGTTCAAGGCGGATTTGAACTCTGAGATTGACACACAGAGCCCTTTCTTCTTCAATTTTGTGGCAAAGCTCTAAGCGTTTCTCCTGGAAAAATACTATTCTTACTGAGCATACAAAATATATTTGGAAATATTTCTGTACCTCCAGTTCCCTATTTTCTCTCACTAAGTCTGATAAAACTTTGGTGAGCTCTTCAACTTCCTCACGGACGTCCTTGTCGGAATTGTCATCTGAAGAGCTCTCCGAGCTGTCCACTGAGTATGTCCTGCAAGAAGCCATGAGAAGCTAGACTTTAGGAAAAATCCTTGACTGATTTGAATTACCTGTACTGATAAAGCGTTTGCATTGTGGCAATCTCTTCACGCAGATCCTCCATTTCATTGCGTTCACTGCGCTTACGGTGTTCCAACTCTGACTTCAGGGCCACAAGCTCCTCATACTCGAACTACAAATTTAAAGTAAATTTTATGAGACTCAATTGACGAATTAAGGAAAGTAATAATACTTGCCTGTAGTCTAAGAGCTTCCCACTGAAGGTCTTCCATGGTGACTTCTCTTGACTCTAAATGTATAGTTTTCATAGTTTTGAATATTTTCAACTCTTTTATGTTGAATTACCCTTTGCTGTAATTGGTTGTGCTTGTCTTTCAGCGTTCATCTTGGAACTTGAGGTCGTCAGTGATATGGACATGAGGTTAGCTTCCTTCAAAGACAATTTGTATACTTTAAAATTGTATTGAATTCTAGCTGGTAAGTGAATATTCTCAATCCTTACAGCATTTTGTCCATCGAAGGCATTGAAAGCTGAACCATCAGATGGCAAACCTCTTGGAAGACTTTTTGACTTGGCCATTACTGATGCAGCGTCCACTTTGAGTCCTGTGACTTGAACAACGTTTATAGGGGCAGTTACAATATTTGGTTGGCCTGAAAGAAAAAGGTCAAAGAAGTGTAAAGTGAGCATGATTAACTTATTGCCTTTGAAATTACCAGGAGAAGCAACTGTCGTGGACGGTGTCAGAGTTGTAGATGCCACGTTGGTCTTTGGCATTGGAGAAGCAGGTATGGGTCTTAAAATCTTAAGAGATGCAAAATGTTCAGGACTCATCCAGGCAAATTCGACTGAATGATTTCTATGTGTACCTGAACATTCCTCGACTTGTTTGAAGCTGGTGGAGGTGGTAAAAGAGGTATCCCTGAAGAAGATCCGGTATTTGATGCAGAGCTTGTCACAGTGGGTTGCATTATATTCACACTTGGTTTCGGAACTTTGGACGTTGAATCTGTAGATTATCAGTTAATGTTTAGAATTAGATAATAAGAATTCTACAGGCCAATCATTCATTACCAGATGCAGCAAAGCCAGAAGACAATTTTTCTTTTGACAAAACAGGTTTCTCGACTAATGGCACCACATCTAATGGGTTATCCTGAATAGAGCCTAATTTGATGACAGTTACGTGACCGGGAACACGCCTAAAGTCAAAATTTGGAAGTTAGATATGTTGATATTCGCAGTCGATTTTTAATTATTACTTTATGGAGGGGTCAGTTTCTGTAACTGTGTTTCGCTTGATAGACTCTGTTGAAACCTCATGAGCCACGACAGTCTGTGGAGGTAAAGGCGATGGAACGTCTTCTGGGCCTGAGTTTATTAATTGCATAAGTCAATTAAGATTTTTGTCATCCTGTAAAGTAATTTACCTCGGATTTGTGTTTGATAAGAAGGTTGAACGCTTTGCAAAGGCTGTCCCGAATAATTGGGACGATGTGGTTGGTTGTCTGATCGATGGACCATAACTGTCACCTTATGATCTGTTTCTTGAGAATCCACTGCATCATGAGCTACCTCGAGCCTCTTGAAAGAATTTGGCTGCGGTTGTTGCGGTAACTGTTGGGGATGCTGAGAAACGTTTAAATTTATGAGACTGTTAATAAAGCTTTTAAATTAGGACTTTAAAAGAACCAAATTACCTGTGTTATTTCGTTCACAGAGCTGTCCGTTTCCTGAACTGCCATGGATGACTTAACCGGAGATTCCTGACAAAGATAACCAGATAACCCAACAAATAGATGACAAGAAAAAATAATAGCGGAAAAAAGCAAAACCTGCAAATGTGACGTCTGAAGTGAAAAGTCCAAGTCTTCCTCATAGTCTATCGGTTCAAAGCGAGGCTGGGGAGGATCACTGGCAGACAAGGGGTCTTTCTTCGCTGCCCTTAACTTACGCTAAGGTGAATATTAAAACCGTATTAGAATTTGATTTAAAGATTTACATCCAACACAAGTTAACCTTTAGTTGAGTGACAATTCTTTGTTGTTCCCAAATTTGCTCTTCAGTTTTTTTGCTAGCAGCTCCAGATGAGATTTGAAGATGAAGGTCGGCAAGCAATGATTCCTATCAAACAGCAACAGCATTTCATCCGTTTCTTTATTAATATCGACTTCAAGTCAATAAAAAAGAAGCTTAATTCTTTAAGAATTTCTGGGAAAGCAAGAGGCACTCAAGTTACCTGCTTTTTTATTTCCTCTTCGATTGCGTCTGGTGAATCAGGAAGCTTCACTGCACTTGAGGTTGTGATCGGAGGAACATACCTTAAAATATTTTCAAATTCTTTTTTCTTTTACCCGTAATGAAGAATTATCAGAAAATACTCTCTAAAACTTCAAAAAAAATTTACTTTTTCAGTTGGATGCCATCAAACAAGATATGGCTATTTTCGAAAAGACAATTTAGAACACGATGGCTAATTCTCATGGTTGGACTTAAAACAATAGAGACATTCTGAAAAAAAATGGAATCATTATCATAAAAAGAAAGCATTATCAAGATTATATTTAGATGTATTACCTGCAACGTCATTTTGTTGAACCTCTCTCTTTCTATAACATGCTTCATGTGCACAAATATCCATTGAAGCAGAGTTCTAAAAAAGTAAATTTACCATATTGAATAAAAGTTAGATGTAATTTTATCCTATTTCGAAACCAATCAAACGCCAACTTGTAAATGCAATAGATTATTCTACCTGTTACACTCTGGAAGCTCACCAATGAGTACTTTCATTCCCTCGATTCGCTTTTGTGGATGGCTCAAAGCAGATACCTCTTCAAACCTTAGCATCTGAAAAAAGTTATTGTATTAAATTTTAGGTTTGGAAATTGAAAAGATTTTAACACTGACCAGTTGGTTTGTCAAGACTGTATCCGGTAGTTCTCTCAGGAACTGCTTTAAAACAGAGGCCACCACTGCTGGCTCGTAGTCTGACAACCGTATCTGAATTTGAAACAGTTATTGGTCATGTCTCAAGACAATAATCAGCTTATGTATTTTATCTGTGTTTCAAAGGCAACCTGATCAGCTTCCCTGCTATTGAATGCAGCTCGTAACTTGTTAACCTTGGACTTCACACCGGACGACCTAAATTCATATAAAAAATATATAATTTGATACTTCAAATAGCATCTCAAAACACTTACCTATAAACGCCTTCCATCATCAAACCATTTTCTTCGATGTAATCGATGCACTAAAAATAATTGGTGTTTAATTCAAGCATTTAAATAGCTGTTCAAAAACGAAAGATCGTACCTGTCTGACAATCATTGGTAAAGGTATTCCATCGTGACATCTGTTCCTTTCAACAGCAACTTCTAAAGGAACTCCAAAAATAGGGCAGTCTTCAGATTGATCTGAGAAAAAAATCACCAAATATCAACTGCGAACTTTTGAATGGATCTTTCAAACAAAATTTTCTTGATACTTTTTCCCTTTCCATTATCAGAATCACTTTCTGGAGCTTTTGATTTCTTCAATTTCAGCTTTGTCTTTGCTTCCTTTTTATCTTTCTTTTCCTTCTTTTTGTCTTTGGACAATGATGACCCCACAGACAAGATTGCACCTGTGTTTGTTATGGGTCCACTTGCACCACCACTCAAGCTCACAGTGTTGCTTACACCTTTAATCATAGAAACTTATTTCAATACTTGTTCTCTTATTAAAAGTTTAACATCAAACTGAATTACCAGCAATCTCTGGCTCTTTGGGGTCCTTCTTTTTCTCCTTGTCTTTTCGTGCTGACCCAAACATGAAAGGCTTAGATAACTTTGACTTGGCTGGACTCCTAAAAATGCAATATGAAATCAATTAAAGTAGCCGGTAGGAAACAATTCTGGTCAAAATTTAGTGGTCAATAAATAAATTAAAAATCCTAAAAATATAAAGCTCACATTATTGGAGAAGTTGACAATCCAAATTACAAAAAAGTTATTTTTCACAATCAGTATCAAAGTTTCCCATGCTTTCTCCCTTGTCAATAAAAAAGTGAACAATTTCCTGAGAGACAGAAAGCAGAGGAGAAACAAAGTTCTATGGGGAGTTGCTACACAAAACGATGGCCTTAACAACCAAAGGTATTGAGAATGGCTAGAAATTTCTGAATCAAGAATGAAGGAGAAGGACAAAAAAATGTTGAAATTCTTTTTTTCAAATGATTTGTGTGACGTTTTGATACGAATCAGAATATCTTTATATTTACACAGTGTGAAAGTTGAAGGTGAGACAAACATGTTTTTCTTCCATATTACATTTTTACTTGCTAATATATTGCCTTTCTTTCCCTACATGCAGGTGTTTTACATTAACAAATACTGCAGTGATGATAGTTTAGAAATGAAAACATGAACGAAAAAAAATTAACTTTTTTTCCACTTTTAACACAATGAAACTTGATTCCCTATTAGAAAGGTGAAAAACCTTTTGAAAGGTAAGTTTTGATAGAAATCAGCGGGAGAGATCAAATTATTTCTATTCTGAAGTTAAAATGTTCTTTTGTCATCCAATAAAATGTTTGCTTTTCACCACAAAGCTAACTTTTTCAGGAGTTGTCTCTATTTGATTCGATTCCCCAAGGGGTTTTCAAATAATCATCTAAAAAACAGAAACAGATAGATCAAAAGAATTATTAAAGACTTGAAATTTTATGAACTGAAGACAGATTTTTACTTTCATTCTAAAAAGGTCCAAGATCAAGTTTTCATCGTGAAGCAAACCTATTTGTTTGGAATCAGCTTTATTATTGCTTTTTAAAAGTTAGAACACTAGAGACATCTCATAAAAGTAAAGTGGAAAGCGTCTGAGGAATCTATCCAGCATTTAGGAATATTAAACCTTGTGTGAGATATATTACATCTATTAACTTATCACATGGATAAATGCAGAATGGATATACTAGCTAATATCACACAGAATTTAAAGGGCAGCTGGTAAAAAGTATTATGGCTAGTTTTGGCAGGGTAAAATTTCATGTGGTTTGGTCTGAAACTGACTTACTTTCCCTCAATCTCATCCTCGCCACTAGAATCATCAGCCAGGTGAGCATATCGGGTCTCTTTTTCCTTCTGCTTTTTCTTGTCTTTCTTTCCAATTAATCCTTTGCTCTCCTTTCTTTTCCTCGAATCGTCTTCTTCTGGAGCAGAAACTAAAAAAACCAATAAGATATTAGCCAAAACCGGTCTCATACAAACTTATCAACAAAACACGATAAATTATATTTCTTATTTTCTTGACATTATCATTTTTAGTCTATAGAGATATCTAAGGGGCATATTTAAAGTCCCCAATTCCTCGCAAGGTTACAACAAAAAAGTCAACAGTTTTAAATGATTCCAAGCCAAAATCAGCATGCAAAAGTGGCTGAAAATCCAATTTGAATAAGCAAGGGTCCGGCAAATTTTGAGAAATATTGTGATAAAAATGAAAATTGAGGAGTTAACTGATAAATTTGTTGAAAGCTTTTTGATTGTAAAATATTAGAAAATATGTAAGTCTTGATGTTCTTTTATTCGAGTCTTGAAATAAGTTCAAATAAATATTAGAAGTCAAAGCAAAGTTTAATGTTACAAAATCTGTGCTAGAGCAAAACTGTAATCTCGGTAGTGCCAGTGACACTAAATTCCTCATTCAGCCCTTGTAGACTTAGAAATGTGAAAATTTAACTTACGGTCGCTAATGTCACTCATTGTGGTAGTTTTTATCGCGCAGATTATCCAATTAAATCTCAATTTTTCTGATCTTTTGGTTCTTACAATTTTTATTTTTTTTATCTCCGTTTAATTTTGTTTTTGTTTGCATCTTAGTTAAAAAAGTGCCCCTTTTCAAGAAGAGATTATAGGGCTTTTTCTAATAAGCTTTAGCCAATACCATTTTCTTTTTTAAAAAAAAGATGAAAGTACCTGAATTTTTATTATTTTTCAGTCTCTCTCCAATTGACTTTTTTTTAAAGTTCACTTAATGGATCAAAAGAAAATCTCTCAGGTCGGCTTGGGTCAAGCAAAACCCAGGTCAGCCCCAGCTTTGATTATAATGTTGAAAAAAGTAATGGGTATTTCATGAATAAATATGCTTCAAGTTTATTCGACATGCCCAAAATCAAAACTTTTAAGGTAGAGGAAATTTAATTAATCCCAAGTGAAATGGACCATTTTCATTATTTGGTAGCCCTAATGAAAAAAAAGTTTCACAGGATTCTGCTCAAATCTATTTTTGGTATAGGGTGAAATAAAAATACAGTAATTTATATGGAAAAATGTTTAAAGCTTTTTTATTCTCTAGGAACCTGCACAAACCCACTGCAGAATAAAAATGGATATTAAAGTGTGCTTATGTTTTTCATTATGGTATCCATAAAGAAGTCACTCATCATTAGAACAACCGGAGTAGATGGCTTTACCATTGCTAAAACCAAGAATTTACACATTCTCAGCCACCTGGCCAGAAGAAAGGTTTTAAGCTAATAATTACTGATTGGTTAAATCCCAGACTGACATTTTTCGTTCTAATATGGTCCAAAAAGTAACTAAAACCTGGTAAGAAAAGTCAATATATTAGAAAAGATGAACTAAAGCTGTTCAACTTGGCGGAATGGCAATGCATTGGCCGGGGTTCGGTTGAGAAT
>Ga0194133_10003323_pt1 | contig 23110 bp, 23 predicted proteins | sample TA2KigOf40mmetaG_FD_155448 | JGI IMG/M metagenome (GOLD analysis project Ga0194133, IMG submission 155448) | Freshwater microbial communities from Lake Tanganyika, Tanzania - TA2015055 Kigoma Offshore 40m | ecosystem: Environmental > Aquatic > Freshwater > Lake | place: Tanzania: Lake...
AACTAAGTAATCAATCAAATAGGGCTAAGCACGAGTAGAAAATATTATTCATAATCAATATAATATGCTTGGAGATTCAATTTTCATTGTTAATTTATCACAGATGTGTCATGTAATCATTTCATGTCATGTATGAATCAAAGACGCGGGCAAGAAACTATTTTTAGGGCAATTTAGTAGGGGTTCAAAAATTAACTTGGTATTCATCAGTCTTGAGATTTGAGAGGCATGTCTAACATGAGATTATGGTGTTGATTTAAAAAAAGAGGGTTCCAATGAAATAATTTAACTATTTACTTCCATTCAACTGTTCCTGATTTCTTTTTCCTCCTTTAGCAAAATAAGCTTGAATTTCAACAGGAGACTTTCCTTTCGTTTCAGGAACGAAAAAGATGACAAACAAAAATCCCAGAAAAGAGACACCTCCGTAGATCCAAAAGACACCTTCCATGTTGACAGCCTCTTTCATGTCATGGAAAGTATGGGAAGTAAGGAATGACATGACACAAGTGAATCCAACTGAGAGTCCCAAAAGCGTTGATCTCACGTGGGTTGGAAGTAATTCTGCCACAGTCATCCAAATCAGAGGGCCAAATCCCTTAATAAGATTGAATTATTGCTTAATTAATGCCATTTACACTCAAAGGTTGCCTTACCAGGCTGAAGCAGAAAATGTAGATCAAAAGGATCAGCAATGGCAGCCAAGATATATTCTCCGTGTAAATGTTGGGACATTCAGCGGTAGAGTTTAAAGAATCTGTGAAGATTGATGTTAAATTGTCTTTGAAACAAGAGCTTTGCTCGAGGTGCTTTAGGAAAAACTGAACTCCCATTCCAACATTACAGACAGATATCCCTAGCGAAGATGATAAAAGCAATACACGGCGTGGTAAACGATCCACAATTGCCATCGTTGCAAAATTGCAAAAGAGAAAGGACAGGCCGACTATAATTGTTGCCTAGAAAATAATTTTCCAACTTATCTCCATGCATTTCAAATTGAACATTATAAAAGAATATCTTACAGTAAAACCGCCCACTGCAGATCCTGCACTTTCAAAAACTTCCACAGTAAACTGTAGTATGATATTGATTCCAGTGAATTGGAAGAAGAACATCATGGCGAGTGCAATCAGAAATGGCTCAATTACAGGCTGGCCGATAAAGTCACGAAAAGTGAGCTGTGAAAAATTACTTTTTAATAATTTAGGTGCCTTCTAATTTTTATAATGTCATCATTTTTCTTTACCCGATGTTTCACAACGGATTCAGATGCATTCTTTATATTGGTGAGCTCGTTTGTCACGTCCCAGTTTTTTCCTCTAAGAACTCTTAGAACCTTATGAGCTGCATCGATCTTGTTGTTAATAATCAGGTACACGGGGGTCTCAGGAATAAAAAGTAGAAGAATCAGGCAAGGAATGTTGAAAAATGCAAAGGTTATAGACAGATCCTGCCACGACAAAAATGACCCAAGGATTTGACAGGTAATCATGCCTAGTATTTAAAAATATAAATCATTCATTTATATTAGTGTTTGAAAGATTGGTGTGCTGGTGGAAGTTAACTAACTATTGATTGGACTAGAATAAGACATTTTTTAATTTACCTAATGTTCCAGCAACTGCGGGAACGATTGCCATGGTTCCCCTCATCTCAGGAGTAGTGATTTCTGCGATATAAATGGTAGAAATAGTGATGGAGCAACCGAGACCTAAAATGAAATATTGGACATAAAGAGTTTTGGGATAGGACAACTTATGAGCTAATTCACCAACTCCGTGGAGAAACCTTCCCAAAAGAAGCATCCACACAAATTGTGCTCCGGCTATCAAAGCATAACCACCAGCAAGACTACCACACACTCCGATGATTGCAGTCAGTTTTCGACCAACCTTGAATTGAAGAATAATGAAATGGTTTCTCCAATAATTTGAAAGATCAGTATCGTTTAATTTGCAGGGTCTTACCCATTGAGCTATGGGCCCTGAGGTGACACATCCAAAGAGCATGCCAAAGGCTGCTATGCTTACTGCACCATGATACAGATAGAAGAAGAATAAAATTCAATTTAGAATAAATAATTTGGAAGCTAGAATTCTAAATAGATTTTACCTATAAGGGATATATCATCGCTTGTTAAATGGAAGGGTAAAATAGGTGCATCTTCCTCTGACATGTTTGACTTTTTGAGACTGGGGATGGCAACAGCAGGGAACGCAACAGTTGTTCCATGTATGTAAGCTCCAAAACTGATGGCAGTAACAGCTAAGATTGTTGTGAGTTTGCGTGCTTGTTGGGAGACCCTGAAATAAAAAATATTCAATTGGACGCCTTAAAAAAATTATTTCTGCCTCGAACCTCGAAGGTGAATCGTTAATACGAGCGAATTCGTGGACTTCAAGCATGGCAGAGTCTTCAGTTACTTCACTAGGCTTTAGATCCAAACCATGTTCATCAATCGACGTGAGAGGCTTGTTAGATCCTTCTTCCTTCATTTTGACTTTTTCCATCTTGGGAAATAAAGACCACTTGATGTTAAGGACGTAAATCAAGTATGAAGAAATCTTACCTCATAAATATCGCCGAAATTTTAAACTGAACATGAAGGGGAGCAGATCATTTCTAAAATGCAATCAGAATTAACAATAAATCTTTGTCGTCGATTTTCGATATTTTTGAAGATTTATTTAGGCCGTCACTTTTCTCATAAAAACCGTTTGTTTTTTTAGCTACGGACATTGAAATTTCGATAAAGAGAGTTTGAATTTGATCATGGAAAAAATTATTCTCAAGGGCTTGAAATTTTCTATCACTTGGTCGTGTAAATCAAGAAAAAGAAACAATATCTATGATCACATCACATTTGGTTTTGGGGCAATTTGGATTGTATGACGATAGAGTGAGTGAGTGATAGTGCATCATCAAATTATTAGTGATGTACAACAACCATTTTTGAAATAGTTTATCGTATATAATATGAGTGGGAAAGTTTGATGTCTGGGGGCACATATCAGAGGTGTTTAGGAGACCAACTAATAAAAAATGACCTTCCATTTGAAATTGATTTTCATTAAATTCAATATAATTGGGTGCAAAGGTCACTATAAGAAAGCCAGTTTCTTTACTAAGGATTTTAAGTGGCAAGGATGGATTACAAAATGTCATTTCATATAGTTTTTGGAAAATTTATCATTCTTATATTGGGAAAGGGTGCTAACAAATATTTCTTTTCATCCATGTCTAGCGATCAATATTCTCAAAAAATATCTGGGGTTTCAGCAAAGTTTCTCTCCCAATAATTGCCAATGTACTTCCAGTCATCTTCCTTCGTGTGTTCATTTTTCACGGGTAAAAACCACTTTGGTGACCACCATTCATGCTCTTTCTTGTTTTTGAAAGGCTTCCTAGAACAATAGATCACGTCTTAGTACTTTGTTATAAATCACATCTTGTCGAACCTGCTTTTTCACCTGTACTCGCGTTGTTTTATTTCCAGCCGCTCTTTTTCTGCTACTGCAGCGTCAAGGTCTCCATTTTCAAGAGCCCTGAGATCTGGACGCAGACGGCAGTCAGTGGGACAAATTGTCATTTGTTTACCCTAAAGATAATCTTTGCATTTCAAACAAAAATCAAACTGACAATTCCTTTAAATTTACCAAATACTTTGGAGTCATCTCATTTAGTCCCATAGTAAATTGTGAAAAATTGTAATACAGGTTGCTGTTTTCAGGCCGAGGATCTACTTGCCATAAAACTTTTGAGTGAGGTATGACACCGAGGCCCAGTGGGGCATGTTTAGGGAGATTTGATGCACTAGGGTCCACTTTTTCTACCTTGGCTCCGAGAAATTCCTCGAGAGACTCAATATCAACAGAGCAAAGAAACTCAGTCCATTTACCGTAAAGAAAGGCAATTTTCCGTTTATTTCTGTCGACTACAAATCCCTCAACTACGTGTAAATCGTCTTGACCTATAATAATTAAATTTACGTGAAAAAAATTTGCGAACCTTTTAGGTTGTATTAGTACCTGAGAACCAGCCCCCTGGCTTAAAACTAAGGACACACCGATGTTTTGTTGTCTGATTAGTAATTTCCATAGTACCCTTTAAGTAAAAAAAATTTATTTCACCAACATCAAGAAGGATCATTAACCCACTGGCATCCAAGGAAAATATCTTAACAAAATTTTACCACTTATTTCGTTAGAAAATAATGTGTTAGTCTCACTTGTTGTTCCATCCATAAGGATCCCATAATGACGTTGTGAATGACGCAGTTGACATTCGACCATGTGTATGCTTCGCCCCAGCGTGGTAACTCCACAGTGCAGACACCCTTGGGTTGGAACTCCACACTCTTGCCCCAAAACTTTACTTTGGGGTACATAGAACCGTGGAACAAGAAATCTTTTCCGCCATCAAGGTCAGTTGCATGGAATGCGGTGACTGGGGGATGATGGCCTACCTATAAACATTAGTTTCTTTTATACATCGAACCAAATATTTTACCGTATGATCAAAAGAGGCATTCAAAGTTATCATATTTTTTACATCTTAATGTGCATCTTACTTGCTCGCATAGTATTCGAAAATCTGAACGCTCCAGTTCGTATGTTTCTCCTAATAATGGATTAAAAGGTTTTCCCATGCGCTCAAAGTTAGACGCCAGGGCACTAACAGCAAATGTAGCAATCCATTCAATCCTAAAATTATTCAAATGTTTGTTCTCAACTGATTTAACTTTGATAAGCGTACGTAATAAAACGCTTTTTAAAGATGAAAATATTTTTAACCTTTTCGAAGAATCATCAATTAGAGGAGCAGTTTTGAGCAAATATGCATAGTTCATGTATTCTGAAAAGAATATAAATGAAATAACTTTTAATAGTTTGTTTTTTCACAACGAAAAATCTCCCTTAAAATCAAGGAGAATCTAAATGAAACTTTGAATGAAAATAAAAATCACCAGACACACGTTGAAGCAAACTTATCGGCTCATTCCACTGAACAGGCATCGAAATTTTTGTCAATTCTTTGCCGATGCATTGCTTCAAGTAAGACCACAAGTTTACATTCGATTTGTCTAAATTTTGATAATCATTAAGAGTAATTTAATGAGCAAAGTCTATGGTTTTCTTTGAGCACAAACATTACCTGGTTGCTGGAAAGGTAGGCAAGTTCTAACACGATATGGAGACACGGGACTATCACTCTCAGGGCACCCATTTTTCTCAGTGGCTTCATCTGCTCTTTCTGTAACTTTTGACATGTTGCAGCTCTTAAGAGCTGTTGTGTTTTATTATGGAAGACTTTATTGAGTAACTTCAGACGGCTTCAATCACCTTGCTAGGCTTCTTGTTAAACCTATAAAAGTAATGTACAATAAAATCTTTCCTTTTAAAAATATCGGATTTTAAAATCAAAAGATATATACACCAGGCAAATGGTTTTTCTCTAAAACTTCTATTTTAAGACAGAAAGGTACAAGTTTTATGATTCTCTAAAAATCTTAGTTCAACTCAAAAAAAGACACTTGTGTTCTAAATTTCAAGCAACTTTGTCATTAAAAAGAAAGCCGATGATTATTGCTGATAGATATAACAGCTTTAAAAAAATATTATAAACGAAATGGTAAGAAAGTAAATGTCAGGCATTTCTAGTTGATCACCACGCTTGTTAAATTATTCACGTATCTGATTGTCCACTTCTTATTGTCAGAGCTGTATGACATTTTGAGTAACAACTTTACTTTTTTTACCAGGTGTTACAAAAAGTACATCAGCCTTATCTCAAATTCAGGTCGTGGACATGACTAACTATCGTGAATTACGAAAACTTTTCGAAAAACTGTTTCTCTTATCAGTTAAACAATTCAAGGGGTCGGTCGTCGTACAGTTCATGGCTATGATAACTGGCTGATCGAGGACTGGGTAGGGTCAGATCTTTGACCCCAGGATAATCATCTAACATGATGGCTACCTTAATCAGGATTGATGGTTGTTCTAGATCACACGAACAAAAAATATGATTTGGTTACTGAAAAACACAGAATAATTATATATCAGAAAATAAGATTCCCATAATTTAACAATGGATAGTTCAGGGGATTGTAAGACACAATAACAGCATAGGGAATTGTTGTCAAGTCTAACACTTTGTTATATTATAGAGTAGTAGGTTCCTCAATCGATTTGAAGCTGTCAATCGATTCTCAACAATAAAATCTCAGCAAAGTTTTTTTTTAGTTGCGAATAAAAATTTGATTGAATTAAAGGATGAGTTTATTGTCATTCAAAATTGAATAAATTTATTTAACTGACTTACTCAGAGTAGTTCCTCCTTAGACTTTGGTCAATCCTGTTTCATGTAAACATTCTGTAAGCAGTTAACAAGAACAACAATTATTTATTAAGAAGAAAACTTTGAACAGTCTGTGCGCTTACAAGGGCAGGAACAAGTAATTCATGTTTTGTAACTCAATCCTTATTCTCTTTTTTTTTCTTTAAAAAATCATTGCAAGGAAAAAGAATCTGTGGCAGTCGTGCACACAGGATGTATTTTTGTCGCCCTGCAACTACAGCTACGCAGCTGCTGCAGCCTGCGCCTTAAACTTAAAGGTCCGTCAAAGAACAGAAAGATTGTATAAAGCTATAGAAGTCGGTGGTTGGAAGAACCAAAACAAAATAACATGAAATTTCCTAAAAATTCAATTTGTGCCAGAAGAAACTCATTGCTTGTTCAGTCGATCGCACAAGAAATTTCATAAAATATGGCTGACGAGGGTACTGAAGAGGTAATTCCATTCTTCATTTGTCATTATACAGCTCCTTTCTTGAATAGATGCTCAAAAATAAATCTGACTTGATATACTTTGAGTTCAACACAACAATTGTCATTTTGTGGTCTTTATTGATTCCACTCGTTCCAAAAACCAATCAGATTGACAAATTTTATTGTAATGTAGACCCAATTCGTTGTGGATGAAGTCTCAAACATCATCAAAGAGTCCATTGAGAGCACAATAGGTGGGAACGGCTACGCTCACGCAAAAGTTAGTCAATGGACAAACAGTGTAGTTGAGTCATGCCTAGCCTCGTTGACAAAGCTACAAAAACCCTTCAAGTATATTGGTGGGTTTTCTTATTTCATATGAGCAATTTTTTATTACGATTAAAAACTGACATGCAACTTTTTATGGGAACTCTAGTCACCTGTGTTATAATGCAAAAAAATGGAGCAGGACTCCATACTGCCAGGTAACGAATTGAATTGTAACAGTTATCCTTTTTCAATGACTGAGAGTTGTTACACTTATTGTTGAAAATTTTTAGCTCCTGTTATTGGGACAACACTACTGACGGAAGCTGCACCGTAAGATGGGAAAACAAAACAATGTATTGCATAGTTTCGGTTTTTGGATTGGCCATTTGACATCAAAGAAGAATTTATATATTTTTGTAACAAGTCTCGGCTCAAATGTTTTTTTTTTCATTTTGTCAACGATATATAATGTTCCCTCTTCCTCAATTGTCTCACCGTAAGACAAAATAGGATGCAGTCGAAAAACACCAAAGCGAATAATAGTTTACTCAATACATTTTATTGAAGTTAAAATTTGTACCACTGTGGACAGGAAAACTAAAAAAATTAATGCCAAATTGAGTTTTTTGTTAGCTCTTTCTGGTCTCCAAGGTACAATTTTCTGAAACGTCAAGCAATTGACAGCGAAGTAAATGCCAAGACATATTTGAACCTGCAAAGAATATTTTTTGTGACAGAATGGAGGCACCTGCTTTGAGTTTGTAGTTTACTTACTATGCCTCCGTCACACAACAGCCACTTGTTTACATTGAAGTGTATCAAAAGTTCTCTATTTTTGCAACCAAGGCTGACTCCTGAAGAGTTATTTGTTTGAGAACTGGTTGTCTCGAGTCTCTCAGGACTTGATCGAATAGTTGTTGATGGGAATTTCACTTCCGAAGTTAGTCCAACATTTGTTAAATACCAGTCATTCTTCCCAAAAGTGACAGTTTAATTTCAATCATCAGATGAGCTATTTAGTTGTAATTTTACTTGTAAAAAGTCTTTATTCCCAAAATCAGTGTCAACCTCTGATTTCGATGGTAGAAAAAGCATTCTGAACTCGTATACAAAAGGAAGCAGATGCCTTTCTTGCCAAAACCGTACCTTCCAACGCCCTTTTTCGCAAGTTTAAAAGGATTGAATTTAAAATAATTTCAGTTACTGTAAGGTGGAAAAACCTGGCTCCATGGGCCCACAATGGAAAGCTAAATTGACACTTTGTTCACCGTGCTTCTTAGCCTTGTCTGACTTGTAAGGAAAGTAAACTGTCTCATTACTCCAGACAACTTCAACACTTGAGGTGCACCTTTGGTTGCCTTCCGGATCAATTAGCTCTCCACTTATAAGAGTTGCATTGCCTGCCAAAGCTTAAGATTTACAAAGAATGCCACAACCAAAATAGCAAGTGTTTCTACCCGTTGAATAAAATCCCTCTGCGTCTTTTGCAAGACTGTTTATAATAATTGGTTGGCGTTTTCCCATCTTATCTGGACCATCACACCCGGGTTGCTCATCATTTTTTGGCGAAATTTCTTGGGTTGTTAGCTAAATAAATCTTTTTTGGTTTTCATACCTTTCAATTTTTGGAAACTCTTAGACACTACCCATAGTTCGATGAAAAGTGATTCTGAATTTCCTGGGAAAAAGTTCCAAGGATTATTATTGCTGATTGGGTAATGTTTGCCATCATCAGCCAGATAGGTCCAACTGGTGACACGAGCTTCCAATTGATTGAAAACAATTTTAATATTAACAAATTAAACCAACTTTTTTTATTCTTACCAATTTTGAGATGACCTTTACCATAACATTGAAAAGGTCTTCGAAATTTGAACTTTGCTCTGAATGAAGATGCCAGATTTATACCCAAAGCCTCAAAATCCAACACGTAAGAAAATTCCTGTATCAAAGATATGGCTTAATGAGAAGATTTCTGACACTTGAAATGAAAATACTTACTCGAACAATTTTAAAACCTCTTTCAAAGGGGCCCTTGCAACATGGGTTGGCAGGCTTCAGTATTGGAATTATTCGTAGCTTTGTTGCTGATAGGGTCACTTCAGTCCTTTCAGGTAACATCAAATCATCATTTGCAAATTTAAAGCTGTCGTAAGCTACCTCCATAAGTTGATCTACCAAACGGTTTGAAACAGAACGCCGGACACCTTGGATGGAGACATTTCAACTACTAAATTATTGATTTCAGTATTGATATTTGCAAAAATTTCTTATTCAAAATGATTATATGGCTTAGGTAATAATCAATACCTTCATAGTAAGTAAGTCTAGACAGACTTACTGCTGTGGTTCTCATCGGATCTGTTTAAGGGCCATGATTATAATTAAATATTAAAAAAATAGAATCCATGTGGATACCTTGAATGTTCGTTGAAAACTTTCTTGCAAAGAACTTTTCATGTGAATAGTCAAAAATATCTTTGGTGTTGGACTAGTTTTGAAGGAAAAAATTTTAAGAAAAGAAATCTGAAATGATTGTGGGATTAAAGAAAAACCTGATCAATATCGGATGGGCCTCGGCCACAAAAATCCGCATCTTCGAGGTGTCTGCAAAGGTTATATGCATCCAATCCATTAAATTCCTGAAATTTAATTAAAGTTTTGTCACGAAAACTTCGATGATAAACATTGATTTTGAAACCTTAATCCAATGAAATGCAACATTATTGGTATTGTGTCGATGACGAGAATTCATGGCAAATGTTGAAGCATAAAATTCGTCTGGAATTGGTAGTGAATGTAAGAGGAAGGACAACTTTCTTATAGAGGAAGGATGTCGATTCTGAAAGGAATTTTCAGAAATATAAATAAGCAAGATGGCCAATCATTTTTTTTTGCACAAACCTGGTCGACCATGTCGATGACGAGATCCCTTGAAAGAACTGCCCACTGAGAAGCTGTTCTCAACTGGAGGTCGCTTACCAAAGGAGGCCCAAACATCCTTTTCATGTGATTCAGAATAATAAAGGATGAAAAGTTCAAAAGAAATAAGCTTCCATTACCTGGTAACATTGTATGTGAATCCATCGCAAGATAAAAATGACTCAATAAAAATGCCAAAATCTGTTGGACCAAATTTTTGAGTTTTATTCTTAACCAATGCATTGTACGGCTCATCAGCTAAATTAAAAATTCAGATTAAATTAATGAATTCTGTTGAAAGCTGGTCAAACTCACAATGAAAACTGAAAAAGTTCTCATTTCTATGTGGGGCAAGGGCCATTGCCAAATCATCAACATCTCTTAGAGGAAGGTCAGCCCCACTAAGGTTAATGGCGAAATCCCACATTCTATAAAAAAGTATGAAGCATCCAATTTTAAAGATTGCTTAAATAGTTCTTACACAGTATTTTTGAATCTTAAAAGCTCCTCATAGGATTCTAACTCTAAAAAAATTAAATTCAGTTTATTACATCTAAAAAAATCAACAAATTTCAAATCAACTTTCCAGCTCTGAGGATTCCAAAAGATCCCCAAGATGTCTGAAAAGACCTTTCCCTGGGTAGGATTTTAATGTTTGATCCAGCTCCTCCGATTCTGATGAATTTTCTTTTCAGTCTACTTATCAGATCTTGACGAAAATCATCACTCCGACGATCAACGTGAATCACAAAATAATGATGAGGCCTTAAGAAATTTAAAATTTATATCAAATTTAATATTTTTAAAATTCCAAACTGAAAAATTGCCTGTAGAGAGCTTCGATGAGTTGCACAACAGCTTCCGGATCCTTGTGCACCAAGATTATAAACCCCAGCGTTGCAGGGACCAATTCATCTTCTGGCCTTTGGATCCTTGGAATCTGGCGACGTTGTTCAGCTATCTCAGGGAAGACAAACCCATTCATGAAGAGGGAAGAGACATTATTTGTATGTTGTCCGGGCACAAGCAGATTTGGAGGTACACACATTCCATATTGGTCAAAGAAGAACGCACAAAAATGATTTATCAAGTTAGTTCTGCATTCATCACTTTCCACACGACTAACCAAATGCCAAAGTCTCTCCTAAAAATTTTTGAAATAAAAGACTCATAGGTTAATAATTTAGAAAGCTTTAAAAACTACCTGGATTTCAAAAGGAAATTCTTCACGTTTTGGGTTGCAGTTTCCTCTGAAACCTGCCTCAAGGGGGTTTTCAAGTGGGCAAAATGTTCCAAAAACTTCCTTTTCTAGCTTCTTTATATACTTGAGCTTAGTTTTTTGAAGATCTATGGCATTATTTACACCTAGTTGTGATCTTAAATAAAAAGACTTTCTTTGAAAATAAAGATAATTTAGCAGAAAAAAAGGTGTGAATTTTCATACCTATACTTCACATTTAGAACAAATTCTTTTCTTCTGGTTATCAGATCAATCCAAGGTGTTCCAACAAAAATTCTCTCAACTTCTCTGTCATTTGAACAAGTTAAGTTAACTAAAAGGTATTTTCGTTCCCCAGGGAGTAAGTCCTCAAGACAAAATTCATTGCTAAAGTCAAACACACATGCCTGAAATATACCAATTATTTTTTTGCTCAATTTTGATAAAAGAAAGTGAAAGTGTGAGAAAAATTTACTTGAAAGAATAAGCACTCTGACAATGTTTTGCATCGAAGGTTTGTCTCATTTTGAAAAGGTTCGATGACAATAAAATATTTTGAAGTCTCAACTTGGGTCACATTCTAGAAATAAATGTAACCATCAATCATAAAAGTAATTGTAATTGAAAAAAGAATTTACCTCTGATTTCACTATTCCTGAAGAATTTTTTTGCTCTTGCAAAAGCTCTGCCTCAATTTTTTTTATTACAAATCCCTTGGGACACATCAGATAAGATCTTGGTAGTGATTCTTGAAGAACATATTGTCGTACAATATTTGATGAATGCACTTCTTCATTGTACTTGTAAGTACTCCAACTTGGTATTGTTTTGTTCAAGGGGTGCCAATAAAAGTCATAAAATCCATTGCAGTTACCAAAAATGTAACCTAGAAAAAAAATAAGGTTTAATAACCTCATGTTGTGTGTTTCCTTAGAATCAAAAACTGTTCCAAAAAAAAGACATAAAATCAAAGAAAAATATTTATTTAGGTGGTGAATAGAAATCCTTTTCTACAGATGTTTTAAGGAACATTACAATTAGACAAGTGTTGCAACTTGGATAATTACATATGAAACAGTTTTTCCATTTCATTACTCGAAAAAAGAAATTTTATTAAGTAAACTCTACACTATCTTTTTCTGTAGGGTTCCCTTTTCTATTTCATCTTGCTGGAAATCCAAGGGTCAGAATTAAAATCCGGTACATCGAGGGCATTTTACCACAAGATGTCAAAGTAACAAAAGAGTGTTAATAGAATTCAAACTTTTTTGTTGTCAAGATGATAAAAATTATATTTTACAGAGATTTGACTGCGTTGATTTCATCCTTTTTGAAACTAAATTTACATATTTTTACAAGATGATTATTTTAATGAATATGGAGTGTCACGCCTACAAAATTTATATCCTTTTACCCACTGATCTTTTTCGGTATTTAAGGTGGCCAATTTCTAGATATAAAAAAAACCCTGAAATATTTAAGGAGGGGAAATCACATTCTGAGGACAAAAATGTTTCCTCCCTCTGAATTTTTTTTGTTTTTTATCCTCCTTTTTGGTCAATTGATAGACTTTTTATTAATCCAGTTTTTTTAATATCGATCCAGTATTTGACCTCTCAGGTTCTAGTTGAAAATTTGATGTTTTTATTATTATGTCTGTTGCTGAAAATGGAAAAGTATGTGGCAAAACCACAGAGAGGTGTCAAAATATAAGTTCTGTTTCACAATCCTTGTTTGAAGATGATTTTGTGCCAATTATGGGAACAACAAGAGTCAGGTATAAAACACAATCTGACTTCTACTAAGAAATAACTAACAAAATTGCTCTTTTTGGTGGTGTAGATTATGTGAAGATTCCAACGTGGATGAAGTAGCAGAGGTAATCATACTTAAAAAAGTTAAATCTATATATATAAAACAGCCTGTTTGTACGTACTATTTACCTATGTACCCTTTTCACACCCAAACCGCCGGACCAATCTCCACCAAATTTTGCACAGACCTCCCCACTAACTCAGGGAAGCTTCTTAACACAAGTATGACCCCGCCAACCCAACCCCTGGACCCCGGGGTACCCCAAACTCCAAAACCCAAACGGTCTTGGGAGAGAAAACTTTGTGTGACGTAAAATGTCCAGATGGGTACCCTTAAAATGTTTAATTAATTTCCCGGGCAGCGCCGGGGCTCGGTTGGCTAGTATTCCATAAAATTTGGTTGTGATTTGAGAACCAAGTGTTGAAATATTCATTAAAAAAAGGGTTCCAAGGCAGGAATTTCTAATGATCCCTCCCAAGCGAAGCAAGCGAAGTAAGGGGGAGTTTAGATTTTTTAGGGCTTGAGCTGGTAAAAAATGTCTGTCTGTCACCTCTATTTCCTTACAGTTATAAAGCTAGAAATATGAAAATTGGCAGGATTAATCCTAATATTATTGGCACAAAATCTAACAACTAGTTTCTGATTTTTTGTCTGGGGCCTGAGATATTTGAGGTTCAAAGTAACAGCCTCATTTCTCAGCTCCCAGACAAAATAAGAAAAATTCAAATGGTGCATTTTTTGCAAGGCTGTATGGATCCAAACTTTTAAATCTCTAGCTTTAAAACTGAGGGAGCTATTTGAGGTCAAAGATAGAGGTCGAAAATAACAGAATCTGTCTGATCTGACCTGGTTTTTTTAACTTAGTCAAACAAACCCTCATTTCTCAGCTCTCAGATCAATTATGAAAAAAAGAACTTTGGAGAATTGGTCGCACAAGGCCTATTTCTTTGTGTATTGTGGAACATTGGGAGCTCGGGAGGGTTTTGGCATTTTTCCCCGCACAAAAAAGGCCTGTCTACTTAATTTTTGTTTTTTGGTTGGGAATCATTCTGTTATTTTTTTTTTTGGTAACCTGGAGTCAAAGGTTTCCTGGAGCTGCTGAGATTCGAACTCCGGATCCTCAGATTTCCAGCCAGATGACATGGCTTTCAAAAGTAGAAATTCTAATGTTTTTATTATTCCAGGAACTTGTTATCCAAGGCTCTTTTTGTCACCCAACATCGCTTTGTAACCGGATCGTTGCCCTATTTTGTATGTGTATTCTGGGGTTTGGGTCTTACTTTTGCTACGACAATCCTGGAGCTCTGCAGGTCTTTCAATAAAAAATGTTGCTTTGAAATTTTACAAATAGTTACTTCAAAATAAATAAAAAATTACAGAACCAATTGAAAGAGGAGTTGGGAATTTCAACCTATCAGTTTGAGAATCTCTATGCCTGTTATTCATGGCCGAATGTATTACTGCCTGTCGTCGGCGGGTACCTGGTCGACAATGTTTTGGGGATGAGGATTGCAGCATTTGTTTTTGCTGCTTTTATACTCTTGGGTAAATCTTGCTTACATTCTCAAAAAATATTAGCATCTGATGTTTATGGGTCTAGGAGAGTTCGCCCAACTCCCAGTTTACCTAACTGCCCTACCAAAAATAAGACGCACTATATGCCAACTTTCAGGTGTATCCACCCGCTTTCAGGTGTATTGCCCCTATTTACAGGTGGTACACCGGAATACATGTGTTAATGGTGCAAATTTTGTCATGAACCGCCATAAAACACATTTAAACACCTTAAAATAATAGTACTCCATTCAAACGTCCATACACAACCTTATTTTTGGTAGGGTGACTAGTTTGCCTACCTATTGCTTCAAGTTGGTAATCTTATGTCTTAGGAAGGGCAAACTGGTAGGTAGGCAGGTGAACTTGTAGGTATATATTCATTCATTTCAGGACAAATTTTGACATCTGTTGGTGTATTTTACAAAAACTTTCCTGTGATGTTGTTCAGCCGATTCGTGTTTGGAATTGGTGGTGAATCTCTTTCTGTGGCCCAAAATACTTATGCCTCTGCATGGTTTAAAGGAAACATATTAAACTTTGTTTTCGGATTACAAGTAATACCCATTTTTCTGTTCATCATGAAACGAATCAAAATTTTAAGGTTTCCATTTGTTTCCATTTCAAAGACAAGTGTGGCCCGTGTTGGTTCAACTGTGAACTTCCAAGTTGTTGAGCCACTCTTCAAAGCCTTGAGAGAAAGCTTTGAAATTGAAACAGCTCTAGGGTGGACATTGTTGATTGCAGGAATATCATGTCTCGTATCACTCATCAGTGCCACTGTAAGAAATTACTTAAAAAAAGGTTTTTTTCTTGGAATCCGGACTTTGATGCTAACATTTGCTTTCCAGATTCTTGGACTTTTAGACAAGAGAAGGGAGAAAGCAACTCTGGAGTCTCTTGAACCTATTCCAAAGGTAATACTTATTTAATTAATAAAATTATAGTAAAATCAGTCATAAAATTTTTGTTCCATAAAGGGCTGTTTTAAATTTTGCATTTTTACAGTTCGTTAGCTTCTATCTCCTCCCTCAGTTTTAAAGCTAGAGGGCTGAAATTTTGTATATTAATGCCAAAAAAGTTACCAACCAGATTTTTGCCTAGGAGCTGAGATATGGCCAAAAAATTGCTGAAATTTTATTAATGGTAGCCAACTTTCGCCCTTTTTCTTGAATAACTACCACAATATTGAAGCTATAAAGCTGATATTTTGCATGGACACAGCTTTTACCAATACCTTAATATTACTATTAGTCTACTTTACCTTACAATTAAGCACAAGGCCAGCACGGGGTTTTTTCTAGACCCCAATCTAAAAAAAATGAAAAAAAATTTTAGACTTAGAACCCTGTCAGCTGACTGTCGGTCAGTCAGGAAATCTCGCCCAAGATGTTTTGCATTTTTCCCCGTAACAAAAAATGCCCAACTACTTAATTTTTTCACCAATTATCTTTATTTCTAGGTCGATATTAGACATTTGCTGTCATTTCCTCTCAGCTTTTGGCTTATTTGCTTCATCTGCGTTACTTACTATGTGGCCATCTTCCCTTTCGTCACTTTAGGAAAAGTATTTTTTGAAGAAAAATACCAGTTTTCGAGTCACAATGCAAATTTTATTACTGGTTTGTAATAAAAAAAGTCGTTTAAATTGACTTTTCGATGACTTTTGGATTTCTGTGGTTACAGGTTTGATGTACTTGATGTCAGCCGGACTTGCACCTTTTCTTGGAGGCCTGATTGACCTGATTGGGCGAAATATATCGTTTGTTCTTTTGGCTGTGTTGATAACTTTAAGTGGTCACGTAACACTAGCTTTTTCTGACCTCGATCCCTACATTTGCATTGTAACGATGGGGATAGGCTACAGTTTGTTGTGTGCATCATTGTGGCCAATGATTGCTTTGATTGTCCCACTCCACAGACAAGGAACTGCTTTTGGTAAGATTAATTTAAGAATATTAAGGACCCATGATCATCATTGTTGTTGTAGCTCATAGCTGAGGACTGGGAGACTGGGTTCAATCCCCGGGTCAGGGCAAATCTCTGACCCCTGGATTTATCTTAAAATAATCGTCTAACATGATGGTTACCGCAGTCAGGATTGATGGTTGTTCAGATCACATGAACAAAAAACCTGATTTAATTAATTATTAAAAATACAAAATAATTACATTAGAAAATACCATTCCCAAAAATTTAACAAGGGATAATTCTGAATTGCAATGATAGCGTAGGGAATTATTGTAAAGTCTAATACTTCGCTATTACTATTAGGGGTTACTTACCTACTCTTTACAATCCAGGTCTCATGCAAGCCATTCAAAACCTTGGCCTGGCTCTCATCTCACTTCTTGTAGGATACATAGTTGATAACTATGGCTACCTTTGGGCTGAAGTATTTTTCATTTTTTGGTTGATCTTGGCAGCAGTTTCCACAATCACTTTGTGGATTGTTGATAAGGTAACAAGAATCTATTTTTGATAGTGCAATCCATTTCTTAAAAATCTAAAATATTTTTCAGCATTATAATATGAGCTTCCTCAACTTGTCTGTTTACCAAAGAAGATTGCATGTAGAAAAAGCAGAGGCCAAGGCTAAGATGGAAGTTGCTGCTTTGATTCAAGCAACTGGGGGTGAAATGGTTAACTGAACTTGGTTTTTTCATTGAATATTTTAAATTTGACAGAAACATCGACAATTGTTTTGAAATTAATCCTTCAAATGATTATTTATTTCTTAAACTTTTTTGCCATAACTTTAACATACTCATTATTTTTTTTTTACTCTTCCCTTCATTTATTCACCTATTTTCCCCCAAAAAATTGCTTAAAATAAGATTCAATTTTGAATCTTAAAGACGTGAATCACTGATAAAAAAGTAGAGATTTTCACAAACAATAAAACTTTTTGGTAATATCATTTTCAAAAATTTAGTGGTTTTTTAAGCTTGAATGACCAATTTTTATCGAAACTGAGCTGATATAGCTTTTTTTTTATCTCCCATGGGAGACCACTTTTACACAACCAGGTCACAAACTTAAAATTAACTATCCTCAAGTAATTTTTCACTTAAAAATATTTTTTTAAATAATTTTTTTTTCACTGTACATTTTAAAGGTTGATCATATAAATTGATTGCCGAATGGGACCTTGTGCTCTCCAGATTGAGAATTTAAATTAATTTTTTCTTAAAACCAGTTCTATCCAACCTTTTTTCTTCCTGCTCCAACTTTCAGCCACGCCCAAAAGTTTTACTAAATTAATAATATTCGCCACTTTGAGGTAAGCCAAACATTAGGGCCTTATATCATGCCAAATCTGGATATAAAGCAACTTAATTTTTTGCACAAGCCTTATTAAACTAATATAAAAATATATTCTTCTATTTCTGCACATACCCTAACCTAAGCAAAAATAAACCATTTTTGAAAAAAATGTGGCTACAATTAACTAGAATTTAAATTATAAAGAATTTAGAATTTTGCTTGTTCAGAAATTTAGGAAATAAAAGTGACTTCAGCAAAACAAGAGGTGAGAGAGAAAAATAAGAAATTTAATTATTTTTTCAATGCAGATATGATGGGTACAAACAAAAAAAGTAATGAGTTCATCTTTTACACCATAAAGATCAATTTGACTGAAAATATTTTATACTAATCATCATTCATGCCAAAAATAAAAAACATCTTTGTGTTCAATCTAAAAGTTACAATTTTACTTAGGTATGTTGCATCTAAAGTAGAAATAGTTTATTAGTTGATTTAACCAAAAAATGAGAATGAATTGAGAATTCCATTTACAAGAACGCATAAGGTTCCATGACATTCTTGATTGTGAAATTCCACCTCCTGAAATTTCTCCATTAAAATCATGTTTTCAGATCTTCTGAATTTCTCTCAAGCTTCCAAATAACTCCAATAAGTTTATTAGTTGATTTAACCAAAAAATGAGAATGAATTGAGAATTGTTTGCTTTTTTATTACAAGGATGATTTTACTCATCCATATATGTAGATAGCCCATAGGGACCTTACTTTTATGATCACAAAACCTCTTTATTCATGTTTGGTTGGCAAGCACACATGACACATGATTCCCTCGCTCCTGTCTCACATGTCGATAAATAGGCTTACGCACCTTTACATGTTCACTAGTTATTTTTTACTATTCTTAGATGTAAGATTGTGGTAGAAAATGAGGCCCTAGATTTAAGCTTTAGTTTGTAAGTTTACTTTTATCCAATAAAATATTATGACCATATTACATCAAGTCTTTTATTTACTTTAAGCTTAGGTGTTGCCTCATAGTTAGAAGGATAAGGATGTGTGATATTCCTGGTTCATCGCTATTCCATTCACAAGAACGCATAAGGTTCCATGACAGTCTTGATTGTGAAATTCCACCTCCTGAAATTTCTCCATTAAAAATCATGTTTTCAGATCTTCTGAATTTCTCTCAAGCTTCCAATAACTCAAAAAAATTTGAAATCAGTATTCATTCATATATTTAAAAAGATACCATTTTGTAGTCAATTTTCCAGCTTTGACGATTCTAAAAGGCTCAGAAGCTTCTTCAAAGGCATGAGAGGATTTTAACGTTTAATCCCTTGGTCTGATTTCCAAATTTTTTTTGGTCTGGCACTAAGATCTAGTATTTTTTTAAAAAGGTGATTTTTTTCAATGAAGTGAAAATGAAAGGCTTTTTTCACCACCAATCCAAGAAATGAATAAAATGGGTGGTCATTATAATCGAATGTAATTGCAATCAGACCCAAGCTCAACTATCTATCCTCAGTGAGAACAACACAGTCATTAATGACAAAACAGTTATAGCTGAAAAATTCTCTAAGTTTTTTCATGAAAAAGTTGAAACTCTTATAGATATAGTGGCAGCCCAGATAATTTTATAATTCCAAACATCTTTTTCAGTCATGCTAATGCTAACAATTATTTCACTCCCAAAGAAGTTGAAACGGCCTTAAATTCGTTAAAAAGAACCAAGGCCCAAGGCACCGATGAAGTACCGTCTCTTGTTGTTAAAGACCTCAAGTGGCAGCTTTTAAGACCGCTTACCTGGCTATTTAATAACATAGTTGACTCAGAGATCATACCAAAATCATGGAAGATATCAAGGGTAGTCCCGATACATAAAAAAGGAGACACAAAAGCTAGTCAATAATTATAGACCAATATCAAATATCTCGTCACTCAGTAAGGTATTCGAAAGGGCCATAATTAACAAACTTCTGAATGTAGATAATGATACTCTATTTGGCATAAATCAACATGCTTATAGGAAAGGCTCCTCCACGACCACAGCCTGCCTAACCCTACAGGATCATATCAGCACAGAATTGGATAGTGGAAAAATAGTTCTACTATACAGTGCCGACTTGTCAAGTGCTTTTGATCTTCTTAGATCAAATATCCTAGTAGGAAAGCTCATTGAAATTGGTGTAGAACACAAACTGATCTCCTTAATCCTAAATTTTCTTTCTGATAGATTTGCTTACATCGATATTGACGATCACGTCAGTAATTTAACTAGGCTTGATTATGGATGCGTCCAAGGCAGTGTCCTTGGGCCCATCCTCTTTAACATCTATGTCAGTGAACTAGGAAAACTTTTATTAAGCACACATCAGGCATTTACCGTTAGCTATGCTGACGATTCTTATGTTATGTTCTCATGCGCTAAAAATGAAATCAACACTGGCCTTAATACGCTAGAACTTATTTCTAAAACGCACTTGGACTTCTTGAATAAGTTAGGAATGTCTGTTAACAAATCAAAAACTGAGTTTGTAGCCTTTGGTTATCATGGCCCTCCTCTTTCTTTTTCTTTTGGTGGAGCACAGCTAATAAATAAACATTCCATGAAAATTTTAGGAATAAACTTTCAATCCAATATGAAATGGGTCAGTCACACTAACAAAGTAGCCAAAAAAATAAGTTCTTTCACTTATGCTCTCAGAGTTTTAAGACTGTATCTAACCAAAAAGCAGCACCTCCAAGTGATCAATGCTCACGTTCTTAGTCATTTAAGCTTCGGCATGCCTATCTGGGCCTACAATTCTACAAAATATCATTCAACTGGATAATGTGCCCTAGTTTGCATACCTGACAGTTCGTGAACCCAGCACACAAGATTACCAGTTGGCCTACCTACTATTTCATCTACCTGCTGAACCTAAACAAGGCCCCAGCCCTGACCTAGGTTAGGCTTGGATGATGAGACCTGCAGGGTTAGGCCTGAGTGTTAAGCCCCGCAGGTTTAGTTAGGCCTGTAAGTTAGAGTTAGGCTAGGTTAGCAATAAAATAGGCCTGCAAGTAAGGTAGACGAACTCATTGGTAGTTGACCTGGTAAATGGTGATCTTATGTACTGGGTAGGCAAACTCACAAAGTATCCATTTACCCTATACCCAACCACACTACCCCACTCTGTTGACTTCTTACGCCTTCCATACACTTAAAGCATTTCCCCTAATCAGAGGACCGCCCTATACCACTTCTTGAATTCATGCTCCTCAAGGCCCTATGGTCCAAAATGAAGCAAAAAGTTTGGTGAATATTATTGATATGAGCAGATACTATTTTGGACCACAGGACCTTGAGGAGGGTTCGCTGTGGCACATTGCCATGGCATCAGGCTGGGAATCTGAGAGTCTGGGGTCCCTGGCGACAACCTTTGACCCCGTGTTGCCATAAAAATAACAAATAATTCGCTAAATTTTGGTGATCAAATTACCCTGTTAAACAAATTTTTTTGAAAAGATCAATCAATATATTTAACATGTAAGTGAATGATCTCCGCCGAAGCAATAGAAGCTTGTACTTATGCAGACAACACATATGTGGTTGCACAAGCAGATACATGGGAAAACATCTCACCTACCTCAAAGACAAAGGAATGATCTGCAACATTGGAAAGGCATAGCTGGTCAACTTTATAGAGCAAAGGGAGTCAACTATCAAAGCCATGAAATAAAATCATCAACTTGAATTAAAGCTCTAGGTATCTGGATCGACCACAAACTACAGTGGAACATACATGAAGAGAATAAAAGTCATCAGGAAGAAATTCAATAGAAATCAACTGCAGGCTATAATCACCTCGCAAGTCTTCGGTGTCATTTACTAGGGAGCAGTTAGCTGGCTCACATCAAACCTCTGTGTAAGTAACTTCAAAAAATTGAGCAAACTGCACTATGCCGCAAGCAGGCTTATCCTGGGAGATTGGCGAAGGGCCTGGAACAAAGAATTAATTGATCGAACAACAAAAAGGCTTCCTCCGAGACTCTAGCTATAGTACAACGCAGCAAACTTTATTATCAAGTGTACTAGAGACAAACTTCCTGGAAACATATGGAACAACATTAACAACAACTTATATCACAATGAGAGGCACAGAGACCCCAAACTCAGAAATCTGCCATTCAAGAAGATAGGACTTCAGCGTATTCAGAATTGGGATGGAGATGTCATGGACCAAATAAACTCCAAAGGGTTTGAAGCTCAAATGAGTAATGATAGTGTTAGTGTCAATCTCAAAAAATGCTTTTACCCTCCTGGTTTTGCAATTTAACCTAATTCAATTGTGTGCATATTTATAACTTTAATATTTTTACATAACTTTGAAAACTTTTGGCAAACACAATTGTAATGACTTTGTTTAATTTTCAAACTATTGGAGGGTACTCTACACTTGTATTAAGAACATATGATGTAATTTCTATTGCTTCATTTTGTATCGCAAGAGCCAATAAAATGAATGAAAACGGAAGTAAACGGACCTCAAATTGCCAATTCTGGGTATTTGGGCATTTGATGGTGCTCATAATCTTTTTGGTTATTATGAAAATTTCCAAAATCTATTCAGGCTGCAATGGAATCTGTTGGAGTGATTGCTTTCCTCAATCTCTTTGAAACTCATCCAGAAACTTTAAAGCCTTTTCTGCCACATATCAATACTGTAAAGGAAATGGAAATGGACGAATGGTAAGTACAAGTTCAAAAATCATTAATCTAACGAATAAATGAAATGTATTGAGAAAGGTGGTCCATTTTGAGGAAAACCATATCATCTAAAACTTTTCAAATTTGGTGAGACATTTGCACTTGAATAGTTTGTAGTGAGAATGGCTGATTCAAAACTTTTTATCCGATATGTGATGATTGAAAACTTATTGGAAAAATGATGAAAAAAGGGTCAACACTTTCATCTTGAATAAAATTTTATGAGTTTTTTTAAAAAAAAATCATCCTGCGCAATAAAAGTTCCTTTTTCATAATTAAAAATTGATGAAGGTTTTTTGTCATCGAAATTTTTCAAGGAAAAAATAATTTAGAAGCCAGATCACCCAGATTGAAAAATGAGTCAGTTTGTTGATCTGTTAGCAATGATTTTATCGAGGAAAAAGTAGCACTTATTGAAACTAACTTTTCCATTTTTTTTCTCAAAAGTTGCAAAGAGCTTTTTTTGTGAAATTTTTTCAATTGTCTCTGAAATATATTGAAAAGAGTCCAATTCCTCATTTTTCAGTCGAACAAACTATG
>Ga0194133_10003325_pt1 | contig 23091 bp, 21 predicted proteins | sample TA2KigOf40mmetaG_FD_155448 | JGI IMG/M metagenome (GOLD analysis project Ga0194133, IMG submission 155448) | Freshwater microbial communities from Lake Tanganyika, Tanzania - TA2015055 Kigoma Offshore 40m | ecosystem: Environmental > Aquatic > Freshwater > Lake | place: Tanzania: Lake...
GAAGAGCTCATCGGGAATCTCGATGGACGTCTTCATACGTGAAACCGCATTCCCATATTGGCCCTGTGGCAAGGCAGGGCCATGTCTCCCTGGGGGGATGGAGCCGGTGAAGCGCGACAGGCCGCGGCTTGCCGCAAGCGGGGTGGTCTCCGCGGCGGGCGAAGTGCACCGGGCCGAGCGCGGCGGGCGGAGTGCTACCCGCGGGCAGTGCCGCCACAGGCGTAAAAAAAGGGGTCCATCCGGGACCTTTGTGGAAGGATGACAGGAGACGACATGCCGGCATTCCATGACAGGGCCAGCCAAGCCCCCTCCGCCGTCGCCCTCGCATCGGCCCGTCACCCCTGGCTGCGGGTCGATGCGAGGGCAAAGGCGCGGGGGGCGTCCCCCTCTGCAGAGCCCGAGCGGAGGCTGGGCCCGCCGCGATGACCCACGGAAATACCGGATGGACCAAAAAAGGGGGCGGACCCCTCGCGGAGCCCGCCCCCTCGTCAGAGCCGCAGCGCAGCGCCCGGCCCGGTCAGGAACGCTTCCGGGCGAGCCGGCGCCGCTCGGCGATACCGAGCGACCCGACGACCAGCGACAACACACTCGCGATTCCCGCCGGGTCTATCTCGGGGACGCCGGAGGGGCCACTCACGGTCAATTCATCGGAGAGGCCGTACATTCCGCGAAGACTGGAATTGGGCCCACCGGTACTGTTCAGCCATCGGTAGTCGGTCGCTGATGCTGACGTCAGTCCTTGGTACGCGCCCGTGTCTCCAAGCCACGCGAAAGAACCTTTCTTCCCGTCCTGCCCGGATCCGGTCCACGGATTGCCAAAGGCTGTTCCAGTCAACGTTTCGTCCGGCGCGGATAGCAAGAAAGCAATAGATGAAGGTCCAGAGGCCGTAGATATTGCCCCCAGGGTTATACGTGTCACCGAGACCAGTTGCCACGAGCGTCCCGGTGAAGGGCTTGAACACCGGAACAGTCGTGCCAAAGCCGCCGACGTAGTCGCGGGCGTTCACGGTGAACGTCGAGCCGATCGCCTTCCAGTTCACGACGACGCCGTTGTAGGTCGCGCCGCCGAAGTCGTTTTGCACGAACGTGTTGTAGGTATTGATGTCGGTCGACGTGGCAGTCGTCGAGCCAGACGTGACCGCAATGAACCGAAACTTGTCGCCCGGATTGAGCCCCGCGGGCGTCAAGAGATTGGGCGTTGCCGAGGCGCTTCCCGCCGCGATCAGCAGCCCGGCCACGGCGAGAATCAGTGTCGTGAAGATGCGACGCATCGAAGAAATCCTTTCGGGAGGGTGATCGTGCACGAGGGTTACAGTCTGCGATCGGCGAAATGCGCCCCTGCCAAGCGCGGCGAGGCTCTTGAAGCGAGACACGTTCATCGATGGAATTTCCGTGGAAAAGGGTGTGCCCAAGCACGCACCCGCCACGTCGAACCACCGGCGGCAGACGCAATCACCGCGCAGGCTTTCCCGCGGGACATTCACCCTGAGGAAAACCCAAGCACCACCGGCAGACACGCGGAGAAAAAATCCCCGCGAGAAAAACGCCGGTCAGATTGCCGTCGGCAGCCGATGGCCGTCGCGACGGGTGGGTGCTTGCAGGAGCGGATCCGTAATGCTTGAACAGCTCCCACCAGCTCCATGGCTGGCAGGAGGGATATCCATCGGGAAGGCGGCGCCAGGGCGGCAAACCTGACAGCGGCTTTTTTGGCCGGCCGATTTTTTAGCGCTCGCTAGTCGCAAGCCGTGTTCTGGCATGGGTTTGCGACACAGCAAAAAACGGACTGGGCGCGGCCAGGCGGGCCAGACGCCCCGAAACGGGAGATGCTGAGGCGGGCGCCAAGGGATGCCCAGCCTCTCCTGCCGGACCCCGCCTCGGCCGTCGTCGCCTTCGATCTCGAGGGGTGCGGATCTCCAGGACGCCGACGGAATCTACCGATTCCTGGGCCCATCGCGACCAGGGGCGTGATCGCGCCCCGCCTGCTCCAGCCTGCGGGCGAGATCCTCGCCACTCCAGGAGGGAAGGATGGTGTCGCGCTGCGACGTGTAGTCGAGTCGACTCGTCTCGTACTGTTGCACGAATCGCACGGCATTCACCCAGCCAAGTGCATCGACCAGCGCCTCGAATCCGCGCTGCCTCAACTCCACCGGGTCAAGCAGTTCTTGCCTCATGGCAACACCTCCGCCGCAGCTTCGAGGACTCCGAGGACCCGCACACGCAACAGCGACGCGGCCTTCCGGGATGCCGCGACCAGACGATCGTCGCAGGTGACGAACAGGTCCGCCGCCGCGGCCTCGGCGCTGGCCACATGGAGGGCATCGAACGTCTTCAAGCCCAGGGTCTTCAGTTCGTCCGCTCGAGACGCGATCGCCGCCGCGTCAGCGATGGGATCGGCTGCCTTCAACCAGCTTCGCACCCGGGCCGCACGAAATGGCAGGGGGTTCTGCTCGTTCTCGAGGAAGAGTGCGGCCGACCGCACGAACCGCAGCGCTGCGGATTCAGCGGCAAGCATGGTCAATACTGCTTCGGATTCGAGCCGAATCCTGGGCTGCGACTGGTCGTCAAAAGGCCGCTTGATGCAGCACATGTCGAGGTAAAGAACCATGGCGGGAGTATACGTCCCGGCCGAGCGGGCAAGACCGGCGAGCGGACGCGGGCCAACCGCACCTGCTGCGAGGTGCTGCCGGGGGCGCTCGCGATCGTCTTTCTCCCCAAGGGCCGTGTGGGTGAGGCGGAAGCGGCCTCCCCGCGGCGGGCCGGGAGGCGGGGGCAAGCGCACCGGGCGGAGGGCTCTGCGCGGGCGATACCCGAGGGCAACTGTGCCTCGGCAACGGTCAAGACAACGGATCGCGGAGAGCGAGGCCCGGCACCTTCACGAACGCCCGATCGTGGGTCCAGAGCTCGGTGGCGCCGCCGTCCAGGGCGCACAGGGCGATCTGCAGGTCGAAGACCCGCGGGCCGCTCACGCCGAGGTCAGCGGCGGTGCGGACCAAGCGGGTCGCGAAGCCGGGTCCGGGCCCGAGCACGGCCATCCCGCCCGCCTCGAGCGCACCGAGAAACGACGCCGCCTCGTCGGCCGTCGATGGCCGGCCGCTCGAGGCGGGATGGGTGACGATCGCGAAGAATTCGGCGACGCACGGGAGAGCGACGGCGAATCCACCGGCGGCGTTGGCGGCGAGCTCGATGGCTGGAACGTGCCGAGTGGTGCTCGTCGCTACCGGAGCGATGGGCGTAGACGAGCAGATTGGTGTCGAGCGCGATCATCGTCGGCGGGCGAGACGCTCGTGCATCGTCGGGCGGTCCGCGGGATCGATGCCCGCCGGGAGCCCCCCCTCGACCGTGACCCACGTCAGCCTGACCGGAGTCGGCCGGCTGCCCCCCGTCGAGCCACGAGCAAGCTCGGCCCGAAGGCTCCGCTCGATGAGCGTCCGGAGCGGCTGGCGCAACTCGGCGGCCCTCTTTTTGGCCGCCGTGAAGAGCTCATCGGGAATCTCGATGGACGTCTTCATACGTGAAACCGCATTCCCATATTGGCCCTGTGGCAAGGCAGGGCCATGTCTCCCTGGGGGGATGGAGCCGGTGAAGCGCGACAGGCCGCGGATTGCAGGGAGTGGGGGCTTCGCGGCGCGAGCGACGACGACCGTGCGGGTCGGCAGGGCGTACGGCTCGAGCGCCTGCTCCGCCATCGCGACAGCCGCGTCGACCAGCGGAAACGCCCGTTCGGGCTCGCCGAGGGCCGAGTGGCAGGAGAATGCCTGCCGCGCCGCGGCGACGAGGTCGTCGCTCGTGGCATACTGGCCGGAGGACCGCGCCAGCCCCTGCACCGTGGCGGCGGCACCAGCGGAGAACGTGGGGAAAATAGACGCGGACGAACTCGGCCCAGGCCTTGGCGTTGGCCGGCCCCTCGGCGAGGCCCGCGATCAGGCTCGGCGAAGTCGTCGACGGTCCCGCGATCATGGGGCAGGACGCCAGGTGCAGCGAGCGGAGAATGAGTCTCCCGAGAGACTCGCAAACGAGCCCTCAAGCAGGACACCAAGTCTACCACTCACCCTGCGCGACCCGTTGCCGGCACCTGCCACGTCGAAAAACGGAGGGGATGCGGCCGTTCGGTCCGTCACCCCAGCGACGACCGCGGTGCGGAGCCTGCCCCGCGGCCGGCGGCGAAAACGCTGCCGTGAGCGGCGGCGGGATCGCCCGATTGCGGCCCGCTCGGCGGGAGCCGACATTGATCGGCCGGAAAGCGCGCGGGACAAGTGAAGGAGGGTGCCATGGCAGGGGGAAATGGCGGTGGAGCGGCCGGCAGCACGGCGGCGCCGCCGGGAGTGCTCGCGATCCTCGGCGCCTCCGGCGACCTCACCAAGCGCCTGCTGATTCCGGCGCTCTACAACCTCACCTGCGACGGCCTCCTTCCCGACGACTTCGCCGTCGTCGGCATGGCGCGCAAGGCGATGACCAGCGCCGAGTTTCGCCTCCAGCAGCGCGACGAGATCGGGAAGTTCAACACCCGGCCGAGCTTCGACCCCGACGCCTGGGACTGGCTCGAAAGCCGCCTCCACTACACCGCCGGCGAGTTCACCGATCCGGCCGCCTTCGCGCGGCTGCGCGCGGCGATCGACGACGCCGGGCGCGGCACCGCCGCCGCCGGCAACACGCTCTTGTACCTGGCGATCGCGCCGGAATTCTTCGCCACGGTCAACGACGGCCTCGCCGCCGCCGGTTTCACACACCTGCCGGGGCGGCGCCGGCTGATCGTCGAGAAGCCGTTCGGCAAGGACCTCGCCAGCGCCCTGGCCCTCAACCGCGCGCTTTTGGCGCAGTGGAAAGAGGAGGAGATCTACCGGATCGACCACTACCTCGGCAAAGAGACGGTACAAAACCTGCTCGCCTTCCGGCTCGCCAATCCGCTGTTCGCGCCGGTGTGGAACGCCGACTCGATCGACCACGTGCAGATCTCGGCCACCGAGACCGTCGGCGTCGAGACGCGCGGCGGGTATTACGACAAGACGGGCGTGGTCCGCGACATGCTGCAAAACCACCTCCTCCAGGTGCTCGCCTACGTCTGCATGGAGCCCCCCGCGTCGCTCGACCCCGACGCGGTGCGCGACGAGAAGGCGCGGGTCCTGGAGAGCGTGCGGATCCCGTCGGCCGCGGCGGTGCGCGACGAGTGCGTGCGCGGCCAGTACGGCCCGGGGAAGAAGGCCGACGGCAGCCCGGCCGTGGGCTACCGCGAGGAGCCCGCCGTCGATCCCGCCTCGGCCACCGAGACCTACGCCGCCCTCACGCTCCATCTCGACAACGCCCGCTGGCGCGGGATGCCGGTCTACCTCCGCAGTGGCAAGAGCCTGTGGAAGCGCGGCACCGAGGTCGTCGTGCAGTTCAAGCCGGGGACGGGGCCGCTGGCCACCGCCGGCAACGTGCTGGTGTTCCACATCCAGCCGCACCAGGGGGTGGAGATCCGCCTCCTCGCCAAGCGCCCCGGCACCGGCTTCGAGCTGCAGCGCGCCGGGATGCGCTTCGACTACGCCGACACCTTCGAGGCCTCGCGCGGCACCGGCTACGAGGTGCTCCTCCACGCGGCGCTCGGCGGCGACCCGACGCTGTTTTCGCGCACCGACTTCGTCGAGGCGGGCTGGCGGATCATGCAGCCGGTGCTCGACACCTGGCAGGCCGAGCCGCCGACCGGGTTCCCCAACTACGCGGCGGGGAGCTGGGGCCCGCAGGCGGCCAGCGATCTGCTTTCGCGCCACGGCCGCCGCTGGCAGGAATTCCTCCCCCGCGACGCCCTGGCGAAAAACGCCCTGTTCGCCACCGCCCCGCCGGTGCTGCTCAACACGCTCGCCTTGGCACTCGAGCCCCTGGCGATCCCGGCCGGCAGCGACGTCGTCCGCGCCGGCGACCATGACCACCGGCTGTTCGTGGTCTGCCACGGCCGGCTGGAGGTGATCGCCCCGGACGGCACGCGGCTTTCCACGATGGCCGACGGCGACTGCTTCGGCGAGATGGCGCTGCTCCTCGACCAGCCGCGAAGCGCCACGGTGCGCGCCCTCACGCCATGCGATCTGCTCGTCCTCGACGGCCCCGACTACGGCCGGATCCTCGCCGACTTCCCGGCGGCAGAAGAGGAATTCCGTCGCCTGGCGGCACAGCGGCGCTAGCTGTCCGTGGACAAAGCCCTCCATGGCTTTTGTCCACTGAGGCGACCGCGGGAAACGCCGAGGGTTTCCCGGATCGCCGTCGGCCGCGTCCGGCGGCCGGTCACTTTTTGTGATCGGCAGTGGCGTCATGCCTCGGAGGGCACCGTAACGACACGCAGCACCTCGACGATTCGGTCATCCGGCCGAATGTCGAACACGACCGCCAACGGCACGCACACGAGAATCCGGCTGTCGAGCGGCCCCGGCACCCCAACATCGGTCGGACCGGTTCGCAGGAGACGTTCGATTTCGTCCGCGGCGGCCGCGACGTCGACGCGCCGGTCCGAGCTCAGCCACGCTGCCGCCAAGGCCTCGACTGCCCCCGGCTTCCAGACGACCGTGAATGTCATCCGCAGCCGAGGCGGGCCCAGACTTCCGCCAGCGAGCATCCGCCGGGCTCGGTGCGCGCTGCCGCCACTTCGGCCGGAGTGACGTGTCGCTGCGCCCACTCGTGGAGCAGCCGTTGGTGGAGCACGGGCGGCAGAAAGTATCCGAGTCGCTTCCCGGACTCGTCGCGCACTTCAATCGGCTCCCGCGCAGCCGCCAAGGCTGCAGCCGCGGCGGCGGGGACGGTCACCTGAACCATCGGGGGCCTCGTGCATGTGGCGGCGACTAGGCCGATCGGGGCGAAGGACTCGCTCCCCGCGGAGACATGAACAAAAGTCTACCCATGAGCGTCCGCCGTTGCCACCCCGAGACGGATTCCTTTGCCGTCGTCGACCGCTCGCCTTCCTCGGACAGTGCCCTCCGCGGCCGGTTTCCACTCGGGCTACCGCGGGAAACGCCGCGGGTTTCCCGGATCGCCGTCGGCCGCGTCCGGCGGCCCGAGCACCTCGTTCACTGGCCGCGAGCCGGACGCGCCCGGGGATTCCCGCTCCCGATCCTCTCTGTACCGAGCGGGACCGGGAATGTACAGTAAGACGTACATACCGGAGACTGGGCCATCGACACGATCACGTACACCGCCGCCCGCGCCCACTTGGCCCACACCATGGACCGGGTGTGTGCCGACCACGAACCGCTGATCATCACGAGGAACGGCGAGCAGTCCGTGGTGATGATGTCGCTCGACGACTACAAAGCCCTCGAGGAGACGGCCTATCTCCTCCGCGCTCCCGCCAATGCCCGTCGGCTCCTGGCCGCGATCGCCAGCCTCAGGCGCGGCAAGGGCAAGGCGCGGAGGCTCGCCGAGTGAGGCTGGTCTTCGCGGAGGAGGCGTGGGACGACTATCTCCACTGGCAGAAGACCGACAGGAAACGGCTCGCCAGGATCAATGCCCTGATCCGCGAGGCGTCCCGGACGCCGTTCACGGGCACCGGGAAACCCGAGCCGTTGAAGTTCGCGCTCGCCGGGTACTGGTCGCGGCGCATCGACGACGAGCACCGCATGGTCTACACGGTCGACGGTGACGCTCTCGTGATCGCCCAGCTGCGCTACCACTATTGACGAGCGCCCGGCCCGCGTCGAAGGGCGGCCCCCCCTCGCCCCTCCGGCTGCCAGTGGGTGCGGTGCCAGCGGAGGTTCCCGCAGGCCGGGCAGCGGAGGAGCTTTCGCGGTTCGCCCGCTGCCTTCCAGCGGATCCCGCCGATGTCCCAGATGCTGCGCGTGTGACCGCACGGGCAGGTGAGCTTCCAGGCGCGCGAGTCGCGCTCCATCGACGCCTTCACGCCGGCCGGCACCGCGGCGAGGATCATGTCGCGAAGCAGCCCCATCGAACGCTCACGCAGTCGTGTTCAGGCGAGGATCTCGCGGATCGGCGCCACGTGCTCGACGCCGACGAGCTTCTGGTCGAGGCCGCCGAAGAAGTAACTCAGCCGGTTGGGATCGAGGCCGAGCCGGTCGAGGATCGTGGCATGGAGCCGCTTGACGTGGAACCCCGGCTTCTCCCCCTCGACAGGTGAAATCGCCGCCGAGCCGAGCTCGTCGGTCTCGCCGACGCTCACGCCCCCCTTGATGCCGCCGCCGGCCATCCACATCGTGAATCCGAACGAATTGTGGTCGCGGCCGGTCCCCTCGGCATATTCGGCCGTCGGCTGGCGGCCGAACTCGCCCCCCCAGACGACGAGCGTCTCGTCGAGGAGGCCGGTGCGGTCGAGGTCTTCGAGCAGGGCCGCGATCGGGCGGTCGGTGTTGCCGGCGTGGAAGTCGTGGTTCTTCTTCAGGTCGCCGTGGGCGTCCCAGTTGTCGTCGTTGTGGGCGCCGCCGGAGTAGAGCTGGATGAAGCGCACGCCGCGCTCGACCAGCCGCCGCGCCAGCAGGCAGCGGCGGCCGAAGTCGGCGGTCCGCGGCTCGTCGAGGCCGTACAGGGCGCGCGTCTCGGCCGTCTCGCGCGCCAGATCGACCGCCTCCGGGGCGTGCTCCTGCATCTTCCAGGCCAGCTCGTAGGCGGCAATCCGCGCCGCCAGTTCGCTGTTGTCGCCGCGCGGGAGGAGGTGGGCGGTGTTGAGGTCGCGGAGGCCGTCGAGAAACGTCCGCTGGGCCGCGAGCGGGAAGTCGTCGGGCGGGGCGAGGTCGAGGATCGGCGCTCCCTTGCTGCGGAGGATCGTGCCCTGGTAGGTGGCGGGCATGAAGCCACTCGACCAGTTCTTGGCCCCCGAGATCGGACCGCCGGTCGGGTCGAGCATCACGACGAACCCGGGGAGGTTGTCGTTCACGCTGCCGAGGCCGTAGTTGACCCACGAGCCGAGGCACGGGGCGCCCGACTGGATCTTCCCCGAGTTCATCTGCAGCATCGCCGAGCCGTGGATCGGCGAATCGGCCGTCATCGAATGGAGGAAGGCGATCTTGTCGACGTGCCGTGCGACGTGGGGAAACAGCGTCGAGACCATCTTTCCGCACGCGCCGTGGGGATGGAAATCCCACTTCGGCCCGACGACCCGCCCCTGGTTTTTCTCGCCGCCGCGCCCCTTCGTCTTGACCTCGATCGTCTGCCCGTCGAGGGCATAGAGCTTCGGCTTGTGATCGAAGGTGTCGACGTGGCTCGGGCCGCCGTACATGAACAGGAAGATCACGCTCTTCGCCTTCGGGGCGAAGTGCGGGGGCTTGGCGGCGAGCGGATTGGCAAACGGCGTCACGCCGTCGGCGGCGCGCGACTGCCGCGCGAGGAACGGCTGGTCGAGCAGGCCGGCGAGCGCAACGCCGGTAAACGAGGCGCCGGCCTCCCAGAAAAACTCGCGGCGCGTCCGTCCGCAGAACGCCTGGCGACGGTGTGGCATCGGTGGGGCCCCGGGGTCAGTCGAGGTAGCAGAACTCGTTGGCGTTGAGGAGCAGGAGGCAGTAGAGCTCGAGCGCCCTCCCGGGGCCGACGCCGTCGTGGTCCTCGAGGGAATCGACGAGGGCCACGCCGCGGTCGATCTCGGCCTCGGTCGCCGGCCGCGCCAACGCCAGCTCGATGGCGCGCCCGACCATCGCCCGCTCCAGCGCCCCGTCGGGCCCGCCGGCCTCGCGCTTCACGCGCTCGGCGAAGGCCCGCGCCTGGCGGTGGAGGAAGGCGCCGTTCATCATCCCCAGGCTCTGCGTCGGCTGCGTGGTCACGAAGCGCACCGGGCAGGAGGTATCGGTGTCGGCGACGTCGAAGTCGGCGAGCAGGGGCGTGAGCAGCGAGCGCTTGACGTGGACGTAGACGCTCCGCCGGGCTTGTTCCTCCGGCGGTGAATCGCCCCAGCCGCTTCCCGGCCGCGACTGCGTGGCGAGGACCTCGGCGGGGATCTCGGGATAGATTCCGGGGCCGGCCATCTTCGGGTTGAACTGGCCGCTGGCGACGTGGATCGCGTCGCGCAATTCCTCGGCGGTGAGCCGGCGCATGTCGAAGCGCCACAGGGCGTCGTTGAGCGGGTCGGCGGCGAGCGCCGCCGTGTCGGCCCGGGAACTGGCCCGGTAGGCGGCGCTGGTCACGATCAGCCGGTGGATCCGCTTCAGCTTCCAGCCTCCCGCCACCAGCTCGCTGGCCAGCCAGTCGAGCAGCTCGGGGTGGGTCGGCGGGTCGCCGAGCATCCCGAAATTGCTGCTCGAGCGCACGAGGCCACGGCCGAAATGGTGCTGCCAGAGCCGGTTGACCAGCACGCGCGCGGTGAGCGGGTTGTCGGGGGAGACGAGCCACCGGGCCAGCGCCGTGCGCCGCCCCGTCGAGGAGATGCCGTCGGGAAGCGGTGCGAACTCGGGGGCCTGCGTGCGGAGGATCGCCGGCACGCCCGGCTCGACCGGGTCGCGGGGAACGTGGGGATTGCCGCGGTAGAAAACGTGGGTCGGCGGCGCGTCGCGGCCATGCTCGCTGACCACCAGCGCCTTCTCGACGGGCACCTGCTCCTTCTTGAGCACCTCCAGCGCCGCCACGGCGGCGTCGTAGTCGCGCTTCCAGTCGTCGCCGAGGAGCCGCACGCTGTCGGCCTTGATCGCCGCCGCCAGCTCCGACTCCTTCTTCTTGCCGCGCCCCGACCGGGGCAGCGCCGAGAGCCGGCGGCCGACGAACCCCGGCCCCGACCAGGAGACGGAGAGCCCCTTGCCCTGGGCACCCTGGAAATAGTCGAGTCGCAACGGCACGCGGCCGGCGGCAAGCGTCACGGTGGCGACCTGCGGACTGCCCTCGCCGTGGATCCCGTCGTGGTCGATGACCGTCGCCCCGCCGAGCACGAGCCGGGCGCCGTCGTCGGAATCGAGCGAGAAGGTGTAGTCGCCGTCGGCGGGAACCTTGAGGAAGCCGGTGAACACGTAGCCGAAGTGGTCGGGGCGGAGCGACGGCGCGGCGGCGATGTCGAACAGGCCCGCCGGGAGCGTGCCGCGGTCCTCGGGCTTGAGGGCGTCGAAGTCGGGGAGCTTGTCCCAGGTGTCGCGGTAGAAGCGGAAGGCGAGGTCGTCGATGTCGCCCCCCTCGGGGCCGCCCCCCGCCTCGGCGAGCCGCTCGCGGAAGCGCGTCTCGAGCGCCGTGACGGCGGCCTGGGCGGCGCCGCGGCGGCGCTCGAGGTCGGCGACGAGCGCGTCGTGGTCGCGCCGCGCCGCATCGTCGGCGAACAGCGCCCGCTCGATCTGGTCGCCGCCGTTGGCCATCGGCGTGACGTTGTGGAAGAAGGCCAACAGCGCGTAGTAGTCGCGCTGCGGCAGCGGATCGATCTTGTGGTCGTGGCAGCGGGCGCAGTTGATCGACAGGCCGAGCCACACCTGCCCCGTCGTGGCGACGATGTCGTCGAGCCAGTCGTAGCGCGCCTGGAGGCGATCGGCGGGCTCGTCGTCCCACAGGCCGAGGCGGTAGTAGCCGGTGGCGACGAGGTCGTCGGGAGTGGGCGCGGGCAGCTCGTCGCCGGCGAGCTGCTCGAGCGTGAAGCGGTCGAACGGCTTGTCGTCGTTGAACGACCGGATCACGTAGTCGCGGTAGCGCCACGAATGGGGCTTGGGGCCGTCGCGCTCGAAGCTGTTGGTGTCGGCGTAGCGCACCAGGTCGAGCCAGTGCCGGGCCTGGTGCTCGCCGTGGTGCGGGCTGGCGAGGAGGCGGTCGACCAGCCGCTCCCAGGCGCCCGGGGACATGTCGGCGAGAAACTGCTCGCGCTCCGCTTCCGACGGCGGCAGGCCGGTGAGCCCGAACGACACCCGGCGCACAAGCGCCAGCCGGTCGGCCTCCGCGGGAACGGGCAGCGCGCGGCGCTCGAGCCCGGCGCGGATGAAGGCGTCGATGGGGTGGTCGACGCCCGCCAGCTCGGGCACCGCGGGGCGGACGAGCGGGCGAAACGCCCAGTGCTCCTGCCACGGCGCCCCGGCGGCGATCCAGCCGCGGAGCGCGTCGACCTGCGCCGCCGACAGCGCGGCTCCCTCGGGGGGCATCCGCAGGTCGGGATCGGTCGACGAAACGCGCGCCAGGATGGCGCTGGTCGCCGGGTCGCCAGGCACGATCGCCCGGCTCCCCGAATCGAGCGCCGCCATCGCGGCCGTCGGCTCGTCGAGCCGCAACCCCGCTTCCTGCGTGTCGGGCCCGTGGCAGGCGTAGCAGCGCCGGGCGAGCAGCGGCTGGATGTCGCGCGAAAACTCGATCGCCACCGGCTCGGCGCCCCGGGCGGCAGATGGGACGAGCGCCGGGGCGACTAGCACCGCCAGCACCGCCAGCGCCGCTCGCCTCACCGCCGCCGGCCACCGCTCGCGCTGGTTCATGGGTCGATCCGGCTCATGCAGACTCATGCAGGAACGTCACCGCTCACGCACCGAGGGGCCGATCCCGCCGCGGACACCCTCGCGCGCGCGACAGCGACCGTGCCTATTCCAGTCCCAGAGGCCGGCGAGCCCGAGCGGAGGCTAACGGACCGCGACCGCGACCGTCGGAGCAAATCATACCCCGCGCCCACCCCCGGCCCAACATCGCCCGCCCCCCGCTCAGGCGTCGTAATACAGGCAAAACTCATAGGGGTGCGGCCGGAGGCGCAAAGGCTCAATCTCGTGGCGGCGCTTGTGCGCGATCCAGGTGGCGATGACGTCGGGCGTGAACACGTCGCCGCGGAGGAGGAAATCGTGGTCGCGCTCGAGGGCCTCGAGCGCCTCGTCGAGCGACCGCGGCACGTGCGGCAGCGCCGCCTGCCGGGCCGGCGCGAGATCGTAGAGATCGGCGTCGTACGGCTCGCCGGGGTGGAGCTTGTTTTGGATGCCGTCGATCGCCGCCATCAGGATCGCGGCGAAGGCGAAGTACGGATTGGCCAGCGCGTCGGGGCAGCGAAACTCGATCCGCTTGCTCCGCGGATTGGCCGAGACCACCGGGATCCGGCAGGCGGCCGAGCGGTTGCGCTGCGAGTAGGCGAGGTGCACCGGGGCCTCGTGGCCGGGCACGAGGCGCTTGTAGCTGTTGGTGGAGGGATTGGTCAGGGCCAGCAGCGCCGGGGCGTGGCGGAGGATCCCGCCGATCGCCGCCAGGGCGACGTCCGACAAGCCCGCGTAGCCCGAGCCGGCAAACAGCGGCTGCCCGTCGCGCCACAGCGAGAAGTGGGTGTGCATCCCCGAGCCCGAGTCGCCGTGGAGCGGCTTGGGCATGAACGTCGCCGTCTTGCCATTGCGCCTGGCGACGTTGCGGACGACGTACTTGTAGAGGCACACCTGATCGGCCATCCGCACCGGATCCTGGTAGCGCATGTCGATCTCGCACTGCCCGGCGCTGGCTACCTCGTGGTGCTGGGCCTCGACGTCGATGCCGCACTGGATCATCGCCTGCATCATCTCGCTGCGTACGTCCATCAGCCGGTCGCCCGGGGGGCTGCGCAGGTAGCCCTGGCCGTGGCGCAGCGTGCCGGCGAGGTTCGGCTGGTCGTCGCGCCCCCGCGTCCATTCCCCCTCGGCGCTGTCGACGTGGTAGTAGCCCTCGTGGGCGTTGTGGTCGAAGCGGACGTCGTCGAACACGAAAAACTCGACCTCCGGGCCGACGAAGCAGGTGTCGGCGATCCCGGTGCCGCGCAGGTAGTTGGTCGCCTTGCGCGCCACGTGGCGCGGGTCGCGCGGATAGTCCTCGCGCGTGATCGGATCCTGGATCGAGCAGATCATCGCCAGCGTCGGCAGCGCGGCGAACGGATCGACGACGGCCGTCTCGGGCACCGGCACCAGGAGCATGTCGCTCTCGTGGATCGACTGCCAGCCGGTGAGGCTCGACCCGGAGAAGCCGAGGCCGTCCTCGAAGACGTCTTCGTCGAGCTTGCCGACGGGGATCGTGACGTGCTGCCAGGCGCCGAGGAAGTCGGCGAACCGCAGGTCGACCGCCTTGACTTCCTTCTCGCGGCACAGGGCGAGGACTTCGCGGGGCTTCATGGCGAGCGGGTTCCTGGGCTTGGCCGCCGCGGGTCGGCGGCGGGGCCATGATACCGTCGCGCGCCCGACGAACCGGGCCGGGGCGATCGCCTCAGCCGTCGGGGCGCAGCGCCGCGCTCCATCCGCTGTCGTCGCGCTCGACGACGAGCACGCCGGAGAGGATCACGCCGCCGAGGAGCGCGACGATCCGCGCCGCCTCGCCGAGGCGGCCGTCGGCCGGCTCGGCGACGTCGGCAGTGCCGCCGTCGACGCGCCGCGCGAAGCCGCGCCCGCCAGACACCTCCCCGGCGACATGGTCGAGCCACGCCAGCCGGTGGGGGGCGATCGCCACCGCCGGCACGGCCGGGCCGCCGGCGCGGGGAATCTCGGCCAGCCGCCAGGTCCGGCACGACTCGCCGGCCTCGAGCAGCAGGTCGTAGTGCCGGCCGACCGGGTCGTCCGGGGCAGCGACGTGTTCGAGCAGGACCCAGCGTGGCATTGCGACGTGTTAGAGATAGCCCCAGCGTGGCATTGCGACGTGTTAGAGATAGCCCCAGCGTGGCATTGCGACGTGTTAGAGATAGCCCCAGCGTGGCATTGCGACGTGTTAGAGATAGCCCCAGCGTGGCATCGCGACGTGTTGAAGATAGCCCCAGCGTGGCATTGCGACGTGTTGAAGACAGCCCCAGCGTGGCATCGCGACGGGCTTGATCACGAATCGTCGCGCAACGCCTGCAGCGGCACCAGCGACCCGATCGACAGCATGGCCTCGGGAAACGCCAGGCTGGCGATCATGCCGTCGGCGGGTACGACGCGCGTCAGCGCATAGCCCTCGGCCGAGGGCTCCCGGAAGACGTGCACGGTCCGGGTCCGCGCGTCGATCACCCATGCCTCGGGGATGCCGTGCCGCCCGTACAGCGGCACCTTGATACCGAGGTCATACGCGAGGCTCGACTCGGCCACCTCGACGACCAACAGCACGTCGGTGGCACGCGGATGGGCGGCCGCGTACCAGTCGGACCGTGGTGACAACAGCGCGATGTCGGGCTGCGGCTCGCTGGCACGGTCGAGGTGCAGCGGATCGCCGACGGCGACCAGCGCCCGGTCGCCAGCAGCCTCCGCGAGCCGGCGCGACAGCGCCCTGACCAGCGCCGCATGGAGGCTGCCGATCGGCGACATGTCGAGGACCTCCCCGGCCACCAGTTCGACCCGGGTCTCGGGGCCGAAGATCCCGACGGCGGCCATCTGGTGATAGTCGTCGACCGTGATCCGGTGACGGATCACCAGTTCGTCCGGAAGCGTGGCCATCGATGCGGTTTCCCCTGGTGCGGCCCGGAAGCAACCGGCCCGACACCATGATACCCGGCCGCTCGGCCGCTCCGCCGCCGTCAATAGTCGGCACCGCTCTCGTCGCTCACCACCGGCACCGCCGCCAGCGGTTTCGGCTTGTGGCGCACCGTCCGCGCGAGGTTCTCCTCGCGGAGCCGCTCGACCGCCGCCTCGAGACTCATCGCCCCGAGGTCACCGTCGAGCCGGTCGCGGAGGCTGACCGTGCCGGCCGCCTCGTCGCGCGGGCCGCAGACGACCATCATCGGGATCAGCTCGAGCTGCGCGGTGCGGATCTTGGCGCCGAGCTTCTCGGCCGCCAGGTCGAGCCCCGTGCGCAGGCCCGCTGCCGTGAGCCGCGCCTGGACCCCCTTGGCGTAGGCCTCGCTCTTCTCGCTCACCGGGATCACGCGCACCTGCTCGGGCGCCAGCCACAGCGGGAAGGCGCCGGCGAAGTGCTCGATCAGCACGCCGACGAACCGCTCCAGGCTCCCCAGCGGCGCCCGATGGATCATCACCGGCTTGTGGCGGCCGTTGTCGGCGCCGACGTATTCGCAGTCGAAGCGCTCGGCGCTGGGGAGGTTGTAGTCGAGCTGGACCGTGCCGAGCTGCCACTTGCGGCCGAGCGAATCGTGGATCACGAAGTCGATCTTCGGTCCGTAAAACGCCGCCTCCCCCGGCTCCGGCTCGCAGCCGGGGAGGTTCATCCGCCGGGCGACGCGCTCGATCGCCCCCTCGGCCTCGGCCCAGCGCTCGGGGGGCCCGACGTATTTGTCGCTGTTCGGATCGCGGAACCCGAGGCGGACGGCGAAGTTCTCGAACGCCAGGCTGCCGAGGACTTTGAGCGTGAAGTCGATGCAGCCCTCGATCTCCCCCTCGACCTGCTCCGGCGTGCAGAAGATGTGGGCGTCGTCCTGGGTGAAGCCGCGGACGCGCGTCAGGCCGCCGAGCTCCCCCGACTGCTCGTAGCGATAGACGGTGCCGAACTCCGCCAGGCGCAGCGGCAGGTCCTTGTAGCTCCGCGGCCGAGCCTTGTAGATCATCGTGTGGTGCGGGCAGTTCATCGGCTTCAAGAGATACTGCTCGTCCTCGTGCATCACGATCGGCTTGAACTGGCTGTCGGCGTAGTAGGGATAGTGGCCGGAGGTCTTGTAGAGGTCGATCTTGCCGATGTGCGGCGTGTACACCGCCTGGTAGCCGCGCGCGGCGAGCTCTTCGCGGACGAACGCCTCGAGCGTGGCCCGGACCGTCGCCCCCTTGGGCATCCACAGGATCAGACCCGAGCCGACAAGCGCGCTGGTCGTGAACAGCTCGAGCTGCTTGCCGAGGACGCGGTGGTCGCGCTTCCGCGCCTCCTCCAGCCGCGCCAGGTGGGCGTCGAGGTCGGCCTGGCTGAACCACGCGGTGCCGTAGAGGCGCTGGAGCTGGGCGTTGTTCGCATCCCCCTTCCAGTAGGCGCCGGCGATGCTCGTGAGCTTGAAGGCGCCGATGCAGCCGGGGGAGGTGACGTGCGGCCCGCGGCACAGGTCGACGAACTCCCCCTGCCGGTAGAACGACAGCGTCGGGTGTTCGGCCAGACCGGTCTCGATGTGCTCCGCCTTGAGCGGCTGGTTGATGCCGCGGACGATCTTCGCCGCCTCGTCGCGCGGCACCTCGACGCGCTCGAAGGCCTCGTCGGCGGCGATGATCCGCCGCATCTCCTCCTCGATCCGCGGCAGGTCGTCCTCCGTGATCGGCTCGGGGGCGCGCATGTCGTAGTAAAAGCCCTCGCCGGTCGTCGGCCCGAAGGCCAGCTCGACGCCGGGGAAGAGGCGCATCACCGCCCGGGCCATGACGTGGGCCGCTGAGTGGCGCATCACCGGCAGGGCGCGCGGGTCGCCGGCACGGAGCCATTCGAGCGTCGCCTCCCCCGCCTCCGGCAGGCGCGCGTCGAGGCCGACCGGCTTGCCGTCGAGGAGGGCCGCGATCGGCGCCCCCTTTTTCCCGGTGCCGGCGGAGACGAGGTCGGCGAGGCGGGCGTGCGGGGCGGCGTCGTGGAGGGCGCCATCGGCGAAACGGACGGTGGGCATGGCAATGGGGCTGGGGAGGCTGGGGCGACAACGACACGTCTCACGGCCACCGGCGGCCGAAAACCGGCGGCAGTATCCCCGCCGCCGCCGTCGCCCCACAAGGGCGGTCGGGCCGCCGCGCCGCGGGCGCCGTCGGTATTTTCCCGTCGCCGGCCGGTTGCTACCGTCCGCCCCCCGCGCCGTCGTCCCTCTCCCCGCCCTCCGCCCGAGGTCCCACGCATGCTCCGTGCTTCTCGTCGCGCGCCGCCGCGCCACACCGGCCTGGTGGCCGCCGCCCTGCTGGCCAGCGCCGCCGCGGCGCTGGCCGAGCCGGTCGGCCCCCTCGCCGAGCCCGACCGGCTCGTCATCCGGGGGCTGACCGCGATCGACCCGGAGCGGTTGCGGCGGCCGCTCACCACCGACGACGAGCTGGTGTGGCTCACCCGTCCGACGGCCAGCCGCGAGGCATTCCTCAAGGCGCTCGCGCGGAAGGCCGAGCAGACGCTGCGCCGCGCCGGTTTTCCCGCCGCCGCCGTCACCGCCGCCGCCGAGGAGATTGACGGCCGGCAGCACGCCGTGCTCGCCGTCACCGAGGGACCGCGCGTTGAGGCCGGCACCGTGACGGTGACCGGCTTGGCCGACGACGCCGCGGCGCGGCTGGTGGCGTTTCTCACCACCCCCCTGCCCCCCGCCGACGCCCTCCCGGCTCCCGCCGACCCGGCCGCGCCGTCGGCCCCCGCGCGGTGGCTCGATGCCGAAGGCCGCACGGCCGCTCCAGAGGACCCCATCTGGCCCGCCTCCGGCCCCGCCCCCTGCGACGAGGCCACGCTCCGCCGCGCCCGCGCCGCGGTGATCCGCTTCCTCCGCGATGAAGGCCACCTCGGCCTCGAGCCGCCGACGGCGCGCCGCTCCGCCGCCGCCAGCGTCTGGTCGCTGGCGTTCGGCGGCAAACCGGCGGGCGACGGCCCGGTCGGCGTGGCCGTCGAGACGGGAGAGGACGGGGCGACGCTGGCCGTCTCGGTGAGCACGCTGCCGCCGCCGGTCCGTCTCACGCGCGTCGAGGTCCTCCCCGGAGCGACGACCAAGCACGACGAGCTGGCGAAGTTCCTCGGGATCACGATCGGGGCGGCGGTGACCGACCGCGACCGCCGCGAGTGGGATCGGCGCCTGCGCCTCTCGGGGCGCTTCCTCCGCCACTCGGTCGAGCTGCGCGGCGATCCGATCGATCCGACGGCGGTCGCGGCCCGGTTCGAGCTCGACGAGTACCCGCCGATGATGCCGCTGTCGCGGGCGCTGTCGCGCGAGGAGGAGACGCTGCTCCGCGGGCGCGGGTGGCTCACCGCCGCGCTCGCCGACGGCACCGACCTGGTCTGCGACCTGGCGCTGACCACGGCCGAGGAGGTGCCCAGCGCCGCGCCTCCCCACGCCCGCCTCGTGATCTCGGGGACGACCGGTTTCGCCCTCGCCGCGCCGGCCGAGGGAGCGGATGCCTGCGGGCTGGTCGTCCTCGACGACATGGTCCGCGTCCTGCCCCCCGGCGGCGCCGGGAGATTCGACATCCCACTGCCGCTGGCCGGCCGGGCGACCGCGTCGGTGGCGCTGTCGCTCGCCAAGGCGAAGCCTGCGCCCGGCGGCGCGGCAGCGCCGCGGCCGTTCACGCGCACCCTCGCCCTGGGCATGGGATTCAGTGCCGGCGGCACCGGCGTCCGCCCCGGCTTCGGCCTCGAGGTCCGCCTCGAACCGGTCGCCTGGCTGGCCCTGCTCCACGAGGGAGCGCCGACGGTGCGCTGGGAGGGGGACGAGCTGGTCGTCACCGACGACGACGGCTTCGTCAGCCGGTTCGACGGCAGCACCGGCCGCCCCGTGTCGGTGGTCACCCGGCAGGCGCGCCTCGCGCTCACCGCCCGCCCGGGGGCGCTCGCCGAAGACGTCGAGCGGCTCACCGCCGCCGCCGGGCCGAACCGCGCCGACGCCGCGCGCCCGCTGTCGACCGCCGTCGCGTTCCTCGTCTCCGACGAAGTCGCCACCGCCTGCCACCGCCTCGTCGCCACGTTCGGGATCGCCGGTGACGACCGGGCCGACTGGGAGCGGGCGGCGCGCGCCGTGGCCGGTGCGGCGCACAGGTGCCTCGACGACGAGGCGCTGGCACGCTGCGACCGGCAGCTCGCCGCCTGGATTGCCGCCACCACGACGACGGCCGACGACGACGATCTCGTCGTGCCGCCGGGCGAACCGGCCGGCGAGGGGCAGGCGGCGGTGACGCGCCAGGCGGCGGCGCTGGTCTGGCGGCTCTCCGAGCGCGCCTGGGGGCGCGACGCCTGGCCGACGGCGCTGGTCCGCGCGGGGGCCTGCGCCGCCGTTGGCAGCCCGGCGGTGCTCGAGGAGGTGACGCTGTTCATGGGGGCCAAGGAGCACGGGCCGATCGCCCATGCCGTCGCCGCCACGCTGTGCCCGATGCCACCGCTGGCGGCGACGCTCGCCCGGCGCGGCCAGGAGCGGCTCTCGATGGTCGCCTTCCACACCGACTGCTATCCGCTGACGGCGGTCCTCGGCCCGGCGGGCCTCGAGGACGTCCTCGTCTCGGTGCTCCGCGGGATCGACGACGAGGCGACGCGCGACCTGGGGACGGTGCTGGCCGGCGACGCGACGCTGCTGGTGCCCCTTGTCGAGCGCCTCCGCGCGTTTCCCAGCCACCGCGACGCCCTCGTCGGCCTGCAGCAATCGCTCGACGCCTGGTGGCTGTCGTCCCTCAACGACGTCGTCGCCCGTCGCCTGGCGGCGATCGCCACGCCCCACACTGCCGCGGCCCCGGCCGACGAGCCGGTGACGAAGTGATCGGTGCCGGATGCGGCCGACGGCGACCTGGGAAACCCTTGGCGTTTCCCGCGGTCGCCTGAGTGGACACTGGCCTCAGAGGGCTTTGTCCACGGACATTCAGAGCAACTGCGACAGAAACGTCCGCGCCGGCACGACGAGCGGCCCCCCCGGCCGCGCGAAGCAATCGGCAGCCACGTCGTCGGCTTCGATCACGACCTGGAACGCATGCGGGGCGCCGAGCTGCTCCTGAAAATGGCGCAGCGAGCCCCGCAACTCCATGCCGGAATGCTTGACCTCGACGAGGAACCATGGGCGTCCGTCACGGACGACGACGAAGTCGACCTCGCGCCGCTCCTTGTCGCGGAGGTAAGCCAGCTGGAACTCGCCGAGGCCGAGATCGGTCCAGCCCTCGACGGCCTTGAGGAGGTGGCAGCCGACGAACGTCTCGGCGCGCTTGCCGAGGTCGGTAACTTTCGACCAGTCGCGAAGATACCACTTCGGCTCCTTGCGGAGGCTCCGCGCCACGTTGGCATGCCAGGGCTGGAGCGTGAACCCGAGGTAGAACCCCGCGAGCGTCCCGACCCAACGGCGCGCCGTGTCGACCGAGACGCCGAGCAGCCCTGCCAGCGTGCTGAACACGACTTGGTCCCCGGAATGCGCCTCCAGGTGTCGGACGAGGATCTCGATCCTTCCCAATTCGTGGACCCGCGTCAGGTCGCGAATGTCCTCGCGGACGAGCTGCTGGCGACGCAGTGCCGCCCAGCGCCGCGTGAACCGCGGGTCGCGCTTCAGGAACGGTTCCGGGAAGCCACCGTGCTCCCACAGCGCCCGCCACTCGGCCGCAGGAATGCGGCGGGGCGGGCGGATCACGCGCCGTTCGTCGGGGAGCCGCGGATCGGCGATCTCGGCGACCGAAAACGGATGGAGGCGGTAGAGCAAGTATCGCCCCATCAGGCTGTCGCCGCCGTGGCGGTAGATGTCGAGCCGCGAGCTGCCCGTCACGAGCAACCGCAGACGCTCGCCATGCGTGTCGAAGACCCCCTTGAGAAACCCTTTCCAGCCGCCGAACTTGTGGATTTCGTCGACGAGCACCACCAGCGCGTCGGAGCGGAGGCGTTCGAGCGCCAGGTGCCGCGCCGTCGCGGCAGGCCCGGCGAGAATCACGGCGCGGTCGTCGGCGTTGTCCCAGTTGAGGACCGCTTCGGCCCGGCGGCGGCAGGCGGTGGTCTTCCCCACCTGACGCGGCCCGGCCACGAACGCCATCTGCCGGTCGCGGGCGAGATGCCAGTCGAGGACGGCGTCGTAGAGCCGCGGGCGTGCCGCGGGCGAACGGATGCGGGAGGCCTTCGAAGCCATCCGACCATTCTTCGATCGATCGTAAAATGGTCAAGACCATATGACGATTGATCGTATTTTGGTCGAATGCGGAAAAGCGGTTTTGCCTTGCCGTCCACGTCTGCGGGAGCAGGATCGTCATGGCATGCGCGCTCGATCCGGCAGGTGATGCCCCCCACCGCCTCCCCACCCGCCGCGAGTGGCTGGCCGCGCTGGTTGGCACCGCTGCCAGCGCGGCTGCCGGGGCAACGCCAGGCGCCGAGGCCGAGCTCCTCGCCGCCGTCCAGGTGGCCCCGGCCGGCGTGCCGGCCGACGGGCTGCCGTCGCTCCTTGCACCCGCCGGCGTTGAGCCGATCGGCGATTGGCGCGGGTGGCTCGCGGTCCGGCAGCGGCTCCGCGACGAGTGGCTGCGGCTCCTCGGGCCGTGGCAGGTCGATCCGGTCGACGACACGTTTGCGGTGGTGCGCGAAGAGGTGGCCGAGGGGCACCGGCGCCGGCTCGTCTCCTACCGCACCGAGCCCGACGAGACGGTCGAAGCCTGGCTGCTCGAGCCCGATCCCGCACCGCGCGGTCCGCTCGCCGCCGTCGCCGTCTTCCATCCCACCGTCGCCGAGAGCATCGACGAGGTGGCGGGAATCACCGGCCGGCCAGGGCGCGCCACCGCTGTCGATCTGGTGCAGCGCGGCTTCGTCGTCCTCGCCCCGCGCTGCTGCCTGTGGAACACCACCCCCGACCACCGGCTCGACACGGCCGGCAGCGTGCGGCGCGTGGCCGCGCGGCATCCCGGGGCCACGGGGATGCGGAAGATGCTCCACGACGCGTCGCGCACGATCGACATCCTCACCGCCGTGCCCGGCGTCGATCGCACGCGCCTCGGTGCCTTCGGCCACTCCCTCGGCGCCAAGGAGGCCCTCTGCCTGGCGGCGTTCGACGAGCGCGTGAGGGCGACGGTGTTCAGCGAGGGGGGGATCGGCGTCGGGTTTTCCAACTGGCACGACCCCTGGTATCTGGGGCCACAGGCCAAGGCGCCTGACTTCGGCCACGACCATCACGAATTGCTGGCCCTGATCGTGCCGCGGGCATTATTGATCCTCGCCGGCGAGGCGGGCCCGGGCGCGGCCGACGGCGACCGCTCCTGGCCCTATGTCTCCCGAGCCCTCGACGTGGCGCGCCTCGGGCCGCCCCCGCCGCGGCTGGGCCTGTTCAACCACCGTCAGGGCCACGCGCTCCCGCCGGAGGCGCTCGACCTGGCGAGCCGGTGGTTGGAAACCTTTCTGGCAGCCGGGTGAAAGCCGCGCTTGACGCCGGCCGACCGCGGCGGGACACTCCCCAGGGAGCTTTTCCGGGCGATTAGCTCAGTTGGTTAGAGCACTAGCTCGACAAGCTAGGGGTCATAGGTTCGAGTCCTATATCGCCCATCCCGGAATCCGCAGAATCCACGGGAAAAACGCTGTTTTCAGCGTCTTTCCCCGTGGATTTTTGCGTTTCTTGCGGCCCCTTGCGACTTGCTGCAAACCCTTGCGGCGCCGGCTTTTTTCCCACCCCGCGCGCCGGATTTGTTCCCACCCTGCGGGCCTCGTCAGATCCACCGCCCACGGCATCGGCGAAGTGATGCTCCCGAGCGG
>Ga0194133_10003330_pt1 | contig 23045 bp, 16 predicted proteins | sample TA2KigOf40mmetaG_FD_155448 | JGI IMG/M metagenome (GOLD analysis project Ga0194133, IMG submission 155448) | Freshwater microbial communities from Lake Tanganyika, Tanzania - TA2015055 Kigoma Offshore 40m | ecosystem: Environmental > Aquatic > Freshwater > Lake | place: Tanzania: Lake...
GAGGAGGTCGTGGAGGGTGCGCGCCACAACCTTGGTTGCCCTGCGCAAATCCTCGAGCACCAGATTCTCGTCGGCACGTTTGGCGTTGGACTCGAGCACTGTGCGCGGCCCGGCACCGTAGATCACCGCGGGTATGCCGCGCTCGCCGTAGAGGCGCACGTCGGTGTAGAGCGGCGTACCGGAGCAGGGCGGGCACTCGCCGAAAATCTCCCCGGCGTGGCGCTGAATCGCTGCAATCAGCCCTTCCGCACCCGCGCGGGGTGGCCAGGCCCTTGCGAGAAGCAGCCTGCGGACCTCCACCCGTAGCCCCTCGACATCCGGGGCCGAATCGGCGATCAGCGCCCGAACCTCGGCCTCAACCTCCTCCGGGTCCTCTTCAGGGATCATGCGACGGTCGAGTCTGAAACGCACCTTGCCGGGTACCACATTGGTGTTGGTGCCGCCCTCGATCAGGCCCACGTTGAGGTAGGGGTGACGGATGCCCGGCACTTTCGAGAGCACCGAGGTGTAGTGGGTGTTCTGTTGGTAGAGTCGGTGCAGGATCTGCACTGCGGCCTTGAGTGCGTCCACGCCCGAATGCGGGATCGCAGCGTGCGCCATCTTGCCGTGCACCGTAACCTCGAGCTGGAGACAGCCGTTGTGAGCCGTTACAACTTCGTAACTGAATCCAGCCGCGATCAGCAAATCCGGCTTGCTCAGGCCCTGGGAGAGTATCCAGCCAGGCCCCAGCTCCCCGCCAAACTCCTCGTCGTAGGTGAAGTGCAACTCCACAGCGCCGTGCGTGGGGCGCGCAACAGCCTCGAGGGCCCTCAAGGCAAACACATAAGTGGCGAAGTCGCTCTTGTTCACCGCTGCAGCGCGCCCGTAGAGCCTGCCTTCGTGAATGTGGGCTGCGTAGGGGGGGAAGGTCCAGCCTTCGCCCGGCGGAACCACATCACCGTGGGCGTTGAGCGCAATCCTCAGGCCTGCGCCGTAGTCGCGGCGCAGGATCAGGTTGGTAACGCTCAGCATCCCCTGGGCGCGTACTTCGGCCTCCGGTACCGGGTGCCGCTCGCAGGCAAGGCCCATGGCCGCAAGGAGTTCGGCGGTACGCAGCGCATGCGGCGTGTTGTTGCCCGGCGGTGTGTCGCTTGGCACACGCACGAGTTCCTGGAGGAATTCCACTTCCCTGTCGAAGTGGGCATCGATCCAGTCGTCGAGGCGCGCATAGACTGCCGTTGGAGAGCCCGGGTGGGGGCGCGGCAATGCTTCGGCGGATGGTTCCGGCATGACAGACGATCCCGATGAAGACCTGGTGCAAACGGCCAGGATATTATCCGCCCGCCTTGAGCCTGGGCCCATCTTTCCTCCAGCCTTAAACCCGGGCCCGCAGCGTCCATGCGCATGTTCCTGCTGAAGCTCGTGCCGGCCTGGCTTGTTTCCTACCGCGCCGGGTGGTTTGCGGGCGACCTGAGCGCAGGTTTCGTGACCGCGCTGATGGTGGTCCCACAATCGATGGCCTACGCAATACTTGCGGGGCTCCCGCCGGTCTGCGGCCTCTACGCCAGCGTCCTTCCAGTGCTGGTCTACGCCTGGCTGGGCACGAGCTCGGTCCAGTCGGTGGGGACGATGGCGATCACCTCGGTCATGATGGGCGGGGTGCTCGCCGAACAGCGTCCGGCGTCTCCCGGGGAAGCTGTGGCGATTGCCTGTGGCCTGGCGCTCCTTTGCGGCACGATATTGCTCGGGGCGGCGTTGCTTCGCCTTGGATCGCTCACGTCGCTGATCAGTCGTCCTGTGCTGAGTGGCTTCACCACGGGCTCTGCAGTCATGATCGCCTGGAGCCAGCTTCCCTACCTGCTCGGACCCCGGGCTTCGGCGCAGACTCTTGCCGGGTTGCCGGTGCCTGATCCAAGGATCGACTCGAGCCTGCTCGGACTCGGCGCCTGCCTTGCCCTCTGGCTTGCGGGGCCGATCATCCTGAGGCTCCGTCATCGCCTTCGGCTGAGCCTTGCGCTGGCCGATCTTGGCCTTCGACTGGTGCCCTTTGCAGTCATCGTTGTTGCGGCTCTGGTGGTGTACCTTGACGGCGCGGATGCGATCCGGCTCGTTGGCGAGGTTCCCTCGGGCCTGCCACGCCTCGGGCTGCACTGGATCACCGGAGCCGGCCTCCAGCAACCCGTCGAGCGCGCGATTGCACTCCTCCCGAGCGCGCTGTCGATGGCCGCGATGGTGTTTCTGTTCGGACAGAGCAGCGCGCTCGCGCTGGGCCGCAAGCGGCAGGAGCGGGTTGACAGCAACCGCGAACTCCTCGCGCTGGGCGCATCGAACCTTGCCGCATCGATCAGTGGCGGTCTCCCGGTCACCGGGAGCCTTTCGCGCTCGGCGGTGAACGCGCAGGCAGGTGCCAGCAGTCAACTCGCCGGGGTGATTGCGGTGCTGGTTCTCCTTGCCGCGCTCGCAACCTCCACACGATGGCTCGGTCTCCTGCCGATGCCCGCGCTGGCTGCAACCATCCTGGTTGCGGTGGTGGGGATGATGGAATGGCACGCACTCGCGGGGCTTTGGCGGATTGATCGACGCGATACGCTGGCCTTTCTCGCGACAGCGCTTGCGGTGATCCTGCTCGGCTTCAATGCGGCCATGGCGCTTGGCGTTGCCCTGTCGCTCGTGCTGCTTGGTCCGTCGTGGCGCCGCGGGCGCCTGCTGAGCAAGCTGCTTTCTGCACCCGCCACCGCGCTCGAGGTGGTGCCTTTCGATCTCACTGCACCAGGAGAAGCGTTTCGGGGCTCTGTGGGCGTTGCTTGCCGCATCGAGGGAGCGCTGGTGTTCGTGAACGCCGAACGAACCATCGACACACTGCGCGCCCGCCTTGTGGCCTCTCCGCTGCCCGCTGCGCTGATCCTCGACCTATCCGGGCTCACGGATCTCGATGCCAGTGCCTTCAAGGTGCTCGATGAGCTCGCACACCACCTCGAAGCCGCAGGCTCGCGGCTGGTGCTTGTGCGGCCGCAAACTGCGCTCGGTGCACGCCTGCGACGCGATGGGGATCTGCTCGCAAGCCTTGGCGTGCCGGTTTTCGATACTCCCGAAGCGGCTCGGCATGCAGCAGGTCGAGGCTGATCGGCCCCCTTGCCCGCCCTCGTGCGCCGAGCCTTGCCCAGACCCGGGTGTGAGCCAATTGCCGGTTGCCGCCTACCCCGCCTTTCACGAAACCCGGTTTGCCGCCAGGGCCGATGCGCTACCGGGTTGGGCCCGCCCCAGGCGCAGTATCGGCGCGTTGCGAAAGCTCGACTGAGCGCGATGCCGCTGCCTCCAGGGCACGTCGAATCAGCCCCGGGAAGTCCCCCTGATCCATCACGGCAAGCGCTGCTGCGGTCGTGCCGCCCTTGGAGGTGACCTGCTCGCGTAGTACACGCGGAGGAAGCGCGGAGGTCCGCGCCAAGGCGGTTGCGCCGTGCAGCGTGGCCAGCACCAGTTGTCTGGCCTGCTCCGGATCAAGACCGAGCGCGGTGGCCGCATCCTGCAGCGCCTCGATGAAACGGAACACATACGCGGGGCCGCTCCCCGAAACAGCGGTGACCGCATCAAGTTGCGCCTCGTGGTTCACCCAGAGCGTTTCGCCAACGCCCTGCAGCAGCGCCTGAGCCTGCCGGCGATCCCCGGTGACCAACCCGGCAGCACCAGCCCTCGCCTGCGGATCTTCAGCGTTGGGGTGGGAATTCGCGGCCTCGTGCCGGGGTCCCGCGTAGAGCGCGCTGATACCCATGCCGATCAACGCGGGGGTGTTGGGCATGCTGCGGACGATGCGGTGCTGCGGGCCGAGCCACCGCGCCAGCGTTGCAAGGCGTATGCCTGCAGCAACGCTCAGCACGAGAGCGCTCTGATCCGGTGCCGCGTCGTGCAACTGCGCACACAGCGTGGCCATGTCCTGCGGCTTGACTGCAAGAACCCAGCATGCGCTGGTGCACGCGGCAGCGCTCACCCCGGGATGCCATTGCGCCTGGAAATCCCTGATCCAGCGCGTACCAACGGCGGCCAAGGGGTCAACAACCTGCACCCGGATCGATCCAGGCGCCGATGCCCGCGCAAGACCGCCCATGATGGCGCTGGCCATGTTGCCGCCGCCGAAGAAAGTGATCGAGTCGGGCATGCGGGAGGCTCCCTGCAGGGGTTTGGGAAATCGTGAAGGTGTGGGCGAGGGGTGAACGCTCAACGCTTCAGCATGGCCTTCCAGCGCACGCCAAGCAAGGCAAGGACCGCAAAGTAGCCCAGGGTACACCCCAGGACCACGAAGAGGATCCAGCCGGCGCGCTCCAGGGGATGCCCGGCGAGGGACTCCCAGGCAAGCCAGCGCTGCTCTTTCGCCCACCCAAGCAAGACGCCAAGCGCAGCTGTGGATGCGGCCACAACGGCCATCAGGCGCGGCCAGCCAGGCTGCGGTCGGTACATGCCGCGACGGATCAGCCCGGCGAGGAGCAGCAGCGCGTTGCACAGCGCAGCGAGTGAAATCGACAGCGCCAGCCCTGCATGACCCAGGAGCGGTACGGTCACGAGGTTGAGGAGCTGGGTGAGCGCGAGGACTGCGAGCGCAATGGTCACCGGCGTTCGCAGATTCAACTGTGCATAGTAGCCGGGGGCGAGTACTTTCACGGCTATCAGCCCGAGCAACCCCACGGCATAGGCGGCTCCGGCCTGCGCAGTCATGCGTACGTCAAGCGCCGAGAACTTTCCATAGTGGTAGAGGAGCGCAGTGAGCGGCTCGGCGAGCACCCCCAGGCCAACGCTCGCGGGAAGCGCGAGCAGCACCACGAGGCGCAAGCCCCAGTCGAGTTGCGCGCTGTAGCTGGCGAGGTCGCCCTTGGCGCTCGCGCGCGACAGACCGGGAAGCAACACAGTGCCAAGCGCAACACCGAGCAGCGCAGTGGGAAACTCCATCAGCCGATCTGCGTAGGAGACCCAGGACACACGACCGGCACCAAGCGTGGAGGCGATGTGCGTGTTGATGACCAGACTGAGCTGGGCCGCCGACACCGCCAACACGCCAGGCACCATGCGTACAAGGATGTCGCGGGTTGCGGGCGCCTCCCAGGCCGATCGCAGGGTGCGCCATCCAAAGGCCAGTGCCGGCCGTTTGCCGATTGCGCCCAGCGCCCACCATTGGAGCGCCAGTTGCAGGACTGCACCGAAACTTACGCCGGCGGCGAGCGCGTACACCGGGGGGTCGAAGCGGGTGTGCAGCGTGAGCGCGGCAACGATCATTGCGAGGTTGAGGAGCACCGGGGTGAAAGCGGGTGCAGCAAAGCGGTGCTCGGCATTGAGTACCGCGCTTGCGAAAGCCACCAGCGAGATCGGCAGGATGTAGGGGAACATCCAGCGCGACATGGTGACCGCCGCTTCCATCGCCTCAGGGTACTGCGCCATTCCTCCAGCCATCATCCAGACAAGCGCTGGTGCTCCCACCGCACCGGCAACCGACACCATGAGAAGAAACCAGAACAGGACGGTTGCGGTCTGATCGATCAGGCGCTTGTAGGCTTGGTCATCCGCCTCGAGCCTGACCCGCGCGAGGAGCGGCACGAAGGCCTGCGAGAAGGCGCCCTCGGCAAAGAGGCGGCGCAGCAGGTTCGGAAGGCGGAACGCCACAAAAAAGGCATCGGTGAAGGCACTACTGCCAAAGAGCACTGCGGTGATGTTCTCCCGCAGCAGTCCGGTCACCCGCGAAAGCAGCGTCAGCGCGCTGATCAGCGCCGCAGAGCGAAAGAGGGTCATGGACAGGCGGTCAGTCGAAATGGATCAGGAGCTTGGCCGGCAAGGCGGATGGCTGGATGACTGCGGAAGATTGTGCAGCCAAGCCAGGCCGGAGTTGGAGTCGATTGGTTGCCTGCTTCGCGCGTGCACCGATATACTCCGCAGCTTTCCCGCATGCAGCATTTTCAAGGCACAAGGCAAACATGGCCAATATCGCTTCAGCACGCAAACGTGCCCGTCAGGATGTGAAGCGCAATGCACGCAACACATCGCTTCGCTCACGCTACCGTACCGCCATCAAGGCGGTACGCAAGGCGATCGAGGCCGGCGACAAAGTCAAGGCTCAGGCGCAACTCTCGGCCTCGCAGAGCGTGATCGCGTCGATCGCCGACAAGGACATCCTGCACAAGAATGCCGCCTCGCGCTACATCAGCCGACTCTCGGCTGCAGTCAAGGCGATGCCCTGACGCCCCTCAGGGGCCAGTACCGGTGCTTCGCGCGCCGAAGATCGCGCTGCCGATCCGCAGCCAGCTTGCCCCCTCGATCACTGCCGCCTCGAGGTCGCCTGACATACCCATCGACAGCGTGTCCATCGCCTGATCCGGTCTGAGCTGCAGGTTGGTTTCGCGCAGCAGCTTGCGCAGGCGTGCAAAGGGAATCCGCTGCGCGGCCGGATCGGCCACCGCTTCGGGAATGACCATCAGCCCACGCAGCCGCAGGCCCGGGAGTTCGCTCGCGGCACGCACGAGCGGGAGAAGTTCGCCGGGCTCGACTCCGCTCTTGCTCGCTTCCCCGGAGATGTTCACCTGGATGCAGCACTGGAGTGGCCCACGCGATGCGGGCCGTTGTGCGCTCAGACGCTCTGCGATCCTTAAACGGTCAACGCTGTGTACCCAGTGGAAATGCTCGGCGATTGCGCGGGTCTTGTTCGACTGGATTGGGCCGATGAAGTGCCAGCGCAACCCGAGGTGGGGCGCTGCCGCATCACAGGCGGCGATCTTTGCAAGAGCCTCCTGCACATAGTTCTCGCCGAAGTCGCGCTGGCCGCCCGCGGCAAGTGCAAGGACCGCCTCGGCAGGAAAGGTCTTGCTCACCGCAAGAAGCGCCGGCGCGAGGGCCACGGGTGCACAGTCCGCCGGCGCGAGGGCCACGGGTGCACAGGCCGCCGGCGCGTTTGCCAGCGCATCCGCGATCCGGCTCAGTACCGCAGCGCGTCGGTGCGCCAGAAGTTCCCGGTCAGGCAGCTGCATGGCCCTGCTTCCGTTTGACCCAAGCCTGGTCCGGCCCGCTGCGTGCGGTTGAGCCAAGTGTCGGCGCGGGCATCGCGCTGCCTTCGGGCTCGCGACGCGGCGTGTTGCCTCTCAGTGGAAAGGCATAGAGACGACACGGTAGCGTTCCGTTCATCAGCGCGATCTTGCGTGATGCACGCATGCGCCAGAGCGCCGCAAGTTCGGGCTCGTTGCTCAGGATCCAGAGCGTCCAGCCTGGCCAGCGATCACGCAACCCCCTGCCGAGTGCGAAGTTGTCGGGGCGCTCGAGCCTCTCGCCGTAGGGGGGATTGGAGATCAGGAGGCCGGGGGCGTTGGCCAGATCGGCCTCGGCCGGGCTGCGGCTGAGGAATGCGTCGCCGCGTTGCCAGGTGATGGCGCCTGCAGGAAGCCCTGCCCGCTCCGCGTTGCGTCTGGCGCGCGCGAGTTCTTCCGCAGCGATATCCATGCCAAAGAGCGGCGCCAGCCTCAGCGCCTGTGCCGTGAGGACGCTCGCCCGCTGCGCCGCCTCGGCTTGCAGTGTGTGCCACATTGGGGCGTCGAAGTCGGGAAGGCGCTCGAAGCCGAAGCGGCGTTGACTTCCCGGAGCGATGCCAAAGCGACGCTGTGCCGCTTCGATCAACAGCGTTCCCGATCCGCAAAAGAGGTCGCCGAGCGGTTGCGTGGGGTGCCAGCGGCTCAGTGCCAGCATCCCGGCCGCGAGATTGTCCTTCAGCGGAGCCGCACCCTTGTCGTCGTGGCCGCGCCAGCCGCGCTTGAACAAGGCCTCTCCGCTCCAGTCGAGGTAAAGGTGGAGCTGGCGCGCATCGAGGTGACCGAAAATGCGCACTTCGGGGGTGTGCGTGTCCACGGAGGGACGCTGTTCGCAGTGCGCGCGGAAGGCATCCACGATGCCGTCCTTGATCCGAAGCGTGAGGAAGGCAAGCGAGCGCACGTGCGATCCCTGGGCACTCAAGTCCACGCGGATCCGCTGCTGCACCGCGAAGCGCGCCGGCCAGTCCTGACGCCGTGCGATGCGATAGATGTCATCGTCATTGCGGTAGCGGCCTGATCCCACCCAGAGCAGCACCCGACTTGCGATCCGGCTGTGCAGATTGGCCCGGTAGCCGCAGTTCCGGTCGCCCTGAAAGTGCACACCCGAGTTCACTGCGCTGCACCCGAGAGCGCCCAGCGCAGTCAACTCCTCCACGAGCACCGCCTCGAGCCCGCGCGGACACGGCGCAAAGTAGCGGCAGTGCGGATCCGCGCTCAACCGGCCCCTCGCTGCAGGTTCAACCGCCCCACGGCTTCACCACCACCAGGGCCACGGCCCCAACCAGCAGCAGCACCGGGGCCTCGTTGTACCAGCGGAACCAACGGTGCGAGCGCACTTCGACGCCCTCACGGAAGCGCCGAAGCAAGCGACCGCAATGGAAGTGGTAGCCGATCAGAAGCGCGATCAGCGCAAGCTTGGCATGCATCCACGCGCTTCCGCGGCCCACACCGTAGCCGAGCCACAACCAGAGTCCGAGCCCAAGCGCGAGCCACATCAGCGGCTGCATGAACCTCAGGAGCTTCGACGCCATCAGCAGGAGGCGCGCACGCTCGGCGTGCGCCTGGGGCTCGAGCATTGCGAGGTTCACATAGATGCGCGGCAGATAGAAGAGCCCGGCAAACCAGCTGGTCACAAACACGATGTGAAGGGCCTTGATCCAGAGGTACGCCACGGGGTCCCTTCAGCAACGGATTTCGCCCTGGCCGAGGACCACGAACTTCTGCGAGGTGAGACCCTCGAGTCCCACAGGTCCGCGCGCATGGAGCTTGTCGGTGGAGATGCCGATCTCGGCGCCGAGGCCGAACTCGAAGCCGTCTGCGAGCCGGGTTGATGCATTCACCATCACCGACGCAGAATCGACTTCACGCAGAAAACGCAGGGCGTTGACGTGGTTGGCGGTGATGATTGCATCGGTGTGCTGTGATCCGTGGCGGGCGATATGGGCCATTGCCTCGTCGATCGAGTCTACGATCCGGATCGCGATGATGGGGGCGAGGTACTCGGCGGACCAGTCAGCGTCTGTGGCGGGCCTTGTGGCGATGCCAAGCGGAGCAAGCAGCGCGGCGCAATCGGCGTCGGTGCGCATTTCCACAGCCTTGTCGCGGAAGATGGCCGCAATGCGCGGCAGGAATACCTTCGCGATGGCGCGGTGAACCAGCAAGGTCTCCAATGTGTTGCAGGTGGAGTAGCGCTGTGTCTTGGCGTTGTCGGCAACCCGTACAGCCATGTCGGGATCGGCCTCCCCATCCACGTACACATGACAGATCCCGTCCAGGTGCTTGATGACGGGCACCCTGGCCTCGCGGCTGATACGCTCGATCAGTGACTTTCCACCACGGGGAACGATCACGTCCACCCACTCGGGCGCCTGGATCAAGGCACCGACCACACCCCGGTCACGCGTGGGCACTGCCTGTACTGCATCGACCGGCAGTCCGGCGTGCGCAAGAGCCCTGCGCATGCACCCGGCGAGTGCCCTATTGGAGTGGAGCGCCTCCGAACCGCCCCTCAGAATGGTGGCGTTTCCCGACTTGATGCACAGCGCGGCCGCGTCGACCGTGACATTCGGACGCGACTCGTAGATGATGCCGATCACGCCCAGCGGGACCCGCATGCGCCCAACACTGATGCCGGAGGGCAGCTTGCGCAGCGATTCGATGCTGCCGATCGGATCCGGGAGCGCTGCGACCTGTTCGAGGCCCTCGGACATCGCTTCGATCACTGCGCTGCTCAGCCTGAGCCGGTCGATCGCTGCGGGTTCCAGCGCGGCGCGCTCCGCCGCGGCGAGATCCTCACGGTTTGCCTCTGCAAGCTCGGCTCTGGTGGCCCGAAGGAGTTCAGACGCATGGAGCAGTGCCGCGTTCTTTGCAGCGGTTGAGGCAAGCGCCATCGCGGCAGCGGCCTTGCGTGCGTTCTGGCCGAGCTGCAGCACGATTGTCTGCGCGGAGGATTCCGTGGATCGTGTGGAGTCCACCCGAGGGGATGCCTTGCTCACCTGTGGATTATCCGGCGAGTAGATCGGCGGCAGCAAATCGGCCCGCCTTCGCGGTCCAGCGCAGCACCAGGTCGCGTAGGGCTGTGCCCGCGTCCTGAGGTCCCACCCCCTTGATGCAACGGTCGGCGATGCCGGCTGCTTCCAGCAGTTGCAGGCACTGCCCTGGGTCGAGCCGGTCGAGCGCGCGCCCCAAGGCCGGAAAACGCTGAGGATGCACCCGGAGTTGCCGAAGCGCCTGGCTTCGCGGCACTCCACCGTTGCACAAGGCCTGCGCCCGGAGCACCTGACGAGCGCCCTCGGCAAGTGCCCACACGATGAGTGGCATCGGTTCCCCTTCCGCCAGCAGCCCGGCGAGAATCCGCAGCGCACGCACGCGGTCGCCCTCCTGGCAACTGCTCTGCAGATCGAAGGCGCTGAACCGGGCCGACACGCTCAGACTGGCCTGGGCGACTGCATACTCCACCTTGCGCGTCCCGATCATCCCGAGCTTGCGGATCTCCTGTGCCGCGGCAAGCAGGTTGCCTTCGGTACGCTCCACGATCAGACCAACGACCTCATCGCTCGCCTCGAGCCCTTCAGCCTTCAGCCTTTGGCGCACCCATGCGGGAAGTTGCTCGAGCCGCACGGTGGAGGCGTCGATCGCCCAGCCCTCGCGCTCAAGCGCCCTAAACCAGGTGGTGTCCGTGTGCAAGCGGTCGAGCCTTGCACAACTGGCCATCACCATCACACCGGTGAGCGGGTTGTACGCCCAGGCATTGAGCCACTCGATGCAGCCCTTGTGCGGCTTGGCCGGAAAGCGCAATTCAACGAGTTTTCCCTGGCTGAAAAGTCCGGCGCTGCGGCAGGCGCGGTCGAGGCTCTCGACCTTGAAGTAGCGGTCCACCTGCACAACCTCGCGTTCGTCGAACCCCAGGCTCCGCCCCCAGGCACGCACCGCGTCGGCGGCCTCGATCCTGAGGAGCATCTCGTCGCCATGGATGAGGAGCCATGCAGGCGGCTTTGCCTTCGCCAACCGGTCTGCGAGGTCGCGTGCCACGGAAGGCCTGCCTCGCGCAAAGTCAGCTTGCGCGCAGCTGCCGAACGATCCGCTCGATCGCTTCGGCAAGCATGTCACGGTGGAGGTAGCGTTCCTGCTGCACCGTGGGACCCTGCATCACATCGCTTGTGACAAGATCACGGCGCAGGGCAATGTCGCTGCGCGCCAACTTCTCCTCGTCCTTGCGGTCCGTAACCCGGAACACCACCTGCAGGCCAATGCGGATGTCGCGTGGGCGACCGGTGGCGGTGAACCCCACCACCTCGCGGGTGCGTTCCTCGCGCTCGATGAAGAGCTTGCGCTCTGCGCGCGAGGGATCGGGCTCGATCTGCGCGCCGCCGGCAACCCGGATCGCCCTTCGCAGGTCTGCGCCCATCTCCGATTCGGCGGGGAGACTGATCCAGACACTTGCAAATGGCAAGCTGGTGCTGCCGCGCAACTGGAAGCCACACCCACCCAGCACCCCCACCAGCGCAAGGATCGCGCGACGCCCGGGCCGATCGCAGCAACGACTGCGGGAGGATCGGCCACCAGCCGGCCAGGGTACTGACACGGGTACTAGCCGGTGACCAGGTTCACAAGACGCCCCGGAACAATCACGACCTTGCGGATCGTCTGGCCGGGCGCAAAGCGCCTCAACACCTCCTCCTCTTCGGCCCAGCGCTGGGCTGAGGCCTCGATCAGCTCGCGCGCTGCGTTGGCCTCGATCTCGAGGTTGCCGCGAAGCTTGCCGTTCACCTGCATCACCAGGCTGATCCGGGGCTGGATCAGCGCACTCGCATCGACGAGGGGCCATGGGGCGTCGAGCAGATCGCCAGCACAGGCTTCGTAGCCCAGTTCGCGCCAGAGCGCCACCCCGATGTGCGGCACCACCGGATAGAGGGTACGGATCAGGATCGAAAAGCCTTCGGCGATCGCGGCCTGGTCGGTTTCGTGGTGTGGAGGGGGCGCCGCAGGGCATGTGGCGGCGGTCCCCGCGCCTGTATTCCCCGCGCCTTCAACCGCGGTGCCTGCACCCCCCGCGCCTGCAACCCCAATGCCGGGAGCGGCCTCCAGCGCATTGAGCAGCTTCATGCAGGCCGAGACCACGGTGTTGTACTGCCTTCGCTGGTAGTCGAGGTGAGCCTGGCGAAAGATCTGATGAATCTCGAAGCGCAGCGTCGAGGCGGCCGCACTGAAGCGGGGAGGGGCCTTCGATTCCCTCGCGGTGCCTGCGGCCCAGCCGCTGTAGGGGCCGGCAAGCACCTGGCGAATCGCCCCGGCGCGCTGCATCGCGCTTGCCCAGAGTCTGCGCAGGTAGCGGTGCGCGCCCTCCACGCCGGCATCCGACCACTCGAGCGACTGCTCCGGGGGCGATGCAAACATGGTGAAGAGGCGTGCCGTGTCGGCGCCGTAGCGGTCGATCAGGTGTTGGGGATCGACACCGTTGTTCTTGCTCTTGGACATCTTCTCGACGCCGCCGAGTTCAACCGCTTGCCCATCCAGCCGGAGGCTTGCGCCCACCGGGCGTCCCTTGTCGTCGTGGGTGACGTCGACCTCGGACGGGTTGAACCAGGTCCTCCGACCTGCACCGTCTTCACGGTAGTAGGTCTCGTTGAGTACCATCCCCTGGGTGAGCAGGTTGCTGAAGGGCTCCGAGAAGCTGAGCAGGCTGCGCCCGGGTGCCTTCGTTGCGCACCCTGGTTGCCCGCCAGGCTCGAGTTCCCCCTTGGCCTGGGGTGCTTGTCCAAACAGGTCGAGGTCGCGCATCACCTTGGTCCAGAAGCGCGCGTAGAGCAAATGCAGCACCGCATGCTCGATGCCGCCGATGTACTGATCCATCGGCATCCAGTAGTCGAGGCGGATATCCACCATGTGCGTGCCCGCATCCGGGCAGCAGTAACGCATGTAGTACCAGGCCGAATCGATGAAGGTATCCATCGTGTCGGTTTCGCGCCGCGCAGGCTTGCCGCAGCGCGGGCAGGCGCAGTGCACAAATGCTTCGTAACGGCTGAGCGGGTTGCCGCTTCCGTCTGGAATGAGGTGATCGGGAAGGACAACCGGCAGATCCTCATCGGGAACAGGTACCACGCCACAATCCCCGCAATGGATCACCGGAATCGGTGTCCCCCAGTAGCGCTGGCGCGAGATACCCCAGTCGCGCAGGCGATACTGCACCTGGCGACTGCCCAGTCCGAGCGCCTCCAGTGCCGATGCGACCGCTGCCACTGCGCTGTCGTGGTCCATGCCGTCGAAGGGCTGTGAGTTGACGCAGCAGCCGCGTGCCTTGTCCTCGTACCATGCCTGCCAGCGCTCCGCATCGAAGCTTTCGTTTGGCACTGCGATCACCTGGCGGATGGGCAACCCGAACTTGCGCGCGAAGGCGAAGTCGCGCTCGTCGTGTGCCGGCACGCCCATCACTGCTCCGTCGCCGTAGCGCATGAGCACATAGTTTCCGATCCAGACCGGAAGCACCTCGCCGCTCAAGGGGTGCCGCACCACGAGCCCGGTGTCGCGGCCATCCTTTTCACGGGTGGCGAGATCGGCTTCGGCCACGCCACCCACCAGGCAGGCATCGATGAACACCTGCAGTTCGGGCTGTCGCCGTGCGGCCTCGAGCGCCAGCGGATGCTCTGGAGCCACCGCCACGAAGCTCACACCCATCAGCGTATCGGCGCGGGTTGTGAAGACATGCAGGCGGCCGTCCTGCACGAGCTTGCCCTGCTCGTCCGCGATCGAGTGCGGAAAGGCAAACCGCACCCCCACCGAGCGACCGATCCAGTTGCGCTGCATCACCTTCACCCGCTCGGGCCACCCGAGGCTGTCGAGATCGTCGATCAGTTCCTGCGCATAACGGGTAATGCCCAGGTAGTACATCGGGATCTCACGCTTTTCCACCACGGCACCCGAACGCCAGCCCCGGCCCTCGATCACCTGCTCGTTGGCCAGCACGGTCTGGTCGACAGGATCCCAGTTCACGGTGCCTGTCCTGAGGTAGGCGATACCCTGCTCGAGCATGCGCAGGAAGAGCCACTGGTTCCAGCGGTAGTAATCGGGCGAGCAGGTGGCGATCTCGCGCGACCAGTCGATCGCAAGCCCCATGGACTTCATCTGGCGCTTCATGCTTTCGATGTTGTCCCGGGTCCAACGCGCCGGTGCAACGCCGTTGGCCATCGCAGCGTTTTCGGCCGGCAACCCGAAGGCGTCCCAACCCATCGGCATCAACACGTTGAAGCCTGCCATGCGCAACTGGCGTGCCATCACGTCGTTGATCGTGTAGTTGCGCACATGCCCCATATGCAAGCGTCCCGAGGGATAGGGCAGCATGGAGCAGGCGTAGTACTTGCCCTGCGGGAAACGGGGATTGTGTTCGACAGTACGGTAAACCCCGCGCGCGTCCCAGTCGGCGTGTGCCCGGGCCTCGATCGCAGCCGCGTCGTAGCGCAGCATCCTTGCTGCAGACAGGGGGTCCGGGGGCATCCTGAGCGTCCTGATCGGGGTGACAAGGCCTGATTATCGCCGATGCCCTGTGGTGCGATGGCCGGCGCTTCCCTGACCAAAGTCCTATGCCCGGGCGTACGCAGGCGGGTAAGGTCAACTCGTCAGGATCGTCATCCGGGTGTCACTTGATGTTCCGCCGGAATCGCCTGATGCCGAAACAAGAAGATGCAGGCGATCGAGGAGAAGGGCCATGGGCGAGGATGTCTTGCAGAGCGAGGCTGTGCCTGCGGGTTCGGCAATCCTTCGGGCGATTTCGGTGATTGAAGCCATCTCGGTGGCGGAATGCCCTCCCCAACTGGCCGACATCTGCCGGGTCGTGCGGCTGCCAAAGCCAACGGTGTTTCGCATCCTCAGTACGCTGGAACACGCCGGCCTCGTGGGTCGCGAGCCGGGCAGCAAACGCTACACCAGTGCCGGACGACTCAATCGCCTCGCCGGTCAGGTTCTGCTCAATTCGCCACAGAGCGCAGCGCGGCACGCAATCCTCGAGGAACTGGTCGAGCAAGTCGGCGAGACCTGCAATCTCACCATCCCCAACCTCAACTCGGTGCTCTACCTCGACCGGGTGGAAGAGGGCTGGAACCGGCGGGTCGGCCTTGGCGCCGGGTCGATGGTGCCGCTCTATGCCTGTCCAAGCGGAAAACTCTTCCTCGCCCACATGCCCCGGCGCAGCCGTGAACGGATGCTGCGTATTGCGCCGATGCTCTCTCACACGCCGGGCACCCTGTGCGACCCCGCGAGCCTCGGCCCCGAACTCGAAAGGGTTCGCAAACAGGGCTATGCGCTCGACCAGGAGGAGTACATCGCCGGGATCATTGGTGTGTCGGTGCCGGTGCGCGACAGTGACGGCAAGGTTGTGGCTGCAGTGGCACTGCAGACATGCAACAGCAGGCTTCGAATCGACGAAGCGCTCACCTTTCTTCCGCAACTCAGGCAAGCTGCACAGCAACTGGCGCAAACCGTGGACTGGTGAGCGTACGCGGCCGAGGCATGCGGCTGAGCCTTCGTGGGTTCGCGCTCCCGGATGCGGGCTACCAGAGCCGCGCCACCAGAGTTGCGCTACAGGAAACGGGCTTCACGACACTGGCCCTAAACTTCACGAGTCGAGCGGCTACCGCCGCGAGCATGGTGCAGCGTTCTTTGCGGGATCCCGGTTCTTGACAACGCAACTCTTGAGTGGCCTCAATCCGCAGCAGGCGGCTGCGGTAACGCTGGGGCCTGAGCACGCGCTCATCCTCGCCGGAGCGGGAAGTGGAAAGACGCGCGTACTCACCACCCGCATTGCCTGGCTGATGGCAAACGGTCGGGTGAGCCCGATGGGAATCCTCGCGGTCACCTTCACCAACAAGGCTGCCCGGGAGATGCTCTTGCGGCTGAGCACCCTGACTGCAGTCAATCCGAAGGGCATGTGGGTGGGCACCTTCCACGGGCTGTGCAACCGGATGCTGCGCCTCCACCATCGCGACGCAGGGCTGGTGCCAAGCTTCCAGATCCTCGACACCCAGGATCAGCTCGCTGCGGTGAAGCGCCTGCTCAAGGCGCGCAACATCGGCGAGGACAGGGCCCCGCCCCGCCAGCTTGCAAGCTTCATCAACGGCTGCAAGGAGAAAGGCCAGCGGCCCGCCGACGTTGAGGCTTTCGACGACTACAACCGCCGCTTCGTTGAGCTTTACGCGGGCTACGACGCGCAATGTCAGCGCGAAGGAGTGGTCGACTTTGCCGAGTTGCTGCTGCGCAGCCATGAGTTGCTCGAGCGACACCAGATCCTGCGCGAGCACTACCAGCAACGTTTCCGACACATTCTGGTCGACGAGTTCCAGGACACCAATGCCCTGCAGTACGGCTGGCTCAAATTGCTCGCTGGCGCGGGCAACGCGATCTTCGCGGTGGGCGACGACGACCAGAGCATCTACGCTTTCCGCGGTGCGGACGTGGCCAACATGCTCGCCTTCGAGCGCGAGTTTGCTGTCCAGCACCGGGTGAAGCTCGAGCAGAACTACCGTTCCTCGGGCCACATCCTGGATTGCGCCAACGCGCTCATCGCCCACAACGATCGCAGACTCGGGAAGGACCTCTGGACCGAGGAGGGTGCAGGTGAGCGGGTGGTGGTTCAGGAGTTGCCCTCGGATGCCTTCGAGGCGCAGTGGATCGTGGAACAGGTGAGGGCGATCGTGCGCGACGGCGACCGGCGCTCGGATGTGGGCATTCTCTACCGTTCAAACGCCCAGTCACGGTCGCTGGAACACGCACTCTTTTCTGCAGGGATCGCCTACCGCGTCTACGGGGGGTTGCGCTTTTTCGAGCGTGCCGAGATCAAGCACGCACTCGCCTACCTCCGGCTGATCGAGCGCGAGGAGGACGACGGTGCTTTCCTGCGCGTGGCCAACTTTCCACTTCGCGGTATCGGTACGCGCTCGCTCGAGCAGTTGCAGGACCTTGCCCGGGCCAAGGGTTGCTCGCTGATGGAGGCGGTTCGCACAGCGTCCGAGGGAGGACCCGGCGGGGCTTCGCTCGGGCGACTGCGTCAGTTTGCACAACTGATCAGCCGCCTGCGTCAGGAATCCGCCCTGCTTGCCCTGCCCGATGCAGTCAGGAAAGTGATCAACGACAGCGGTCTGGTGGCGCACTACAACATGGAGCGCGAGGGTCAGGACCGGCTCGAGAATCTCGAGGAACTGGTGAACGCCGCTGCGGCCTTTGTCCAGGAGGAGTCCTTCGGGCTTGACACTCCCTCCACCCTGGCTGCGCTCGAGACTGAGCCAGTGGGGGTGCTGACCCTCACGCCGCTTGCGGCTTTTCTGGCGCACGCGTCGCTCGAGGCTGGCGAGCATCAGGCGCTCAGCGGCGATGACGCAGTGCAGATGATGACGGCGCATGCGGCCAAGGGACTCGAGTTTCGGCATGTGTTCATCACCGGGCTCGAAGAGGGGCTCTTTCCGCATGAAAATGCGTTGTCCCAGGAAGAGGGGCTCGAGGAGGAACGCAGGCTGATGTATGTGGGAATCACCCGCGCGCGCCAGCGTCTGTACCTTTCCTTTGCGCAAACCCGGATGTTGCACGGGCACACCCGCTACAACCTGCGGTCGCGCTTTCTCGAGGAGTTGCCCGATGCCGCCGTCCGCTGGCTCAGTCCCCGCACTTCACAGCGCTCATCCAGCAGTTGGGCGCAGCCGCAGTGGTCGCGTCACAACGCCGGTTCGGATCGACAGCACCAGGGGCATCCCGGGCCCGAGCCTGCCCGCCCGGGGCACCCACTTCTTCACCAGCCGCTCGAGGATCAGGCATCCACGGTGCAGCTGCTTGTGGAGCACCTGGATTCGATCCACCCGTTGCGCGTGGGTAGTCGCGTTCGGCATGGCCGGTTTGGCGAAGGCGTGGTGATCGAGCTGGAGGGTCGTGGTCGGGACGCCAGGGCGCAGATCCGCTTCGGGGCGCATGGCATCAAGTGGCTTGCCCTGTCGGTCGCCCGCCTGGAGGTGCTCTGAACTTCCTCCCACACGGGCATGGCGGTTGCCTCAGCTTTCGATTCCGGCGATCCCGTTCTCAGTGGAAGGCGGGCGCGCATCGTGGTTCACGCTGTCGCGGTAGCCCGGCCAGTACGAGGCGTAGAGCCCGGTCATGAGGATCAGCGACAGTGGGGTGAGCACGATCGAGATCAGTACCGGCGTGTCGGGTGCAAGCGTCTTGATGGTCTGCAGCAGCAGCGATGCGAGGAGAGCAAGGCAGAACCACCCAAACAGAAAGACCGAAAAAGCGCTGCGATTGCGCCACACCGTGAAAAAGCTGAAAAACAGCGACTGCCCGATGCCCATCCGGTGCCAACTCACGAAGAGCGGCGCAAACCACAGCCCCATCTGGGCGGGCAGGTAGAGCGCAAGAAAGATCGCCGAGGCCCAGAGCACCTCGCTCCCCACCTGTTCCAGGTCGGACGACTCCGCCGCACCGGTTGCAAGCTTCATCAGCGTGCCGTCGTCGGCGCTCGCGGCAGCGGCAAGGGCAACGAGTGTGGTTGCAGCGTTCACCAGTCCGAGCATCAGCAGGCGGTTGCGGGCTGCCCCCCCATAGTTGCGAAGACCCGCCAGCAGCGTGATCAGCGTGGGGTTCGCGCCCTGGTCGGTTTCGCGCACCGCCACCATCAGACCCACCGATAGCGAGGGCACCACCACCAGCGGCGCCGCAGGCCCGATGATGGGAATCAGGGTGAGCACCATCAACACGAAAAGGTAGGCGAGGGTGAGCATGGTGAGCGGCAGCAGGCCCCTCCGCACCAGGCCGAGTCCTTCGCGGATCCATCGAAATCCCCATCCGGCCGGTACCCTGTGCACCTGCATGGGCCTCAGGCTCGTTTCAGAGTACGGCGCGCCACGCTGCTTTGGGCGCAATGCATCGCTTCCTCGAGCGCATGGTCCTGCGGTGCTTCGCGGCGGGCGCGAAGCACCCGCTCGAAATGCTGCGGGTCTTTCGGAACGAGGAGCGCGGCGTCGCGCGGCAGGTGCAGATCGAAAAGCCTCGAGACCCAGAAGCGCAAGCCAGCCGCGCGCAAGGCCTCGCCCCAGCATTCCGCCTCGAGCGCGGTCGGCTGGCGAAAACAGCAGTAGCCCCCGAGGAGCGCCTGAAGACGCCCGGGATTCCAGTGTCCGGTCGCGTCGTCGATGCACCAGTCGTTGCAGACCACGGCCAGATCGAAGATCCAGGTATCCACCCCGGCAAAGTAGAAGTCGATCACCCCGCCGAGTTGGTCGCCGTCAAAGAGCACATTGTCGCGAAAGAGATCGGCGTGAACCGCGGAGCGTGGCAGCAAGGCGTAGCGAGGCGAAGCGTGGAAACGGTCCTGCGCATGCAGTTCGTCAACGAGCATGCGCCACTGGGCCGGATCGACATGCGCTTCGAGTTGAGGGACGACCTGGTGCCACCAGGCCAGACCACGCAGATTCGGCTGATCGCCGGCATATTCACTCGCGGCAAGGTGCATTGCTGCCAGATGCTCACCCACTGCGGCACACTGTTGCACGGTGGGCTGCGTCTGCGCCTGCCCCGGCAGGCAGGTCACGATCGCAGCCGGTTTGCCCTGCAGCACCTTGAGTTTCTCCCCTTCGCGATCCGCGATCGGACGGGGACACGCGATGCCGCGCTCGGCCAGGTGGGACATCAGCGCGATGTAGAAGGGAAGCTGGGATGCACCAAGCCGCTCGAAGATGGTAAGGACGAAGCGTCCTTCGGTGGTGTCGAGAAAGAAGTTGCTGTTTTCGATCCCGGAGGCGATACCTTCGAGACGCACGAACTCGCCGAGTCGAAAGTCGCGCAGCCAAAGCCGCAACTGGTCACCGGTGACAGGAGTGAACACAGCCATCCATGGATTATCCCGCAATTGACCCCTCTGCGATAATCGGTGCATGCATTCCGATCCTCCGTCCGCGCACCCTGGCACTGCTTCCGCGCACCCTCGCACTGCGTCCGCGCATCCTGGCAATCCGTTCGCGCATCCTGGAAATCCGTCCAAGCGTCCCAGCCTTGCCCGCGGGCACACGCTGCTGCTTGTCGACGGTTCAAGCTATTTGTACCGCGCGTATCATGCGCTGCCCGACATGCGTGGGCCTCGCGGCGAGCCCACCGGCGCGATCTTCGGCATGGTGGCGATGCTGCGCAAGCTGCGGCTCGAGGATCGGCTCCACGGCGGCGCAGTACACGGTGCTGTGGTCTTCGATGCCCCAGGGAAAACCTTCCGCGACGACATCTACCCGCACTACAAGGCCAACCGCGCAGCGATGCCGGAGGATCTCGCCCAACAGATTCCCCGGATCCACACTCTGGTCCGACTTTTGGGGTGGCCCCTGGTGATGCTCTCCGGTATCGAGGCCGACGACGTGATCGCCACGATGGCGCAAAAGGCAAGCGCGCTCGGATGGTCCACGGTGGTCTCCACCGGCGACAAGGACCTGGCGCAACTGGTCGATACGCAGGTGCGGCTGGTGAACACAATGACCCGCGATGCAGCGCCTGCCGAATTGATCGACGAAGCCGGGGTGATGGCGCGCTTTGGGGTACGGCCCGACCAGATCGTTGACTACCTCACGCTCGTCGGCGATGCGGTCGACAATGTTCCCGGGGTTGACAAGGTGGGGCCGAAAACCGCCGCCAAGTGGCTCGCCCAATATGGAAACCTCGACGCACTGCTTGTGGCAGCGCCCGGCATTGGCGGAGCAGTGGGCGAGAACCTGCGCCGCGCCATCGACTGGCTGCCCACCGCGCGCGAACTCGTCACGGTGCGGAGAGACTGTGAACTGCCCGCCGACTGCGAGCCAGGCGAGGCAACCCGATTCAAGGACGCTGATCGGGAGGGTTTGCGAAACCTCTACACCGATTGCGGCTTCCGGACCTGGCTGCGCGAGCTCGATGCAGGCGCGGTGCAGGGCTCAGCGCAGAGTCCAGCCCGCTCGCCAGCCCGTGGTCCGGAACCGCATCCTGCCCTGAGCCCGCAACAGCGTGCAACCCAGGGTGCGCAACAGCGTCCAAAGCAGGGCCAGGAACAGCACTCTGCCCTGGAACAGCACTCTGCCCTGGACCTGGAACAGCGATCGGCGAGCGATCCGGAGCTGCCCGCTGGTTTCAGGCGCGAGACCTATGAGACCGTGCTCAGCGAAGTTGCGCTCGCCCGCTGGGCCCGGAAGCTCTGGGCGAGCGAGGTTGCGGCGCTCGACACCGAGACCACCGATCTTGATCCCATGCGCGCACAACTCGTGGGCATTGCACTCGCAGTGGCCGAAAACGACGCCTGCTACATCCCGGTTGCGCATGCTGGGCTTGATCAACCCACTCAGCTTCCGCGCGATCTGGTTCTGCAGATTCTTGGTCCGTGGCTTGCCTCCGAGCAGCATGGGAAATTTGGGCAAAACATCAAATACGATCTGCATGTTCTTGAAAATCATGGAGTCCGGGTTGGAGGTGTTCGTGAGGATTCGCTGCTGGCCTCGTATGTGCTCGAGGCCCACCGCAACCACGACATGGATGCACTCGCCGAGCGGCATCTGCAGCACCGTACCATCACCTACGACGAGGTGACCGGAAAGGGTGCCGCGCGCATCGGCTTTGCGGAGGTGCCGCTTGCGAGCGCTGCGCCCTATGCTGCCGAAGATGCGGATGTCACTTTCCGACTGTGTCGCCTCTTCAGCGCGCGGCTTGCCGCCGAGCCTCGGCTTGCGTCGATCTACCGAAGCATGGAACTGCCGGTGATGCAGGTGCTCCAGCGCGTTGAGCGGCACGGCGTGCTGATCGACCCGGACAGCCTCCACGCGCAAAGCGCCGCGTTGCAGCAGAAGATCGAGGCACTCGAAGCCCAGGCGCACGCCGCAGCTGGACGCGTCTTCAACCTGGGCTCCCCCCGGCAACTTGGCGAGTTGCTCTTTGGCGAACTCAAGCTTCCGGTGCTCAAGAAGACCGCTTCGGGTGCCCCCTCCACCGACGAGGAAGTGCTTGCCAGACTCGCCGAGGACTATCCGCTTCCTCGCCTCGTGCTGCAGTGGCGCGGACTGTCCAAGCTCAAGTCCACCTACACCGACAAGCTGCCTCGGATGATCCATCCGCTAACCGGCCGGGTGCACACCAGCTACAACCAGGCGGTCGCGGTCACCGGCAGGCTTGCGTCCAACGACCCCAACCTCCAGAACATCCCGATCCGTACTGCGGAGGGTCGGCGGATCCGCGAGGCCTTCATTGCGCCCGCCGGCTACCGGATACTCTCCGCCGACTATTCGCAGATCGAGTTGCGCATCATGGCGCACATCTCGGGTGATCCCGGCCTGCTCGGCGCGTTCGCCCGAGGCGAGGATGTGCATCGCGCCACAGCCGCAGAGGTTTTCGGGATCGGCGTCGAGGAGGTAAGTGCGGAGCAACGCCGCTATGCCAAGGTAATCAACTTCGGACTCATCTATGGCATGAGCGCATTCGGTCTTGCATCGAACCTCAACATCGAGCGCCAACAGGCGAGGAGCTACATGGATCGCTACTTCGCCCGCTACCCGGGAGTGCTCGACTACATGGAGCGTACCCGCCGAAGTGCGCGCGAGCAGGGCTATGTCGAGACGGTCTTCGGGCGACGGCTCTGGCTGGCAGAAATCAATTCACCCAACGGTCCGAGGCGCCAGGCTGCGGAGCGCGCGGCGATCAATGCGCCGATGCAGGGCACCGCAGCCGATCTGATCAAGATGGCCATGATCGTGGTGGACCGGCGCCTCCGCGAGGCTGCGATGGCGTCCCGGCTGATCATGCAGGTGCACGACGAACTGGTCTTCGAGGCTGCCGATGCCGAAGTGGAAACCCTGCGGGATCTGGTAGGTGAGGCGATGCAGAAGGTGGCCGAGCTTGCTGTGCCGCTCGAGGTGGGAATCGGAATCGGCGCGAATTGGGACGAGGCGCACTGACCCAGCCGCGCTCAACGCGTTACCCCCAACCCCCAACCCCCAACCCCCAAACGTGTGTACACGCCTCGGGCCTTCACCCCCTTGG
>Ga0194133_10003331_pt1 | contig 23031 bp, 17 predicted proteins | sample TA2KigOf40mmetaG_FD_155448 | JGI IMG/M metagenome (GOLD analysis project Ga0194133, IMG submission 155448) | Freshwater microbial communities from Lake Tanganyika, Tanzania - TA2015055 Kigoma Offshore 40m | ecosystem: Environmental > Aquatic > Freshwater > Lake | place: Tanzania: Lake...
GACCACCAGGACGAAGAGTGTTGATTGCGGTATCTACACCAGGAACAGGGTATTCGATACCCTTAAACTTTCTGTATGCCATATAGTCAAATAAGTTATATACAGGAGTATTTATTAAACTTGACAAAAAACAATAGAAATACTAAACTAAAAAATAGTATAAAAATTTTAAAGATGAAAGTAAAAATATATGATAATTTTTTACCTAAGGAACATCATGAGCAACTATGTAAAATAATGATTTTAAATCCAGAGTTTACTATGTTTTTTCATGAGAATGTTACTAACATTAAAAATGAAAAATTTAATGAAAATTGGAATTGGTACGCAACACATACATTTTATCTAAATGATCGTCCAGTTAGTGACTATTATGATATGTTAAAAAATATCTTAGGTAATAGAGTTATGGAGATTACTAATACAAAAACATTTACAAGAATTAGATTAAATTTTTATCCATATACAGAAACTCTTAAAGAACATTGTAAGCATACAGATAGAGATTATTCTCATACTGCAGGAATATACTGTTTAAACACCTGTGATGGTTTTACTAGATTCGAAGATGGATCAGTCGTTGAAAGCGTAGCAAACAGATTTTATGTTTTTGATGGTAGTCGAGAGCATAACTCATCAACCACAACAAATAGTAAAGGAAGATACAATATTAATTTTAACTTAGTATAAGATAAATTTTATGCCGTTGGATAGGCAATAATAACAATACCCGACCCTCCGGCACCTCCAGGTCTTGGGGATCCACTTGCATTAGATCCTCCACCTCCAGCACCTCTATTTGCTTGTCCAGCAGAAGAAGATCCATTATTTCCACCACCTATTCCACCTAACGAAGATCCTGCTGCTCCTCCGTTTCCACCCCAACTTCCTCCACCACCACCTCCAGAATAGAGGAGAGAAGAACCAGTTATTGAGGATGGTAACCCTGCACCGCCGGGCCCGCCATTTGGTCCTTGACCTCCTCCACCACCATTATTACCACCACCATTAGCACCTCCACCTCCAGCACCCGATCCATAACTTCCTGAACCTGGAGATCCTCCCCCAGGATATCCTTGTCCATTAATTCCTGTTCCGCCTGGATATGGTCCGCCATAGAATCCAGATCCTCCACCACCAGAGGCACCAGGAGCTCCTGGATCTGTACCAGAAGCGCCACCACCTCCACCATTAGCAGTTATGGAAGATATTCCAGGATTTATAATATATGAAGGAGTGCCATTTATTCCAAATCCATCACCATTAGATGCCGCTCCACCACCTACTTGAATAGTATAAGTTCCTGGATTTAACGTTAAATTGGATCCAGATACAAATCCACCAGCACCTCCACCTCCACCTGCGTGCGACCCCCCACCACTTGCTCCACCACCAATTACCAGATATTCTGCGGTTTTTGCCGGTCCACCAACAACTTCAAGACTTCCTGGTCCTGTAAAACTAAAAACAGCATAACCAGAACGACTAGAAGTATTGGCAGTTACTGTTGGGCTTGTAGCATTAAATGGTAAAACATTAGCAATTGTCACCCAACCAGCAGGACCAAAAGTTTCTACTTGATTGGTTGTTGAATTAAAAATAAGAGTTCCATCAGCAGTTCCTACACCAGCATTGCGTCCTGCTGTAGTTGTAGATCCAATACTAATGGAATTATTGGTAATAATGGTATTGCCAACTTTAATATTTGAAGTTGCCGTAATAATACCAGCATTTACATTTCCACTTAAGTTTCCAGTAACATTTCCACTGACATTACCAGTCAAGTTCCCTGTTACATTACCAGTTACATTACCAGTCAGGTTCCCTGTTACATTACCACTCAAACTTGCGGCAGTTACAACACCAACAAACTGAATGTTTTGAGCACCATCAACCGTGAATGCTGCTGTTGTTGTATTGATACCTACTGTCGTAATACCAGGAGTTGCTCCGTCCAACTGGAGCATCACATCTCCACTGGAGTTAGTAATCTTTACTTTCTCGTTTACTGTTGGGCTCGACGGATCTGCCTTAGCCTCAATATTACTAACGCGAAGAGTACTCATTCCTTTATATAATTCTTTTTAGTATTTAGACTACAACCAGTACTGAACCTGGTGCAATGTCAACTGTAATACCAACACCAACCGTAACAGGTCCGATTAACAATCCATTTCTACCAGAAGGAATAAAGATATTTGTGTCTACATTTTGATCTGTAAGTAAAGCACCTTCAACAATTGCAACGTTACCTACAATCTGTAGTGCCCCTTCAGACGTTGCAGTTCCAACTACAGTAGTCGTATTAATACCAACACTAGAAGTCGTTGAAATACCAACACCAGAAGTTTCATCCCAGAAGATATTACCTATGAGACCTTGAATACCTTGTGTACCTTGGGTTCCAAAAGTTCCTTGTATACCTTGAATCCCTTGAACACCCTGCGTACCAAATGTTCCTTGTGTGCCCTGAACACCTTGGATACCTTGTGTTCCTTGGACACCTTGAGTTCCTTGAACACCTTGTGTTCCTTGAACACCTTGGGTTCCTTGAGTTCCTTGAGTTCCTTGAGTTCCTTGAACACCTTGTGTACCTTGAGTTCCCTGAACACCTTGAACTCCTTGAAGAGCCGCATTGGATATTGTTGATTTCTTTAATTGCCCATCAGTATTATCATAAAGTAAAATATAATCACTAGACTCTGGTTGTCCAGTAGTGAGTTCTACTCTATCACTGATTAATTGTGGTGAAACGGATCTAAGTGATGAAGCAGTGATCCCAGATCCTAACGTTGTTGAGGAAATAATTTGAACACCATTAATCCTAATAGTGTTATCAGTTACTTGAACACCACCTGCTGCTAACCTAACTCCATTAGGAACCTGAGTTGATCCAATACCAACTGCATAGTTTGATAACCAAGCATCAGTGCCAAGTCCAGAGAAAGAACCTTCCTTGAACCACATCAGTTTCTTGTAGGTCACTGGTGAGGTTTCTAGTCCAACAAGATATAAGTCTACAAGTGGTGATCCTTCGGTAGAAGCAATCGCAATACCACCATGATTTGCTGTAATGTCTGTGGAAATGTCATTGTTATTGGCATCAGTAGTAACACCAAGAATGATATCTTTGTCAAATACCTGAAGATCTTGTGCTTGAATTACGGTTGTTGTTCCACCAATACTTAAGTTTCCTGCAATGTATAAGTTATTATGGAAAGTTGCTGTCGAATCATAAACATCAAAATTAGTTTGAACATTGAGACTCGTAATTGTAGCAACACCAGATACATTTACATTATCTAATTCAGTGTGTCCATCAACATCTAGGTCACCATTAAGATCTGTTGCTCCAGTAACAGTAACAATACCAGAGGCACTTAGATTTCTTGTAGTGATGTCTTCACCAAGAGATGCTCCACCAGTAATACTTAATGCTGGTGCATATAAAGTTCCACCAACAAAAACATTATTTTGAGTTGTGACAATACCAACAAAAGTTGAAAGTCCAGCAACATAAAGTTGAGAAGCAGTTGCGATTCCCAGAGTTCCAATGCCACTAACATTAATATTAGTTACGGCAGTATTAGAATTAGTTAGATTTGTAATAGTTCCAATGCCAGCATTCACCTGTCCATTAAATGTTGTGGCAGTTACAACACCAGAAACATTAGCATCACCACTAACAGTTAGTGCAGATAGTATTGTTGAAGTTCCAATACCTACATTAGATAATCTGTAAATATCTCCACCAGTTGAAGTCGCTGTCCAACGAGAAGCAATAAATGGTTGGTTGTCTTGGAACAAAGCTCCATTGAAATTGACGTCCCCATTAACATCTAAGGTTCCAGCAATCGCAACGTTATTTTGGAATGTGGAGAATCCTACAAATGTAGATACACCAGAAACATTAACTTCATCTAATTCTGTGTGTCCAGCAACTTCAAATGCTCCTATTGGTTCTGTTGATCCAATACCAACTGATCCTAATGTATGAATGCCAGAATTGTTTTGTATCCAATAAGAAGAAACGAATAGAGAATTATTTTGATATAAAAGACCGTTGAAGTTAATGTTGCCATCAACATCCAGTTCTCCACCAACAAACAAGTCATTTTGGAATGTTCCTACTCCAACAAATGTAGAAACACCAGAAACATTTACATTATCTAATTCAGTGTGTCCATCTACATCTAGGTCAGCATTAGCATCAATATTGTTAGAAAATGTAGAAACACCAACTACGTCTAGTCCACCGCCAGTAATTCTAAGACCTGCTCTTGCCGTAGCAATACCAATTGAATCTACATTAACTACATCTTCATACTTAAGAATTCCACCAACTGTAAGGTCTCCAGTAAAGGAAGCACTAGATCCACTAATAGCACCTACAAAAGTGGATATGCCATTAGCATATAAATTTCTAGTTACGATGTCATCACCGATTGATGCTCCACCACCACCAGATCCTGCAACTAAGGCACCACTAATAAAAACATTATTTCTAAAAGTTGCAATACCTGCTACCTCAAGTTCACCACCAAGATATGCATTTGGTTGTCTTATTGTTACGGCAGATCCAACATTAACAGTATTTTGATTTCCATCAATAATAACTGATGATGATCCAACAGTTAATATACCTGTGATTCTGGTATCACCATGAACATCTAATGCATATAAGGAACTTGCCGTTGTTGTTCCAATACCAACATTTTGTGTTGTATGAATGCCAGATAGAGTTTGTTGCCAATATGTATCTCCTACTACACCCTGAATACCTTGGACGCCTTGTATGCCTTGAACGCCTTGTACACCGCTGTTAGATCTTACCCAAGATGACCCATTCCACTGCCAAGTCGTATTATTCGCAGTATAAATCTGGTTTAAACTTGGATTGTTGGGAAAATTAAGTGCGGGCATTATCCAACTTTTTAGAAGTATTTATTAGAGGGCGATGGCATATGCGATTGCTAAAGTCTCACTTAATCCCCCACCAGCACCCGAAGCACCTTGAGCACCTTGAGCAACTGCTGTACCACTTATACCTTGAACACCCTGTATACCTTGGGTGCCATAAACTCCTTGTGTGCCACTAGTACCTTGAGGTCCAGTAGAACCTTGAGTACCAGCACCGGTGGCACCTTGAGTCCCAGTTCCAGTAAGACCTTGAGATCCTGTACTTCCTTGAGTACCAGTGGCACCTTGAGTACCAGTGGCACCTTGAGTACCAGCACCGGTTACACCCTGAGAACCTTGAGCACCAATACCAGCAAAGGCACCATCAAGACCCTGAACACCTTGTGTTCCTTGACGACCTTGAATACCTTGAATACCTTGAGTTCCTGTTCCAGCAATTCCCTGAGTACCAGTAGTTCCCTGAGCACCACTAGTTCCCTGAGCACCAGTAGTTCCCTGAGCACCAATACCAGCAAAGGCACCATCAAGACCCTGAACACCTTGTGTTCCTTGACGACCTTGAATGCCTTGAATGCCTTGAATACCCTGAGTGCCAGTGCCTGTAGCGCCTTGAGTTCCTGTTCCCGTTAAACCTTGAATACCCTGAGCGCCCTGTGTACCCTGAGTACCAGCACCTGCAGCACCTTGAGTTCCTGTTCCCGTTAAACCTTGAGCACCTTGAGCACCCTGAGCAACAGCACTTCCACTAATACCCTGAGAACCAAAAGAACCTTGAGCTCCTTGTGTACCTGCTCCTGTTAAACCTTGAGTGCCTTGAGTTCCTGTTCCAGTTAAACCCTGAACTCCCTGAACTCCTTGGACACCCTGAACTCCTTGAGTTCCTTGTAAAGCATCTGCGGTAAGATCTTTAATAACAATTGTTCCACCCATTCCGGAATGGACTTGGCATCTATAATAAAGAGTACTAGGAGCATCAAATGGAACAATAAAAGTTCCTGTTCCGTTTGATCCAGCAGTTCCGGAATAGGTCCATCCTGTACTATAAACAGATCCATCAAGTGTTGTTGCTAAGGCAATTGGATGACCAGAATTATTAGCAGCAGATTGATCGAAGACATATTTTTGACCGCGAATCAAATAGATTGTTGGTTTTTGAGATGCATCAATATAAAATCCACCACCAGTTCCACTAGGAACAGTAAGAGTATATGTTTTAGCAGTGACTTGTGGAACAGGGGACCATTGTACACCACTGCCAGTTGAAGTTAATACTGAAGAAGCAGCACCTACGTTTCTATTGTTATCATAGACTATGCCAGGAAGATTAATAGGCGTTTTTCCTTGATATCCCATTTAATCTATCCTCCTATCAAGTCTGTTCAAGTACACTTACAATAACATCTACACTTGATGCAGTGTTTGAAGTTACTTGTATCTTATCCCCCGTTTCTAATATAATTTTATTTCCTGCATTGAAATCATATAATGATCCATCAGGGATTAGAATACCTTTTACAATATAAACATCATCAACTGCAGCAGATTTATTAATATAAACATCTGCCGTTACTGAACTACCAGTTCTATTTGATAGACAAAAACCAATAACAACTGTAGTCGTTGCTCCAGGAACAGTGTAGACATCCTGCGTTGATGTACCAATCGATGCTTTAGTATAACTCTTAAAAGTGTTTGCCATTTATATTATCCTAATGCGATGGCGAGAGCGGTTGCATCATCACTTGCAGTTGTAAGTACACTGACTCCATTAACTTTAACGTCCGTCGAACTATTTATACTGCCATTTACATCAAGATCATAACCAGGAATTGTACTATTGATACCAACTCTTTGTGAATTTGTAATTCTTACTGCCTCACTACCGTCAGTATTAAATCTGATTGTACCATTTGCTCCAGTATCGTCTAAAGCAATAGAAGTATCATTCTTCTGAAGTGCTGCTGTTTGAAGAACGGATGCTGTTAGGATGCCACTAACATTCAGATTACCGGTTACATTGACTTCATTTGAACCAGCAGGATCAAGAGTAATACCACCAGTGGTTGATGAGAATGTGTTAGCAGCAAGTTGAAGATTGCCAACTGTTAGACTTGTAGGTGTAATTGTGGTTGTGTTTGATACACCATCAGTAACCGTAAGATTACCAAGTGTTTCTAAATTATATGTTGTAGCGGCAAAACTTACATTACCAGTTTCTTGATTAATGTAAAGAGCATCACCAACCCTAAAGTCGCCAGATTGATCAATACTTACATAAGATACTTGACCACTGTTGAGTTCAATGACTTCATTTGCTTGAATTGTAAGTGTTGGATCATTGGTTAAATCTTTACCACTACCAACATGGTTAAAATTAATCGCAAACAGTCTTAATTGAACACCTACACCATCGGCAATAACTCCTTGAGAACCATATTCAACGGCACATCCAACCGAACGGAGTTCGGCACCAAACATCTTATAGTCGGCAAAACTAATACTACCTGCGGTTCCTACCTGAGTTGTACCATCAGATTGGAATACTCTAATGTCCTGTGTTGTTCCAATACCAACTGAAGTAAATGTTCCATAACCCTTACCACTGATACTTACATAAGGATCATTGAATGAGTAAACTGTACCGACAGCAACAGGTGATCCGCCACTATAAAGTTTAATAACGTTATTAACTGCTGGAGTGGTAGTCAATCCAACCAGTTTCAATCTGGCATTGGCAGTGCTTCCAATTCCAACTGTTCCTGATGTACCTACGATTGCCTGTGAAGAAAAGTAGTGGAAGCAATTCAAATACTCAGCACGAGCACCATTCGTTAAAATCAATCCTTTATTATTAGGAGTGAAGAAAGTTACCTCATTGAAAAGCATTCCTGCTTCTAAAGAGTTACTAGCAACTATTGATCCATCAACCTTGGCACCTCGTCCAGCAAGATAAGTCGTTGGTGGAGAATCGGCAGTATCATAACCATAAGGATCACTCTCTGAAACTACAGATCCTTTGTTAAGAACGGTTATTCTTTGAATATATGGACTTCTGGTTGTGATCGCAATACCAGGAGCATAGGCAAACGCATATCCAGTATCATTTGAAGTACTATAAAATACATCTTTGATTGTCAAATCTTCAATTGTTGAAACATCATTTAGTAAGAAGACATTATTTGTTTTTGTACCGCTAGTTGGTTTAATTGTTGTCGATCTTAAACTAGAACCCTTAACAGTGACACCTCTCGGAACAGTCAGAGGACAAACTTCCTCATAAGTCCCTGCCGATACATAGACAATATCACCATCAGTAGCAACACTCAACGCTTTGGCAACTGTTAAATATGGTTCATTGATATTGTTTCCAGAGTTGGTGTTAATGCCGGTGGTGGCAACATACAATGTTTTACCTAGAGGATTGAGATCACCATCAAATCTGGTTGCGGTAACAACACCCGTTACGGTTATGTTTTCGGATACTTTAAATGTAGTGGCAGTAAGAAGTCCTACAGTAAACTGCTGTGCTTCGACGCCACTCGAATGAATGAAAGAACTACCAATTCTAAATCCTTGAGTATCAATTGTTGCGGCAGTGCCAACCTTAATACTATTGTTATTACCATCAATAACAACGGTCCCTTGTCCAACAGAAAGAACTCCAGTTACTCTGGCATCACCATTAACCCAGAGAGAAGTTCCAGCGGCACCAACAGAACCAACTTCTAAAGTATATCTCGGTAAAGTTGTCCCAATACCAACACTGGTAACTCCCACCGTAGCAGAGATGCTTACCTGTGAGACACTGCCCCGCTTGTCGTAATTTAGAGCTCTTGCTACTTGGGATAATTCCGAAGGAGTTGCCATGAGACTTTTTTAGTTATTTATAGTTACTCAGCATCAAAGAAGAACATATGAAATAACCGAGAGTCATACTTATCATATCCAAAATACTTGGATGCTGCATGGGGACATTTAGCATCCCATATCACTAAACGATTAAAAACATTCGCAACAACATCAATATGATCCCATGGTGTTGGATCTAAATGTTGTTTTGCCCAAATCACATCAGACCCAGTAACATCAACATGACGAATGCGAGTTTCTTTATGTGCAAGAAGAGATGTTCCGCATTCATAAGGAGCATCTGGTGTTAGATAAACTGTTGCTGCCAAGGTTTGTGCATCCGCATGATAAACCAGAGCATCCTCACAGGTACAGTGTTGGAATCTTCCACACATTCCATGAGTTTCCATCCACTTAGTAATTTTTTTACCGATGATAATTTCGAATCTTTCTTTGGTTCCAGGAATCTCATATTGATGCTCAGTTCTTCTACCACGATGATAATCACTATAATGATAGTCTAAGCCCAAGGCAAAGTTACGAATAGCAAGTGGATCTTCATAGAAGTTGTCAATCACCCAAAGAGTTGGACTTGGATTCTCATTTAATTTGGCATCTCCCAAAAAATATTTCATACTACCTCGGGTGGTTTGACGGCATTTTCACAGAAACGGCAAAGATTAAAGCACTGGAAATTATCTGGGATAATGTCCTCATAAGATTGATCATAAAGATTTCCAAGAATATGTTCAAGACCATAGTCCATACAGCACAAAGATACATCACCATTTGGAAGCATCACATTATGATACATTTTCTCAAGGCAACCACAAGTCATTGGTTGCTCTCCATGATAGATGGAACGATACTCATCTTTACGATTAAGTAGTTCTGGTTTCATCATGCTTTCACCAAGAAGATTTCCTGCTCTTGACCACATGGCATAAACAGGAGCATTACTGAATACATGACTAACTTGTTCATGGACCGTTCCCATGCACATAGTAGTAAAGTTATTAATCTGTGGCCAAACTTTACCAAAGTGTTCAATGACTTCAATGTAACGCTTAGTAATTGGATGCTTTGCTTTTCTTTCTTGGTCTGGTAGATGAAGAACAAATCCGCCATTAGGTCCACCAGCAAAAGGAATATGTTTGATGCGATCAACATCTTCAATACTCATACCAATACCAGTTGTAAATACTGAGATGGGATGACCCTTTTCATGAGCATAAAGGACCATATCAGTACAGTTCTTATTCAACCATGGTTCGGTAAATCCAGCAAAAGTTACACGAACTTCTTGCGGAAGTTTATCAACTGCTTTCTTAAAGTTATCAAGGGTCATAAAACGCTCACCCTTGTAAGATTTTTGAAGTGTCCTTTGTGGGCAGAAGACGCAATCAACTACACAACCATTTTGAGTATCGATAGAAGTTGTGAATTCCATTGTCGGAGCAACGGAGTTTCTCCACTTATCTTTTGGTTGCTCTTGATTATCAATATACAAATTAATTTGCTGATACTTTTCAATAAACCAGTCATCCCATAAAGCCCACTTCATATCAACATAATCTACAGAGTAGATTTCATGTTTTGGAAACTCTCTAAGATAAGTGTCTCTAAATTTTCTAAATTTTTCTTTATTATCTGGAGTATCTAAATGCCATTCACCAGCAACTTTTCGAACATTTTTGCGGATCCAATCCATATTTTCATCGTTGAAAATATCATATTCTCCACCTTCACAATCACTCTTTAAGAAATCAATTCTAGTGATCTTGTTTTCTTTCACAAAGTTTATAAAGTTAACAGATGGAATAGTGCTTCTATTCTCATCTTCAGAGGCGTAAACAAGATCTTGATTAAACATTCCACATGTTGTTAAAGATCCATCTTCTGGACCAATTGCCTTATTGGTACAAATAATATTTGTATCTTGAACATTCTCTACAAGATCTTTAAAAAGTTCTGGATGCGGTTCGAAACAATAAACTTTTTCTGGATTTTGTTCTTTGATCAAATGAGTGAATGGTCCGACACTAGATCCAACATCAAATACAATATCACCCTCTTCTACTTTGAAGAACTTTTGATACACATCATCAATGAAAATTTCTTTCTCTACTGTTCTCTTAAACCATTCATTATTGGCAGCATGACCCCAATTGAATTCTCTAAGTCTCTTAGGAAGATAAACTCGATGAAGATCCTTCCCACTTTCTCCCAATTTTTGTAAGTTGTTACGAACAGCATTAAGATGAACATCATCCAAAGAATAATTCTCTAAAAGATCTTCTAAGATATCTCTAGATTCATTACATAGACCTACCCACCAAGAAGATACTGCTTTTTCAAATAGAATACCATAGAAACCAGGATACTCAAGATCGATGATAAGTTTTTCTTCAGGTTCTTTCTCGGCAACTTTTTCGCCAATAGAAGCAATCAGGAAAGAATCATGATAGTTTTCTTCTCTCTCATAGAAACGACTAAGAAGAAAATATCCTTCAGGACGATTTGGCATTATTACCAATCCGTGCTGATAAAGACATTTGACCGTAGTATTTCTACATCCCTGTTTACTAAAACAAATACCAGCCCTAAGGACGCATTGATATTTAATGATGTCTTGATCGGTTCTCTCTGCTGCTCTCAAATAATAAGAAACAGCAGAGGCAGTTTGACCAATGGTATCGTAGAAAATTGCAAGATTTAAATTATGAGCAACGTGCTCTGGATCAGCAATGAATCTATAAAGAAGATCACTTAACAGTTTATCATTCATTGGTCAAAAACTCCTCTAAAACACTTTCATTAAACTTAAGCAGATATGCTGCATTATCTTGGAAACCAAAAGTCATAAGCATATTTCCTTTGTGTTCTGCTAGTCCCACACAGAACTCTACATGCCCACCCATTATAAAAAATCTATTTGACCACTTCAATAGATTAAAGTTTTTGTCCCAGAAAAGAATACGGTGATAGTAAACAGCGTCTTTTCTGCCGACCTCACTCTTGAATAAGTCAACCTCATGAGTTATGGCAACATATCCTCCTTTCCAGGGAATAACCTGAGATCCACCACGAGGATATCCATCCATTGACTTTGCTTCACCAGTAAAAATTTGCTCAGATTTACCAGTCTCAGGGTCAATTTTTACCAGTTCCGTTGGATTACTCCACTTAATATAATGATATGGCATATCAAGAATTGGCATCCAATTCTTTTCGCAGTATGAATTAGGATCAAGTGGTGGTTGGATACGAGTTTTAGAAACTTGTTTTACAGAATCTTCTTCAATAACAATTTCACATAACTCCATTCTACCAGTGCCAATCTTATCTTCATCTCTACGAACACCACAATGAAAAAGTTTTCCGTCCCAACGGAAAAGACGAGCATCCTCTAGACCAACAAATTCCCACAGTTCTCTATCAGGGAATTTTGAAGTGTCTATTTTATTACAGCGTGAAATTTTATATTCATCATCCAACTCAAGATAATAGTTCCAGGTCCTAAGATGAATGTCATTCTCTGGGTGGACATAAGTTAGAGGACCATACTGGTGTTGAAATAACTTTTCTTCTGAGTGATAAAAAGTATAGTTAACAGACCTAAGGTTAACCATTACCTTATCATCATCAACGAATACTGATGGATTCATCAACCCCAATCCACCTGTTAGGTTTGGATCAACAATTAAGGGATGAATAGAACCACCATGCTCAATGGCAGATTGTGCAAATATCTTCATTCAATGAATACTATTTCTCAGTCCCATTATATAGGGAAATAGAAAGAGTGTCAATCTTACAAAATATCATCAAATAAAGGAAGAACTTCATTCACATTTTGTTGAATTAAAATATCAACAGAAAAATCATATGTACAGATTTTTCTTCTGCGAATTGCATTTTCATCATCATATGCTACAACAATATAATGTTCATGTGTTCCGTATGTGTGATTAGTTCCACTGTTTTCATTTACAAAGTTTTGAACAGCAGTTTCTAGTGACATGGATTGCTAAAGTATTTTCTTATAAAGTCGGTTGAAACATTTAAGTTGCCAGAAATGACAACCCTCTCACTATTTATTCTATGCTTTGGAACCCAGTGCTTCAAATTTGATGGAAATACCGTCAGTGTTCCATTTTTTGGTTTTATACTGTGTCCATGAAATTTTAATGGGGATGATCCTGGAGGACAATTCACATAATAAACAAAAGAATAGATTGCTGGATAGTGATCGTGCTCTAGAGCATATTCGCCTTTTTTATAGATCAATCCCCATATGTTTGAAATCTCCCATGATCCATCCCACATTGTATGATGAGGACAGTTTTTAGAAACACATTCTATAATATATTTTTTGAACGAATTGAAGGCAGGAGTTCTCATTACAAAATCCGTCATATCACACTTACAAAGTGTTTCTCTGTTTTGAATATCTCCACTATCCCTAATCTCTTTTTCAAGAAGAGGATTCATTTTTTCTGCGAACGGATACTCAAACTCCATGATGTTGAAGTTCTGGTTTATTCTTATTTTTTTATCCATAACTTATTCTCCTCAGGAAACCATACATAATCTAAAGTAGAGTTTGCAAAAGTAATTTTAGCATCTTCTGGAGTTTCTACTAGAGGTTCGCCAGCCAGATTAAAACTGGTATTTAATAAAGCACCCACACCAGACTTCTCTTTGAACTTTTTGAGAAGGGGATATAAAATATTCTCTTCATCAACTGTTTGTATTCTACATGATCCATCAACGTGCAAAACACCAGGTATCAATTTCTTCGCAAGATCTGTTGATCTAAAAGACATAGTCATGTATGGACTTCTATCTACCATTTCAAACAAAGAACTCGCATCCTCCTCTAAACAAGCAACAGCAAAAGGTCTATACCATTCCCTCTTCTTGATAAGATTAACAATATTTCCGGCATCTTTATTTCTGGGATCAAATAATATGGAACGATGACCGAGAGATCTTGGTCCTCCCTCTGCCTTCTTAAAAAAGGTTGCTACCGATTTACCTTCAATCAAATAATTTACAACATCATCAATAGTTGTTTTTTCACCCCCAGTTGGATATTCAAATCCATGAAAGAATGTAGTGCTAATAGGTTTTGGAACGGGATCATTTGTCAAAGATCTATACTTTAATAATGCAACACCAATACTATTCCCAGAATCATCTGCTAGAGGTTCAAAAAAGAAATTAACATCAGGCAATTGTTCTTTGTAGTAAGAATTAGACACTACATTTAGACCATACCCGCCTGTAATGCAAACATTTTTAACCTGAGTTTTATCAACAAACTTCTTAATTAACTTTAGAACAACTTCTTGAGTTTGCTTTTGAACTTGATATGCAAGATCAGCATGTTCCTTATAATCTTCTTTAGAAAAATCTTTATCAAAACCTTTCAATAAAACACACTTATCATTCTCACTGAACTCTGTTTGTTTGTGTGTAAAATATCGGTCTTTAGGAATAAATCCAGAGAAGAAATTTGGAAACTTTGAATCTTCACCATGAGCAGCAAGACCCATTGTTTTTCCATTCTCTAATGGATGCTGATGGATTGAAGATGTTGCAGACTCATAAACCTTAGTCACATTATATGCGCTGCTACAAGAATATTCACATGCAGGATTCTTTTTAGATAAGTAATTTATATATTTTTGAGAAGGATTGTATGCCCAAAAGGTCTTATAAAGTTCAAAAAAACTGCATGGATATTTTACATAATAAACACTTTCAGACTCTCTCATGTCAGAGATGAGACTGCCATTCCTATCAATTACAAATACTAGAGATTCTTCAAATCCACTATTATAAAATGCAAGTGCAGTGTGCTGAAGGTGATGTTGATGACACAGTGTCTCGACTTTTATATTGAATAATTTTTCACAGAAGACTTCAACCTGAACGAAATCGCCCGGAGTTGGTGATCCCAATACGCAGTAATCTAAGTTTTCACTCCCAAGATACTCTTTTACTTTTAATAATGATAAAAATGGAAACTTATCTCTTTTCTTTCTAGATAATCTTTCTTCTTTTAGAAAGAGTTCTAACTGTCCATCTCTTATTAAGGCAATAGAGGCATCATGCGCTGGGCTTATGCCAAGAACTAACATAAATCATGGTATTTGTGATAATAGATATCTTAGCACAAGAAGACCAGAACCACCAGGCCCTCCAGGTGTTGGTGAAGGATTTGATCCGGATCCTCCTCCGCCTCCACCGGTGTTAGCACCTCCTCCACCACCACGACCATTACCACCACCGCCAGGTCCCCCACTACCAGCACCCGGATATCCTTGAAGTGGTGCGTCGCCACCACCACCACCGCCGCCATAAGTTCCGGGATACCAAGGAATAGTTGTTCCTGGACCACCATGAGCGCCACCAGATCCCGGAGTTGCAGCACCACCGGCGCCACCACCACCTCCACCCCTACCATACATAGCAGCTGGAGCGCCATCATTTTTATATGAAGTTACCGTTCCATAAAGAGGAGCAACAGTTGGATATGTTGGATCAGACGCTGCAGCGGAACCGCTGCCACCGGTTCCCATACCACCATCACCAGAATATCCAGTTACTAACGTCCCTAAAAAACTATCGGTAAATGATGTTGTTCCACCAGGATTAGTACCACCCGCACCACCTTGATTAGCTCCACCTGGGGCAATTTGAATGGCGTGAGCTTCTCTTTTTACCTTAAATGGTCCATTGCAATTTAAGACTTCTCCAGATCCTCCGCCGCCTCCGCCTTCCCATCCACCACCACGATTTGAACCACTATTTCCACCACCAACTAAGAACATATTGGCAATATCTAATGTAGCAGATCCGGTTCCACTAACATTAAAAATACCAGGGGAAGTAAAAACGTGATACCTATATCCATCTCCTGGTGTGGAAACACTTCCTCCAGTTGCACCGGTGACCATATCTTTTGGCCAAAGATCCTGCTTTTTCCAATAAAACTGATGAACTAAATTCCAAATTCCCTGAGTTCCTGAAGTTTGAGAAGTCTGGGCAATACCAATATAATTACCTATATATTTTGGCATCTTTCTATCTCCTATTAAGCATCATCAATTTCTTCGTATGAAATAATCATTTCCAAATCACCAGAAACACTTGCTCCAGCGCGAATTTGATCGCCCTCTTCTAGGTATATTAGAAAATCTTTACCCAATACCACCAAAGTTGAATCGGCAGGAACAGTAACAGTATGTGCTATTCTATAACTTGTAGTGACACTACTATCATAAAATTTTACCGTAACATCGGCATTATTTGTTCCATCAACATTAGACACAATAATTGAGTTTATCTTCAGTACCTTATCGGATAAACAAGTAAGGTATACATCATCAGTGTTTGTCCCTAATGCTGCCCCTAAAGTTTTACCATAGATGGATGTTACATTTACAATATTTGGTGCTGCCATTTTTAATAATTCTCCGTAAGTCTATTTATTAACCAAAAACCATTGCCATGGCAATTGCCTTTCCAGTGGTGGCAGTAGACTTTCCGTTAATTTGAACGTCTGATGTTGCATTCATTGTACCAGTTACAGTTAATGTTGAGCCATCAAAAGTAAGGTTTGATTCTGCGTTTAAAGTAGTTCCGCTAACGGCAGTCATGACGCGATTATCTGCTACGTTAGTTAGTGTTGCAGATCCTGTAATACCTTGAGTACCTTGAGTACCAAAAGTACCTTGAGTACCTTGTATCCCCTGTGTTCCTTGAGTCCCTTGTACTCCCTGAATGCCCTGAATACCTTGAGTACCTTGAGTACCAAAAGTGCCTTGAGTACCTTGAGTACCTTGTATTCCTTGAGTCCCTTGTACTCCTTGAATGCCCTGAATACCTTGAGTACCTTGAGTTCCTTGTGTACCTTGAGTTCCCTGAACACCTTGGATACCCTGTGTTCCTTGGACACCTTGTATGCCTTGAATTCCCTGTGTACCTTGAGTTCCCTGAACACCTTGGATACCTTGGACACCTTGAAGAGCAGCATTAGAAATTGTTGCTTTCTTTAAAGTACCATCAGTATTATCATAAATTAAAATATAGTCACCAGAGTCAGGTTGTCCAGTCGTTAATTCAACCCTATCACTGATTAATTGCGGTGAAACAGATCTTAATGAAGATGATGTAACACCAGAACCAAGAGTGGTTGAGGAAATAATTTGAACACCATTAATCCTAATAGCATTGTCTGTTACTTGAACTCCGCCGGCGGCAAGTCGAACGCCATTAGGAACTTGAGTTGATCCAATACCAACTGCATAGTTTGATAACCAGGCATCGGTTCCTAGACCAGCAAAGGAACCAGACTTGAACCACATCAGTTTTTTGTAGGTCACTGGTGAGGTTTCTAGTCCAACCAAATATAGATCTACTAATGGTGAACCTTCTGTGGAAGCAATTGCAATACCACCATGATTTGCCGTTGTATCTGTAGAAACATCATTATTGTTAGCATTAGTAGTAACGCCAAGAATAATATCCTTATCATATATCTGTAGATCTTGTGCTTGAATTACTGTGGTTGTGCCACCAATGCTTAGGTTACCAGCAATGTACAGATTGTTGTGAAAAGTTGCTTGAGAATCATAAACATCAAAATTTGTCTGAACTTTTAAAGTTGTAAGAGTTGCAATACCACTTACATTTAGATCATCAACTTCAGTTTGTCCATTAACATCTATACTTCCATTAGCAGTAATATCGCCAACAAATGTCGAAACCCCAGATACATTAAGTTGATCTAATTCAGTATGTCCATCAACATCTAGGTCACCATTGAGGTCTGTTGTTCCAGTAACAGTAACAATACCAGAGGCACTTATGTTTCTTGTGGTTATATCTTGTCCTAGAGATGCTCCACCATTAACTACTAATTCTGTGACATTAAGTTGTTGAGCATAAACACTATTTTTAAATGTAGCAATACCAATAAATGTTGAAAGACCAGCGACTTCTAATTGATTTACTGCAACTGTAGTCGTATGTACAGTAACTCCGGCACCAACGTTGATTGTATTAGTATTTCCATCGATTGTAACTGATGATGATCCGACTGTTAGAACTCCTACAACTCTTGCATCTCCAGCAACACTTAGATTGTTACCAACAAAAACATTGTTTTGAGAAGTAATAATTCCAACAAAAGTAGAAAGACCAGCAACTTTTAATTGATTTACAGAAGTTGTGGTTGTGTGAATCGTAACACCAGAACCAACGTTGATTGTATTTGTAGATCCATCTAAAGTAATAGATGACTGACCAACTGTAAGAACCCCTACAACTCTGGTATTTCCAGCAACACTTAGATTGTTACCAACAAAGACATCATTTTGCGTAGTAGTAAGGCCAACAAATGTGGAAGCACCAGATACATTTACGGTGTTTAATTGAGTATTTCCAGCAACATCTAAATTGCCATTAGCATCAATACTGTTGACAAATGTAGAAACACCAACTACATCTAATCCACCACCAGTAATTCTAAGACCTGCTCTTGCCGTAGCAATACCAATTGAATCTACATTAACAACATCTTCATATTTAAGAACACCACCTACTGTGAGGTTTCCGCTAAAAGATGCATTAGATCCACTAATAGCACCTACAAAAGTAGATATTCCTGTAGAGTAAATATTTCTTGCTGTTAAATCATCAACAGAGACAGCTCCTCCACCACCAGAAATAATAGATCCATTGACATTAACATCGCTTAAAAAAGTTGCTACTCCAGCAACGGAAAGATTAGTGCCTACATAAGCACTGGTTGAAGTGATCGTTGTCGCTGATCCAACTTCTAAACCGTTCTTAACTCTAAAGTTTTGTGTAGCCACAGGTTCACTATCCCCCGATGGTTTTTAGGTATTTATTAAACCTTAATGGTATCAAAGACTATATTATAAGTTGTGATACCTGAACTTGCAGGAGTGGCAAGAAGTCTTAGATTTCCGCCAGACACATCTACATCATATGCTGCAACTACTGAAGAATTATAGACCGTACCATATTCACTTGGATATGCAGTTGTTCCATCATGCAAGGCAATTATTTTTGTAGTATGATAGTTCGATCCTCTTGTTGCCTGAATGGTATATTCTACAGAGCGATAGGAAGTTATTGCTAGTGCAGAGTGAATTCCAACTTGCGAAGTAGAAGATGTTTGTGCGATTGTTGTTCCGTAAGAAACTCTATTATCAATCGAAATGTAACCATCAACTTGCAACCTTTCTCTTGGAACTGTTGTCCCTATTCCAACATTATCGGTAGTGACAATGCCAACTATGGGTGAACTTGTACCTGTCCAATAAGTTAAGTTTGAAGCACTATTTGCATCAACCCATTGTTGGCTATCACCATCATCATAATAGATCTTAAGTTGACCATATACACTATCCCACCAAAGATCTCCCGCAAGTGGTGATGCTGGTGGAAACTCACCAATAACCGCTAGATTCTCACCACCATTTGTATCAACCCACTGTGAACTATTTGCATCAGAATAATAAACTTTCAGGTCTCCACTATCACTTTCCCACCAGAGATCACCTGCTCTTGGACCCACTGGGGGTTCGGTTGATACAGAAACTCTTGCACCACCAACACTATCAAGGTCAATAACAACGGTGCTTCCATATCCAGTAATACTGAGTCCAGTACCAACAAAGTTGATGTCGGTGAATCCAGTACCAACTCTTGCATCTGCTGTTATAAGTCCAGATTGTGGATTTACTTCAGTAGATCCAATACCAACACCAGCAACGAATAGGATTCCATCCTTATAAAGATCACCATTGAAGTTAATGTCGCCATTAACATCTAGGTCATAATTTGGAAGTGTTGAAGCAACACCAACAGGACCAGCAAAATATGCTCCACTGTTAACTTGGAATGCTTGAGCACTGGTTCCTGTAGAGGTTCCAGTTCCTACTAATACTGGACCAGTCGTAAATGTGGAAACGCCAGTTACAATTAATGTATTGGAATTTACATTTCCAGTAAGAGTAGCGTTACGTGCAGTGAACTCATCGAAGACAAGATCATCGGCAACATAAAGATCACCACCAATATAAAGATCACTTTGGAAAGTACCGATACCAGTGAATGTAGAGATGCCGCCAATGTTAATTGGACCAGAAACATCAACAAAAGAATTGATATCTAAGTATGAACCAAAAGTAGTAACACCACTGATGTTTACATTATCGAGTTCGGTGTGCCCATCAATATCAATATCAGCATTAATATCAACATTGCCATTGAAAGTAGAAACTCCAGCAACTTGTAAATTGCCAGTGAGTATTGCATTACGTGCGGTAAACTCGTCGAAGACAAGATCATCGGCAATGTAAAGATCACCACCAACATAAAGATCACTTTGGAAAGTACCGATACCAGTGAATGTTGAAATTCCACCAACATTAATTGGTCCTGAGATATCAACAAAAGAGTTGATATCTAGGTATGATGCAAAGGTGGTTACGCCACTAATATTTGTATTGTCTAATTCTGTATGTCCATCAACATTAAGATCAAAGGTAGTTAGAATACCACTGATGTTTACATTATCTAATTCAGTATGACCATCTACATCAATGTCAGCATTGATATCAACATTACCATTGAAAGTAGAAACACCACTTACTGTAACGGTTTCTGCCCTTACATTATTAATCGTAGAGATTCCAACATAATTTAATGTTGTACCAGAGAGATGAGTTGCAAATCCAACATTAATGTAAGAAGTCTTGGCATCAAGGGTTACAAAATTACCACTGGTAATTGTTGCGGCAGTACCAGCAATATTTCTTGCGTTGATACTGAAATCACCAATCTTAACATCACCAACGGCAAGTCTGATATTATTGGGAACAAGAGTTGATCCAATACCAACTGCCTGATTACTCAACCAAGCATCAGTGGTGCCAGCACCCATTGTGTTGTGCTTGACCCACATAATTTGTTTGTAGGTGTCTGGAAGACTGTTGATACCTACAACTTGTAGAGGAACTAAGTAGTGTCCTTCTGTACTAGCAATAGCAAGACCAGCATGGTTTGCTGTATTATCATTTGGAGTTACCGTTGTAGTAAATCCAAGAATTAAATCTTTATCTTCAATTCTTACGGTCTCAGCATCAAGCAGAATTGAAGTACCTGCAATAGATACATTGCCTTCAATTGTTACATTTCCATAGAATACAGAGTCTGGAGCATAGATGTCAAAGTCATTACTAACATCTAAATTATATGCTGTAAGAGTACCTGATACATTTACATTATCAAGTTCAGTATGTCCATCAACATCTAGGTCACCAGCGATTGTTACATCACCACCAAGAGTTAAATCTCCAGTTAATGTTGAGATTCCAGCAACAAATAAATTGCCAGTGATATCGGTCTGTTTTCCAATAGAAGTAAATCCGGTGATTACAGTATCACCAATTACTTCTAACTTATAAGTTGGATTTGTATTACCGATACCAAGTTGGTTTTGGATGTATGAACTGCCAAAGACTTGCAGTTTTGATCCTAGTGTTCCTGTAGCAGTATCAGCGTTAATTAATACATCACCATCAGTATCAATCCGCATTCTATTTGAACCGGATTGAGATGGTCTTAGTTGATAATCAGCAGTTCCTGTCTGGAAAATAATTTCACCAGCAGTTCCACTGCCAGCTTCGGACCTAATATAAAGATTTCCAGCGTTATCCTCAAAAGCAGAACTCGATTGCCCCGGATCTACAAGAGCAATCCAAGGACCACTTGGATCAAATACTGTTAGGTTAGCAAATGGATTTGTATATCCAATACTAACATAGGTTGATATATAAGCACCACCCTGAACCTGTAAGTTTTGATTGATGGTTCCTGTAGAAGTTCCACCACCAACAAATAAAGGTCCGCCATTTACCGTCGCAATTCCAGCAACATAAAGAGCACTATCAATCTTTACATTATTATTAAATGTAGAGATTCCACCAACATTTAAGTTTCTGGTTACATCTAAACTGTTAGTAACTCTTTCATTACCAACAACATATAAAGAATAATTTTCAGCGGTAGTGGTTCCAATACCAACCTTACCGATTGTTTGTAGGACTGTACTACTCTCGGTAACTGATGATATACCAAGATTGAGATTAGATTGTCTGCCGCTGAGAAACTTGGCCATTTCTTATATTATTAGTTAAGTGTTTCCAGGATACTGATGGTGAGTTTCAAATTGCTATTGTTACTACCAGAAAGTTGTAACGAATCACCAGACTCAAGGATTAATCTACCATTTACAAGACTAGCAGTATCTTTACCTTGAATGGAAAAGTCTTTTACGATTTCAGTTGTGGTTGATGCTCTTTTGTGTGAAAAAGATACTGAATGAGTAACAGAGTCAATATTGGCAACTTGTGCTAATAGAACAACTCCACTATATCCAACTGGTGCCGTATAGATACCAACTGGACTTGTTGGAGCGACATAAGTAACTGTTTTAAATACGTTTAATGGTAATGGCATGGTTTATGCTCCCCCTAGTGCTAGAATTAATGGCGTCACGTTCGCAAACAAACTCTTAGAATAGAAATTACCAGAAATAGTTCCAGTCAATTGATTGATAACAACACCTTCACCGATTCGAAAGTTGCCTGCCTGATCAGTGCTGGTATACACAACCAATCCACCATTTCTCATATCAACTTCATTATCTTGGATTACAATACCACCATTTTGTGGAAGAGCTGAAGAAATAGTTGTCCCCGTTCCAATATATTCAAAAGAATGACCAGATGCTAAAAGACGACTTTGCTTATAGAAAGGAACCGTTGTTCCAACACCGACAGCATAAGGAATATTTTCACTTATTGTAATAGTACATATACCAGAAGAAGTAAGTTCAGTAGAACTTTCTATAGCATAATATGATGGAGCCATTTCAACATAACCAGTCGCGGTGTTAACACCAACATCTGGAGATGAAAATGTAACGGTAGGAGTAGTTGTGTAACCTCTTCCACTGGAAATTAAAACTACCCCAGAAACAGATCCATTCAATTTTTCAACAACTGCTGTTGCTGTAATTCCCCAATCTGTGCTTGGATTACCTATAGTTACAGTTGGGGTTGAATTATATCCTGTTCCACCAGAACTTACAACAACTCTTCCAACGGTAGAATACAATTCATCAAAATAAACAACTTGTCCATCAAATGGTCT
>Ga0194133_10003333_pt1 | contig 23027 bp, 10 predicted proteins | sample TA2KigOf40mmetaG_FD_155448 | JGI IMG/M metagenome (GOLD analysis project Ga0194133, IMG submission 155448) | Freshwater microbial communities from Lake Tanganyika, Tanzania - TA2015055 Kigoma Offshore 40m | ecosystem: Environmental > Aquatic > Freshwater > Lake | place: Tanzania: Lake...
TTTTTCTAAAATAAGACAAAAAAAATACAAAAATAAATTGGACATGAAAACTAAAAAAAGTCTTTTATTTTTGGTTGCATTTCGCATAATTAGAGAATATAATGAAGTCAAATAATGATAAATCAAGTGCAACTCTTACGTAACATATATAATTCGTGATGAGATTTGGGGACGATTTGTTAGAGCCAAAGAACCTTTCCTGATTCGAATAGCATCAGATTGGCGGCACGGTTGGTTAAATCTTTGAAGGCAGTTCAATTAATGCTTTTAATTTGAAGTTTGGTTCCTGGATTGCGAGTTTAATCTACCGCAGTGTGATTCGACAACACTTCGATGCGATCAAACAAAATGTGATACAGAATTTAGTGACTCTTGACGTAATATTCATACTTTGCATCACGAAACCTAATTTTAGATGAATCTTGAACGATATTTGTGATAAAAGTTTGTCAGAAAAGTCCTCCGAGCTTGTCTAATAACCCAGGAGGAAAAACTTTTTTTTCATATCCTTAATTTTTTCGTGGGGTTGATTCTCTATTTTACCTTTCAGGTTTAATGAGATCAGTAAAATTTGAGTTACATGGCTTGAATAAATTTTGAATTGCAATTCTTTCACGTCAATCTATTCAATCTCAACTCGCCTCGATCGTGAAAAGTTTCTCCTCAACACTTGAGTGAAAACTGCTAGAATATTGTAATTCGATTCGTTGTTGGTTTTTGAATACAAAAGCTTTCGAATATTTAACCATTATTTGAAAACTGTTTGAAAATCTAAACAAAAATTATAAGCCATTGCCAGAAAATTTTATGAAATATGAGAAAATTGAAATCAATCAGTGGCTTTTAAAAAGAGAAACCAAAGTTGACAAAACGTCTCATTTCCAATTCGACATGAGTTGGCAAGCAAAAGGTTGTGAATATAAACGTGCTATAATTTATCAAACCAATCAAAGTTCATATTTTTTTCACCTTTAACAGGGTTGCATTTGTGCATAAGCAAATGGAACGAAGCTATTTGAAATTTTACACAAAATTAGAAAATCATCTCATCTAAGTTAAAAAAAGTTATCTTAACAAAGGAGCTAATTTCTTTCACAAAAGCAGTGACTACATCACTAACCATCTATGTCCATCAAATGCATATAAACGAGAAAACCAGATTTAAGTATTCCATATAGATTAGAATATGTAGCGCGTTCTTTGCTTCGGCGTCGGGATGAAGGCGGAACGGAAATGGGAGGAGAAGTGAACGTTGAGCTAAAATCCCAGTGAAGACCTTCCCAATCAAGAAAAGAATCAATACTGAACTGTTTATTCATAAGGAATAAGGAAGCTTTATATACAATAGTGAAGGTGGGATCGGATCAAGAAATATCGAACCTCTTGAATATTAGGGTAGAATATTAGCGGGAAAAAAATACGCCGGAGTGAGAACAGCGGCAGCTTGTTTAGGTGAACTTACTATTACATGGAAGGAAAGCTAAACAATGGCAGCCTGTTTGAAACGACTTTGAACTGTTAGTAAGTGAAAAATATCGTAGCGCGAAAAAGAGATTAAATGAGTGTGTACTATGATATATATGAAACATGTGAACTTAAAATTTATTGCTCTCATTTTGATCAGCAGACACTAGATCCTACATCAAAAATGAGGAAAATATGATTCAATCTCTGGCCCCAGAGGAAAGACCTGTGGATGGTGGACAGTGGTCCATTGACCACTGACGATCCCCACTCGATGTACTGCCCAAAGGCAGTCCAAGGTCCTGACACACTTGCCAATAGATGTCCATAGCATATCAAATAGGCTCCAATTTCTGCTTCAATTGCTCACATTCTGTTTTGAACTGTGATCATTCAAATTTCCTATGCTCTAAAAAGGCCCTCAATCGCTTATAAGCTCAATTGCGTAGATTGTACATCTCCATCAATGTGAAAATACCTACTACATCATGCCAAACAGACACATATATGATTTTTCCCTTCACCTAAATGCAATAAACATATAAGATCCCCCCCTTTCCTACCTTTTCCTTGACGCCACCTCATCAGGTGAACCCATTATGTATACCCACTAGTGCTCCCCGTGTATGGGATGGTCCCGTGTGTCCCTACCCTTCAAAAGAAATGGCTAGATTACCAAATGTTTTGCACTGTCTAATGCACACCATCCTTTCCTTGTAGGTTTGCGGAACGAAGGTCTGGTGTGGGTAGTTTACTTTTCACAAATAAAATTTCAAAAAAGGAAATTTTACATAAAATGAGTAAACTTGTGTAGCATTTAGATCCTTTCTGCAAATTATAAAAAACTAGTAAATTTTTGTGCGGCAAGCCCCCCTGTTTTTACTGTATTGTTTTTTTGTTATGCCACCTTCCCGCCTATGTGATGGGACAGATGTTAAGGTTTTATGTTAACAAGTGCTGTGTGGTGATCTGACTGAGAGAGCGAGAGTGTGCAGAATTCTGAGGAAGATTTGGCGGAAACCCAATAATGACCTTCCCAATCAAGAAAAGAATCAATACTGAACTGTTTACTGATGGGAAACATGAGCTTTAAATACACAAGAGTCGGATCAAGAACTCTTGAGGGAGAGGTATAGAAAACTGGCTCAGATGCCAGAACACGTGGAAATGAAAACCAATAACAGCTAGCCTGTTCAAAATGAGTAACTATGGGTTTACAAGTGAGAACTTAAAACAGCACCCTGTTTCAAATGACTTTAATTAACAATTGCATAAGAGTTAAAATGTCGTAAAGTGAAATGGGGAGAATAACTACACATTAAGAGTGTATTACGATAATAAATATGAATTGGCAGGATTTTAAATTTTGACCAGGTGAGAAAGATTTTTTAAAGACTAACTGATAGAGTGGAGTGCTTAAAATTCCTTGTCTTCATCATCATGATTCTGAACTGGCTATCATTGAGGTCATACTGATTCAATTTATTGCCAACTTGGCTGAAGGATTGGAGACAATTCTCTAAGCTCTGTTTTCTCAACCTGTTTTTTAGGTACCCCAAGAAGAGTTAGCATCCTACTCTTCTATTTTCAACATAAAAGATTTTGTTTTTGTCTAGAAATAAATGGACTGTTTTTTGTTCTCTAATTCTTTTAATGACCTTTTGAGCAAATTGAATACTTCACCATGATCATTATATGATATAGTTTTAAGCCACATGTAAAGTGTGGTCATATAAATATCAAAGTATAGACAGTTGTCTATCTGAAGACGGTAGAAATGATGAATTATATGACTGAAATAATTTTATCCAGTTTCAAATTGAAACAGAATGCTTGATTTAATTCTTAAGAATTTATAAATTGTTTTCCATTAGATAACTATCTGTAATTTGACATCATTTGTCTCGCTGAAATAATTTGCAACTTAAGAAAAAGGTATTATTTTTTAAACTTTTAAGTTTATAATTAAAAGTAATACTTTTAGAAAAAAAGTTGTCGGTTTAATGCTAGGAACCACAAAATTTTTGTCTATCATCAAGTCCGTCATGTGAGTAAGATTACACAGCAAAAAAAAATGATTATTTACAAAATAATTTAAAAGTAGTTTTAGCCATTTACAATTTTAAGTTAAATCTTGAAAAGACTTTATTTGTTTTTAATCCTTTTTGACAAAAAATTATAACTTTATGTTAACTTAAAAGTGATTTAATTTATTGAGAGCTATATTTAGTAGTTTTAAAGCCAATTTTGTTCACCACTTATTTTATAAATATTTTACATTTTTGATTTGAAAGGTCTTCCTTCTAAACACTCTGTTTTGTTAAGTGAGTAGAAAAGTTCAACGAACTTTTCGATTGAAAGTGAAAACACGTGGAGTGCGTGCTGTGCCTCTCATAACTTGATGGAACAAGAAATTCGCTTAAATTAACAAAATCCTTAAGAATTTTGAAACACACTCACCAATTATTAAACTTTTTGTTAAATCATTTTGTGCATTATTATCTCAAAGATTGAAAAAGTACTTTATTTTGAACATTAGAGTACACTTAAGGGTAAATTTTTCATCTTTTTTAGGCTTTGTTGGTGTTTGTTTCAAAGTTTTCTCTTTAACAAAAGGTTATTTTCACTTATATTAAGCAAAGGTGAAAGTCTCTTAGTTTCATCCATTCATCAACCTATGAAAAATAGACATTTTTTGAAAATTTACTTTTATTTGTGATTTGATCAAATTCAAGTGTCAATAAATCAATGTCCACCAAGTGTCCAGTTGTTTCTGATGATTAGCTCACATTTCTTTCTTTTAAATTTCAACTTTTAACTATTTTTTTTGAACAACACAAACTTTTGCTTTGGGTCGATCCTTTGTTACTATCAGAAAGTATCGAAAATTGGTTAGTATATATTGGGACGATCACATTCTTTATTTCTTGTTCTTTTCCATAAAAAAAAGTTTCAAATCGAGCTCTAAGAAGATTAAAACATTATTAGTTGCCATTATATTTGTCAATTAAAGGCAACACTGACGTAGAAACAAGGTGTTGAAGAATTGAAAACAAAATGTCATCACAAAAGTAGGAGATTTACAAATGGTTTTGGCTTGCACAAATTAAGTAAGCATATTTCTAGGTATAAAAAAGATTATCCTAATATATAGTCAGATAAGATTTCAAACATGATTGAAAAATCTGACTGAAAGTCAAAATTCCACGCGTGAATATTGAGATTAGTACATTTAAAAAATAAAATCATATTTTTTTTTGCTTTCAACAATTTTCATTCTTTTTGATCACCGTTGTCGTAGGTGACCCCGATTGGTGGACCTTCGGCTATATGTTGTCTCGCTATCCTGTTGGAAAATGTTATCAAAAATAAATTCAAGAGTCGAAGGTTCATGTGAGGCAACCTGAAACAACGAGTAAACCCGCCACAGGAATAAACCATAAGAGGGACTTTTGCTCGACGGAGACCGATGATCCGGCGCTTCTCCTCCTCATCCTTTCGTTTTTGCTCTTAAGATTATATACAGGAAAATTTATGCCATGGAGTTAAAAGTTTTCTTTTCAAATGAATACCTGATGCTTCTGACAAACGCCTCAACCTTGCGAGTGAAGTTCTCTTGATACTTCGATCAAGACCTGTTGCTCTGGCTTGGGCAGTCAAAGCAGATAGACGGTCTGCTGCAGCTCGGGCTGCAGCTGTTGCATCATCATTATAATCATCTGTTCGTCTTCGGTATTTGTCGGAGCCACCTTTGTCTGTGACTATGGAATGGATTCAGGGAAATCAACTTGCAAGTTTGAACACAACATTCTTATTCTAATCATTTACCTAACATGTCGTAAGAGAGTTCTTTTAAAGATCCCCTTCTGTTCCCTCTAACTCCACTTGTTGTTGTCAAAGATGTTCCAGCAAGCAACATTTTTACCCTTCATATTTAACAAATCTACGTCAAGGGCAGGAAATGGTTTAGGATGAAACTAAAAAAAATTTACCTAAAGTTGATGTCCTGTTGGTCGAGCAGTTTCTTTTTAAGAATATCTTCCATAAGTTTTCTATTTTCGTCTGAAACTGCAATTGAATAGAAGAAATTCAAAGATGAAATTTATTCAGTATTAATTCAATGGGAATATGAGAAATCGCCTGTCTACAAATTGGCATACCACTAAATCACCAACACAGTATACGCAAAATTACAAAATCGCCTACCTCTAAATAAAGGTCCAGGCTAGGGCCAGACCTCAGCTGGGCCTTTATTTGCCTTACTTGTAGGCCCTGCAGGGTTAGGTTATTGGGGGTTAATAGCCCTGCAGGGTTAGGTTATTGGGGGTTAATAGCCCTGCAGGGTTAGGTTATTGGGGGTTAATAGCCCTGCAGGGTTAGGTTAGGTTAGCACAGGTCGAGTTCAGGGTGGGTTAAAAGCCATAGACATTACATACATAGACTGCGCCTCCCTGCCCACGCAGTAGGAAAAATTTGCACCACAGTAATTTTTTGATTTAGCAACAGCTGAATCCCTGCAGCTCAGGTGGGGTCAACCTATACATAAACCCAAAATTGATTTTTATGACCCTTTCTCCCTCCAAATATCTGATCTCTATGTTAATAGCTGCACAGGGTTAGCTTAGGTTAGAAATATAATAGGCCCGGATGAACTGGGTAGGCGGATTGGTAATCTTATGTATTGGGTAAGCAAATAAGTATTCTTAAGTACTGTGTAGGCAAATTCGTAGGCTGGTGATTTCGTCAGGTAGGCAATTCAGTAAAAGGCAATCTCTCGTATTATCTTGTTTAATAAATCCTTTAAAGTTCTCACTTCCAACTTTTGGTCTATTCTTAGCTTGATTGATAGCCATATCGAAGGCAGAATTCGTCTCTTGTATTGTATCTTTTAAGTCGTGGAGTGTCCGGAACTTGGTGATGCCACCAATGTCGGAAACAACACCTAGAGTAAAAAATACTCGATTTGATTTGCTGTAGATAATAAGATGTTGATTTGAAAAATAGTTTGTACCAGATGTTTTGAAAACTGACAACAGTTTGGCAACGTCATCATCAGAAATCTTTCCGTTCACAGATGATAAATGGAACGATGCAATGGCAGCTTGAGATGCTAGATTCGAATTGAAGAGTTACTTTTTAATGAAATAATGGGTTAAGTTTAGTAGATTTCATTACCACTGCTGTCAGATTGAGACAAGGATGCGAACAAAGATTGTAGCTTGTCGGCTGTATTAAAATATAAAAAGTGGATTTGGTCCTTTTCTAAAATTTGTTTCAAAATCATACCGTTTTCTTTTAGTGTCTCAGCTAATGCAGAGCCATCACCTGGAAAAGAATTATTTCATAATAAAATTAACATCCAACTATGAAAAGATTTGAGGAAGCTTAAAGATTTTCTGTAATTTTTTTGAAATACGTTCTGTATTAATTGAACAATCTATTTGGCATTTAGAACTTGATTTCAGTTTGCTGTGTTTCATTTTGAGATAGTGTAAAGAAAAGGAAGAGTTTAAAAAATGCCAGGTATATTTAATCAGCCAGGAAATCCAATCCGAAATTCATGCCTCTTCTGAAGAGATGACTTCCTTCAGGAAATCTTTTTTGTCTTTATTCTCATACCGTTTTCTCCTCCCATGGAACCGAAGTTGAATCTGAAGTTAGAGTTTGAAAAGTTGCTTTTGGAGGTTTGATTGTCGTACAGCTGACCGTTTAGAATTTGTGGATTCATTACAGAATTTTGAACTGAAGGAGGGAGGCTTAAGACCATTGATTGTAACATTGCAGGAGGAATGGAAGAAGTGGACCCAGAAAATAGAGCTTCCTCCACTTTTTTGACAGACTCCAAAACTAGGCCTAATGAAAGTGGAGCTCCTGGAGGTAAACTTTTTTGAGCTCCCAAAACTGCTGCCAAGACTCCTGGGGGAATGTTTGCTGCTGCTCCTCCTGATTTCGAAAGAGCTTTTAGAAGAGCTTGGTGATCCTGAGAACTACCATCGGGTAAACTTTTCTGAATTTTTAATATCATTTGCAAAACATCTGGGGTGAGAGTCTTTACAGCCTCTGTTTGTGCTCTGAGGGCTGACTGAAGTGCAGGATTCGATGTGGGATTGCTCACCGACTTTGCAATTGCTGCTTGAACAACTGTTTGAGAGGTTAGGGGTGCACCAGGCGGTAAAGATTTTTGTGCAGTTAAAATAGCATCCAGGACTGATTGTGGGATGTCAGAGGGTGAACAGCCTGCTTTAAGAACAGCTTGCAGAATGGCTTGTGGATTGTTGGACACATTTGGGGGGAGAGACTTTTGTGCCTTGACAATCATGTCAATTGTGCTTTGGGAAACTTTGGACAAGCTTGAAATGTCTACAGGAGGTGGCTGCAGGTGAAGAGCTGGGGAAGCAACTGCCTGCATGAGAGCTTGGGGGTTTTGTGCTAAGTGTGGTGGCAGATTTTGTTGTGTCTGAACGAGAGCTTGAAGCATGTGCGGAGAAATATTTGACACTCCAGGGATGTTGGGGTAGTTTTCCTTTAATGTTTTGAGTATTACTTCCGGACTTAGAGCTTGGTCTCCGGAAAGACTTTTTTGCGTTTTGAGAATGAATTCAACGACGTTTGGAGGAATTAGATTTGCTGGATTCTGGGACGCTGGCTTTGAACTAATGGCCTGCATAAGGGCCTGAGGATTTTGGGCCATACCAGGTGGCATTTTGTTTTGTGCATTGATAATTGCTTCAAGTACTTCGGGTGGAACATTTCTGGCACTTCCTTGGCTCTTCATAATGGCTTGAATTACAGCCTGCGGGTTTTGACCAACACCAGGAGGAAGACTGTTTTGTATATTGATGATACTTTCAAGTATGTCTGTGGGTAAAGCTGGAGATTGAGCTACCTCAGCCTGCACTTTCTGGAATGCTTTCATTACAGCTTGTGGATTTTCAGCAGAACCAGGTGGCAAAGACTTTTGAGCAGCCAAAATAGATTCCAAAACTTGGGGTGAAATATCTGAGGAGGCACCGTTATTAGCCTTCATAATGGCCTGATAAAGAGCTTCTGGATTTTGACTTGCTCCTGGTGGCAATGACTTCTGTGCAGCGAGAACAGCCTCCAAGGCTGCTTGTGAAACTGATATTGGACTTGGTACTGTGCATAGAAAATAGTAAATTAACTTTTGTCTTATTGTAAAAAAGAAGAGCTTTTTTACATGTGATTGAAAGGAAACGCAAAAATGTCAATGAAATATGATGAGTTAAAATGCAGTCATGAACTTAAGATGTTATTTGAAAATGAAATAGTGAGAAAAAATATTTTTTTAAAGGATGTTAATTTATTCACTCAGAATAAAAAAAGGTTTGGAAGAGTTCTTGTGGTGAAAACCTGTGTTATTGGATATGTTAGGTATCCTTGCAAAAATGAACTTTTACCATTTTCTGTGAATGAAAAAGTGTTTCCAGATTGTGTTTTAGTGTTTGAGTCTTGCGGATAATTTTGCTTTGATGTCGCCAAACCTCTTTCAAAACTTAAATTTTCTGGAGAGATGCTATCATCAAAAATAACTCCATTATTTTCATCATCAAATTTTAAGGCTGAAAGAGAGTTGGAGTCCACTTTTGAGTCAGGTGATAAATTTGCACATGCTTTAAGTGATTTTCCACTGGTCATCACATCTACAATTGTGATTTGTTTAGTAAAGACATCACACGAAGAAGTTGAGTGATCAAAAATTTCGTCTGTGTGATCTTGTGATGAGTCTGTGAGATGATGAAAATATGAAGAAGGATTTAATAGCACCCAAAAAGGGTTTTCATAATGCAATTTTTAATGTTATTTGTGGCGATCAAAAGTTTTCTCAAAAAATAAGTTTGTTCAAAAAATGTACGAAGAAATTTGGAAAAACAAAAAAAAGTAAAATTTGTATATGAAAAATGATTTTTCCAAATATTCTTCAGCAATTGATAATTTGAATTACAATTAGTATAAAACTCTTTGAAAATATATTTTTCACTTTACCATTTGTAATGCTTGAAAATTGTCGTAAAATGGAAGCAATATCGATTGCCTAAAAAAAGAAGCAGGAAGAAAATTTATCTTGAACTGATTTTTTTTAGATTCCTCAAGGGAACAATCAATTGGATTGTCTCTGAAACTTACCTCATCTTCAACACCGTTCGTGTGACCTGTAGGTCCATTAAAATCAGGTTTGAAACATTTTGATAAAATAATATCAATATTAAAGATGAAAAAATTACCATTTTGATGTTCTCCATCGAACACATCCTTAAGTGCCTCTTCCATCTGTTTTTTGCTCTGTTAATTTGTAACAAATTGTTTGATTTGACAATACGATCGTCGAGCTTTTGTATTTTTTTTTAGCTCACAAACATTTATTTGTTTGCTTTGAGTGGACCTTCTTAGTCTATTCATGCATTCGGTAATTTATTTTAACGACAGTGCACCTTTTTTAGCCACAACTATGTCTAACTTGCAAGTCATAGTTGTAGCTCTCAAAAAGTTTTTTTTGCAGAGGATTGATTCAGTTTGAAAAAGTTTCTCTTTAATACTTTTCGACCATCATTAAAGATTAATGGCCTGAAAACTTATAATGTTTCTATTTATCCATTACCTGTGGACAGTCGACCACTACAGCCACTGTAGAACGTTTGCTAACATCTTCACTGTAAAATGATCCTGCGGTCAAGAAATAAATTCTTTTTTGGTAAAATCTTTTTTAAGTGTAAAAGTTTGACAATTTCATCTTACCTTGTCTCTCAACACCGCCTAGTGAGATGGATCCACATCGACTCCTTTGGGCAGATCCTCGCCTAGAAATGATAAAAAAACTGTTGAAATTTATTTCTTGAAAAACTTCCAAATTCTAAACTGGAAACCTTGACAAAGAAAGTGATCCCCTTCTTGAATCTGACAATATCATCTCAACAGCAGGATTTTTGGGCTCTGGAATGCAAGAGATTATTTTGATTGAATCCAGAGAAAAATTGCTTGTTTTGGTACTTTTGATTCTCTTTGGTTTCTGTTGTCCTGAATCGGGCTCGTCTTCATCAAAAGATCCATCAGACTCGTTACCATCTTCAGCCTTACGGGCCTTTTCAGCTTCACGAGCCTCTTCCTAATTGATAATATATAAGTTATTTTAAACTATGAACTCTAAATTTTATCAGCATTTTCAAGTTACAGCTGCTCTGAGACGTTCCAACTCTGCTGCTAACCTTGGAGACATTGGCCTGGGTGGTTCTGGTGGTAATACCTCCTAAAATAACAACTATGCTGTAAAGTTGCTCTTTTCATCACCTTTTTTACAAATAGTACTTGTAGCAACTTTCTGATCTGATCAGGGAACCCTCCTGCCTCTTTCAACACTAGTTCCATAGCCTTTGAAGCCTCCTCACGAAGCTCTATATTCTCGTCCAGTAAATTGAGAACGATTTCAGTGATTGCTTTTGTTAGGTCATCTCCTGAAACGTTTCATGTTGAAAAAGTAAGCATGAGATTTTCTAGATAATTTAAACTTTTTTTTTTAATTAATACAGTCTTTTCACATTTTTGACCTAGTCAAAGCTAAAGGACAATGCTAATTTGTTTCAGTTCTCCTTCAAACCCTTTTAGTCAGTAAAACTAGAAAACATTCCCCAGAGAATTGCTGGCCAGTATGCGGACTGACAAAGCAACAGAGTTCAATAGTCATCTGACGAGTTAAGCTTTCCATTCTATCTTTTTGGGTAAAAACAAGCAACGATAATTTCACTTAAGTGTATTTAAAAAGCCATCTTTAACTGTCGAAATTAATTTGAGAAATGGCTGTAACTTTGACATAATTGAAATTACTGTCTGAATGCATAAAACTCGTGTCAAAGTGTTTTACCACATGGCTTTTTTTATCAAAATGTTTTTCAGTAATTTGCTGCAACTTATGCCCAAGTGTTTGTTTGTGACAAAAAAAGTTTTTGTTTTATCCTTTCTCGGAGTACAAATGGAATAAGTATATGAATTTCATCTTTTTTTGCAAACTATTCTTGTAAATGGAATTCGTCTTGGCTATAAGAATGTTTTAAGGATAACTCTACTTTGACATTGCTTGCATTATGATCTCCTTGCAAGCCAACTGTAATGTCGAGGCTATAAATTATATCTTTGTTGCATGTTGTTGCTCATTACTGTTTTGGAACATATCCAACCAAACGATTAATTCATAGTAGAAAGAAAGTTTTAAATGCGTAAAATTAGGGAGCTGGAAAAACAAACATTAGTTAGAATGGACATCTTTTTGAGCTTTCATTTCACTGTGACTTGTTTTGCGTTTAATTGTTGTTACAAATCACTTAAGGAAATGAGAATTTAACAACTACTTGAATTTTGATTCTTAATGTAGCAAAACAAAAATGATACTTTTAGTTTCAACTATGCTCGAAATTTTACGTCTGAAAAGAGTTTTGAGAGCATCAAGGGAAATCTAGGTTCTGTTTTGTTTAAAGTAACACATTTTTTTCGAAATGACAAAGAGGCTTTTGTACGATTTGTTTACTTGCATTGTCGTTACGGTCAAGTTTTAACACTGCTATCATTCGTGATCGTCTCAACAGACTTTGTCCGAAAACTCGAAAAAAAAAGTTCTCCTTCAAACTGTTTGATGCTACATTCCTTCTCAAATAACTTTGCAGGGATTTTTCTTGTCAGATGATGAATTGTCATACTCCTTCAAGTTGTCAAAGACAACAACAAAGCAATTTGCTTGTTGAAAATTTCCAAACTATTGAAAAATAAAACTGGCTAAATGTGTGTTTTGAGTGATGATCTAAACCTTCAAGTTATTCAATTCATTTGAGTAATTACTTAAACACTTTTCTTTAAATTGCAAGCTCCACAAAAAATCTTTTCATTTGAAAAGTAAGAAAATCCCTGTTGAATTACTTGATTGTTGAAAAATAGATTAAAAAAAAACTTACAAAACAATCTTCAATTGTCTTACATTAAATTTACTTTAAGAATTTTTATGAAGGTCATAAAAAAGAGTAAAGGAATTCAGCTTTTATCTTTAAAAAATTTAATTCAAAGATGCATTGATTCTGTGTCAATGAATAGTCCATTTCAGAGGATCTTTTCAGTCCATTTAAGCATATGTTGTTGCAAACTATAAACCTTCAGAAGACATCATTTATATGGGTATTAAATTTTAGATTGACTAACCTCTAATTCCTTGTTCAAATAGTGTCCTTCCTATGTCTTTTATGAGCTCACATTCTGACTTTGAAGCAAGAACTTTTTTGAGAGCAGCCATCATGGTTGTGGCAACAATCTCCGGACTGGCACCAGTTTTGGACAATGTTTCACAAAGGCAACGAATAACCATATGCTCTTTCTCACCTCTGTAAAATGTAATTCGAATCAGAATGCTTTTTCACAAAAGCCCATAGTTAATTAGACTTTAATCTCTGTTGTCTTTTTCCGTTCATTTTCACTTTTGTGTTGTCTGAAAAAGTCAAGATTCTGACCGATTAGATTGTCAACTTCTTGACCCTGGATCTCAATAATAGTGTAATGTTTCACAGGGCAGAATGTACAACAGAAGTAAGTGTAAGGAATAAAAACACACCATCCCTAGTTTTTCTACCTTTATAACTTTACACCCACCTTGCTAATTGTGAGCTCACCATGTTGTCAGCAACATCTTCTAGAGAACAACGCACCTAGGTTGAAAATATAATCCAGCAAAATGTGACAAATCATTCTTTTTTTTTTCATTTTTCATTCAAATAAGATAAACTGAATTGTATTATCCACACCTGAATAAGGTTTTTGTCAATGTCATCAATAACTTCCACAGGCATATTTGCTTTAAGTCTCAGGTTGTCATAGACTTTAAGCAAAGCATCGACATCCTGATTAGGGTAAAAAGTATTTTGAAGAAAATAATTGAAAAATTGTCTCAACTTTTTAAACTTGAAGCTTCTTTAGACATTCAATGATCCGTTTGCTCATAATCAATGCAAGAAAAAAATGCTTGAAACATCAATCTTTTGACCCACCTGCTCTGTGAGATCTCTAGGAAGAGAATCCAACATCTAAACGTGTAAGAAAAATGAATTAGCATGATAATTTCTCCTATCTACATCATGTATTGATTTCTTTAAACGGACAATTCTGCATTCATCCAATATTTTTTCCTTGTTCAACACTGCATTTGATTTTTGAATGGCCATTACTATCTTTCAGAGAAACTACTATGCACAAGCACAGCACACTGTATGTATGCAGCTAGAGATATGTGTTATTTGAGAAGCAGAATTTCTTTCGTCCCCAGGTCCAAGGTTTTAACCCAGTGAAAAAAAAGTGAAAAGCTAGTTCTGCTCCATCTAGTGTAAATGCTTTCATTGCATAATTATAAAATAAAGGGGACTTGTTCTTGGAAGGCATGTTGACAATATACTACACTTGTTTATTGAATTCTTACTTGTTGAGCCAGAGTATCGACTAACTCTTTTGGCATTGCGCCATCTGCCAAAACCCTGGCGATTTCAACGGATGGAACTCCATTATCAGCTATCACTCTTTCCACATTGAAAATCTGAATGCATGAAAGATTTCATGATATGACTTTTCTAAATTGTAAATCTTATTATTCATTACTTGAGCAAGAACTCTAGGGTCAACGTTGAGGGCAGCAAGGGCCTTTTGAGCAACAAGTGCAGCAGCTATGTCGCTAGACTTAAGTCCTGCAGTTTTGATTGCACGTGTCAAATTCAATTCAATGGCCTCTGAAAGTTTGGGAGAAAAATGTACATCAAAAATTGTAAGCAATTAAGAACTTTTTATTTTTTTAACCTGGTGAGTTTGGTGAACATCCCTGTAGAATATCTTTCATGGTTCTCACTTCTTTCCTGTATAACAAAAGATTGCAAACGATATCTAGATTAAACATGGAAAATGAATAAAACTAACCAAGAAGGTTCATTTTCATTTTCCAGCGCCTGGGCCATTCTGACATTGTTAAAAACATCGTCTTTTTTTAATTTATCTTCTGCAACAGCTTTTGTGATTCTATCAATTGTTTCTGCTCGTTTTCCTTCATAATCAGCCTTTGGATTGAAAATAAAAATGCAGTTTAAAATGGTTGATAAAAGAGTTTAAAAATAAGAATTCTGTCAAAAGAAAGTCTTTGCGACCTTCATTTTCTACCCTGACAGAGCATTTCTACTCTGCTTGTGACAAAAATTTAAAGATAATTAATGAACCCAGATTTACTTTCTCAAGTTGCAATTTCAACTGTGATAATTTATTGTTCAACTGCTAATTGACAGGAGGGGATAATCAGAGAGTACGAAGCAAGGCAAGCTCAAAAACTTTCATTTTTTAGTTGTGAATGTTAATATTTTCATTGTCTTAGAAACAAAGCAAATCACAAAGTAGGTCAACCGTAAAAGAGAGTAATTTTGAACAGAACAATAACTTAACAAGCAGTAAGTTATTCGCAATCAGTTCTGACTTTTATCTTGATTACCTGGTGTTTCATAGCTTCTGCAATATGTCTAGATTGTGCGCCTCTTTTGGATAGTTGGTTTTGAATCATCATGACTTTTGCAACATTTTCTGGTGTTGTTCCACAAGCTCCAATAGCTTTTTGTATCAGAACAGCCTGATCAAATTAAAAGGGCCATAAGGACCCATTTTAAGCAATTGTCTCGGTAGAAAAGCTTAAATGACCTACCTGTGTGAAATCTTTTGGTGAAGTTCCGTTTTTCTTTAACGCAATGTTACTTTGTTTGCTTGCTAAGGAATATTCTGCCATGCTTGAAGATTCCTCGCGTCTTTTTGAAAAAAAGATCCATTTTTATATATCATCAAACTTAAATATATCATTTTTATACCTATAAACTTTCATCAATTTTTGTGTTTTATCAAGGATTTCTTCTTCTGACAGGCCGACGCTGGCGAGTTCAGCTTTCATGACTTTCATCACCTAAACAAACAATCACAACAAAAATATTTCATTGACATCTCAAAAAAAGATGTATAAATACTTTGAAATGTCTTAATCTAAATCCATTGTTAAAATATATTGTTAAGTTAAAACTTTTTTAAAGACCTAAAAAAGTAAGAAAAAAGTTTACTTTCTAATGGAGCTCTAGCACAAGGATAAACAATTAAGGTGTGCTGATGGCACAACCCTGGAGGCTGGAGAAGCTCTCTAACCCCCCTCCCCCCACCCAGATGAACAATTAGACGTTTCAATCGGGAAATGGGGGAAGAGACCTTTACATAAGATTTCAGAAAACTTTTCAGTCTGGGAAGAAATAACTGGAGGGGAGAAATGACTCCCCATAGGATAGGATGACTACCACAAAAGTCATCTGGTAATCCCTGAGCGTTCCATTTGTTTCTCACCTCAGACATCACATCAGGTCTTGATATGAAACAAGCCAGGGTTATATTAGCCCAAGTTAAGATTGATTGACCCACCTGACCCAGCTTACAGAGGCTATCGGACACCTTTATCAATGAAATAGATTGCTAGAGAGTAATAAAGAAAGCCAGTTTTTAGACGATCCCATTTAAGATAGATAATAGTGATTGTTTCTAAGTTAGAAAGGGAATTCTCATTAAATCAATCAACTTAAAAAAAAAGAATAAATGCAGCAATATAAAAATATCAAAATCTATTAATCTCTCAGGCCATTTGATTTGTTTTCTAGAAAGCTTTCAGTAACTGATTGAGTTTATAATTTTTATCTCAAGGTTCATTCTATATCTTGAAATGTTTTCTTTTAAATAATGGATGCCTAGTCGTTTTTTTACAACTACCCAAATTAGAAAGCGAATTTTTTCCACCGTGGTCATTTCTGGTGACCCTTCGTATTTTCTTCTTTACAAAAAAAATAGTTTGAAAAAAGGTTGGCCCAAAATTGTTTCATAGATTTTTCACTCTTAGCGAAGTGAGACATTTGTTTGTAATTTTTACACAATACTGCCTTGTATATAAAAGATGAAGTAGATTGTGCCTTTCAATAACTCAAAATATCATTTCATTTGAGTTTTAATCATTGGCCCTGACCCCAAGCATACTTCTGACCCCCAGTAAATAAGGCTTTGACCCTGATATTTTTTGGCCCAAACCCGATGAGATTTTTTAGATTTGAATGTAAAAAAATTGGAAAATTTGGGATCATTGAGGGAAATTTTGCAGACCCAAAGGTGGCTGACCTGATCCAACCTTGTCCAATAAATTTAGCCCGGACCCATCACTAATTGGAACTTTTCAAACTCACTTGGTTTAAGTTTGGTTGGACACAGTAATTTAAGTTTTATTATTTACTTACTTCTTCTGTAGTTGCTCCAGCATTGATCATTGAGGATGAGGCCATCAAAGCAGCCATCATGGTTTGGTCAACCTTTTAATCAAAAAAATAAATTGCTTTAGAAAGTTGATTTGAAGAAATGTTGCTATCAGGTGCATCTGTTTCAAGTTGAAGGTCGGCTAATTCAATGAAGCACCACATTTTCACCCAACACAATTTTCTCTAAAGAGAAAACTGAAACCGAAGTTGAAAGTAAAAGTTTAATTTTGTTATGGGAAGAACCCATTTGTGACTTAGCAGAAAAGTGAAATTCAACGCTAAAAATCATTTAGTTTGTCAGTAATAAAAAAATCTTTATTCTTTAGTTTCGACGACTCGGGAAGTACAGATAGGGTAAAATGAATTACATTTAAACTTGATTTTTGATTTGAACTGTTTCCATGATATTAAAATATTTTTTATGAATATTACTGGAAAACAGAATATCTTTGTTTTATATACTTACAATGTGAAACACATTTTTGTATTTATCAAATTTTGTGTTTCTTAAAAAAAACTCTCCTCGACTCTGCATCATTCAATCAAAAAAATTACTTTTAATTTATTTCGCATTTTTTTTGCTTAAGCAAAAGAATAGCTCATCTTTTTCATGCAAAAATTTTTCTATCAGCATAAAACATCTTTTTTGAAATGAATATCTTCAAAGAGTGCAAGCAAACAGCTAAGAACACATTTGAAAAAACAACACTTTAGAAACTTTATGTGCAAATTGTATGAAAAATGATTCAAACATCTTCGAAAGAAAGAAAAAGAGATGGGCGAAATCAATATGTCTAAATGTCAAATGAGTCTTATTTTTGCTTCAACCATCAATCAATGGTTTTTCATTTTATGTTAAAAACTGAAATGATGCAGATTCTAATTCAGAATATTTCTTTCCTTAACAATTAATGAATAGATCATTCGTCTCTGTCACTTAAATGAACCAAATTCCATTCCAAAGATGAATTATTATCATTATTTGAAAGTCTATAACTCCATCGTCGCACATCTCCTAAAAAGTGAATCTTGCAACGGTTTTATTATAAAAATTGCATGATAGTAAAATCAACTGACCATTTTCTTGAAAAGATGCATGAATTTCAATTTTGTCATTGTGCAGAATTACAGCACGCATAAATTTTGGAAAAAATGTCAACGAAGTCATGTTAGTACTTAATTGATTTTTTGCCATTACCCTATTCGTTTTTTAATGAAAAGACTTTTTGAAAGTCTAAATTATTATCTCTATCTAGTGCATTTGTATTTTCAAGCCTAAGGAATGTAAATGCGGTAAAAAAACTATAGAAGCAGATTAAACTAAATGGTGAGTTTAAAGAAAAAGCTCAAGCTTGTGTTTTGTACGTCCACTTTTTGCTCAGCTTTTTTTGCGAAGGTCAAAAGATTAAGAAGAGAGAGAAAGAGAAAAAAAAGTGAGAATAACTATCTGAAAAACTTAACTGTCATCAACTTAAAAAAGTAGCTAAACTGATACTTGAAAAACGTGACTTTATGTTCCATTTTCAGAGTGTTTTTCTCAATAATTTTCTCAAACGTTGTGAGATGAAGGTTTTTAAAACATCCTAACATGGCAAAGTTGAGATGCATTCAACAAGGTTAAATATGTAGAGGATCCGCCTTCTGTCCACAATAACCTCCCTTATCACTCAGCTCTTATAGTTTCGAAAAAAGAAAGAATTTAAGTCCACTTAGAATTGTGGATAGTTTCTTTATTTTGAATGACAAAAGAAGAGAAATTGTGAATTGGCAAAATTTTTCAACATATTTAAGAAAAATTTGCTCTTGGAACAATATTTTGTTTTGCTTTGTCACATTTTTTTAAATACTCTCTCCCAATTGTCCGCCCAATATATCTCACTTAACCTCAAAAAAGTCGATCAGTTTTGTGAGAAAAAAAGAGAGATTTTTTGGTTAAGCTACATTCATCATTTGAAGGGAAAATGGAGAGACATCTTTGTTTGTTTTCTCTGAGAAAATTTGAAATTTCATTTCTGTGACGATATGATAAGAGTGAGTAAAGAAAGTTTTGACTGGCCCCTCTAGATGTGACTTTTGTTCGCGGTGTGTATTTAAAGTTGTATATGTCTACTTAGATCAATCTGGAAGAACTATGTCTGTCACAATCTATATTTGTCAGTCCAGCAGGGTTTTCTTTCACTGTGTTTTTCTGTCAGAAATCTATTTTTCTGTGATTGTGTGAAACTTGTGCTTAATTTTGAAAGAATTTTTGCAAGGGGAAAAATTCGGACAAAAAATTTTCTAACCAAATAAATTAACATTTATTCAGATGATTGAAAGTTGATCAAGAAAGGAATTTCTTAAGTCAACAAAATTTGTACTGAAAATTATTACAATTTTAAAAAAACTGCTATTGTTTGAACATAACAATAAAATAAAGTGTAAAGGGAAAAGACAATCCCCAAGAGATGAGTGGGCTGAAATACTCTAAGAAAAATCAAAGCATCAATTTCAGTCTTGATCTCGGAGAAAAGAATGCTAGGATTTTGAGTCATGAAAAAAAGAAAGCAGGTCCCGAGACGTTTTTTTACGAGTTTGTAAGAATTTCTGACATTTTGACCAGAAAAAATAACTCTGCTTTTTTTCTTTATAATTTTAGACCGTTTGTAGAGAAATGATAGAGAGGCAGCAGAGTTGACTATCGCAACATCAATTTCAAAATAATGATTAGTTCAGAATGGTGAACAAATTCTAACTATTTCAAGAAATTTTATTGGTCTGATTCTCCTTGTCAAAATTAATAATTAAATAAACAGTTTTTATTTTTAAAGGATTCTAGCTACTGTAAATATTTCTTTATGTATATTTTTGAATAATTTAAATCATAAATATTGTAAAATGCCATATGAGAAACCTGAGAAAGTATTTTTTGCAGAAAATTTATCTAAATTTGTACTGCTTTGGTCAAGTTTGATGCTTTCTCTTAGAATGCATTTCTAAAATTTGCAATCTTATTTTCAACTAAGTGGAAACAAAATATTTATTGTCGAAATATATCTTGATTTAAAAAAAATATTATCAGTTTGTTTTCAAGAAAAATACAAAATTTTTTTGCATAGTGAAAATAACCTCTAACCTTTTCTTGTAGCTCTGGCAGCAGAATTTGGGCAATGTTTTCGCCAATTTCAGGATCACCACCTTAAAGCAGTATTTGATCATATGAAAATAATAGATCAAAATTTTAGGCCTGCAGTTTCTTACCTGAACATGTGGCAGCAAGAAGAGCAGCAGCTGTTCCCGCATCTATTGAGGTACCATCTTCTCCAAAAATTGCTTTCATGAATTTCTGTTTACTTCCATCAGTCATTTTATGAAAACCCTGTGACAAAGTAAGAAAATTCAAAAATTCAATTGGAAAAGCTCCCCTGAAGATGTCTTGATACATTTCACAAACAACCAACATTTTTAAACCAAAGATTTTTAAGTTTACAAAATTTTTAGTAAAAGATTTGTTTCAAAAGTCAAAATATCTTACGTCATTTTACAATAAGACAAATTTAGGTCTCCACGACGAAAATAGATTGCTTGCAAATTTTACACATAAATGTAGTGGGTGAAAAAATATAACCTTTTGCCATATTGAATTTCCAGCAAAGAAACAAAAACATCATCTGAATGACTCATTGAGAATTGCTACAAAAATCTAAAAATCATGCCTTTGTATTTTTCTTGGCACTTGGATTGGCTGGATCAGGTGGTGGGGCAAACATTTTCTCCACGCCAGGGATTCCTGACTTGAGAAGACGTTTCAATGACTTCTTGGCATCGTCTGAGGCTCCTTTTTGTGACTTTTTCCTGTCATTATTCTCCTCATCAATCATCCTCAGCATCATGTCATCCAAGGCAGAGAACACGGGGCCATTTTCTGACAAGTCCAATGTGACTTTAACCGTGTCTTCTGGTGGTAGAAATTGAAAGGAAGGCCCATCATTTCTCATATTCTCTCTGGCCAATTTGTTCATGCCTTTCATCCTCTTACGACCACGTCGGGTTACCCGACAGAGCACAATTTCAACCATAAAAGGCCCCATGTTGGAGAAGAGATTAATCACACAACAAATGAAACTATTCCAAAATCTTTGTCAATTTAAAACACTTGGCAGTATAAATGGAAGGAACTATAAAGCAATGTATAAGTTGTCGTTTAGAAACAGGTCTTCATCGTTCACAGCGGCACACTGCTAGCTAGATGACCCAAGATACATCAGCATCGCCTATCTTTGGCCACGAAATCATGAAAATGAAAAAAGAAAACCCGAGCGCTTCTCTTCTTACCTATCTACCCGCTTTCCCATCCCATCGCTGACCTAGACTCGAAGTCTGTCCTTCAATTCTTCCTTCAAAACAAGAGTCAGGATTTGACAGAACAACTGCTGTTCGACACGCACGTTAATCAAATTTTTTCATTAAAACACATCCACAACTGCAACAGTGATTTTCTCTCTCCAATCAGTTTTAATAAACCGAGCAAAAATCTTGAAGATGCCAAGTTTATAAGTTTAAATACAAGCTTTCTAATTTTTATCTTTTAAATATAAGTAAATTGTAATATTTATCAAACAGGCTGGGTATTTCTTATAAAAATAATATTGCAAATTTTAAACTCTGTCATATTCTTCTATCGTGATATTAGTTTCATGTTCTTGTGCTGAAAAGTAAGACCCACCTGAGGTCAATAGAGTAACCTCAGTCCTCCTACACTTTCACAGACTTGACCGTTTCATTAGAAGATACTTTTTGACTTTGCATGTTACTACTTTTAGAAAGAAAAAAAGGCAAAGACGAAAGAAACGTGAGAAGAAATAGTTATAATGACAAAAAAAGAGGAATAAAAGAAAAAAATACATGTACATAATCAATCAGGGCAACATCCAATTTTATCCTGGAAGTTTTCATATTGTGATTATTTTCGAAAAATTTCTAGCTGTTTTATTTCAAGAAGCAAATTTTGCCTTTAAGTATGTAGGTTGAGGTTGCATAGTCGAGATGCCTATGCACTTAGCTAACGATTTTAAACAATCAAGAATGCTTTTGATTTTTTTAGACACAATATAGTTTATCTTAGTGCCTTATCTTAGAAAATGCTTGACTTGACTTGGTTAGGCATCCCAACATGGAGAGAGTAAGGACAAGGCTATTTTAAAAGACATAAAATACTAATATTTAAATGAAATCATGAAAAAAGACTCTTTAAATAATTCAAAAACATTTATTGCAAGAAGTTAATACAATTTCTATCCATATTAAGCGATTTTGAGGAAATTCTATATTTAATGCTCTTTTTTATTGTTAAAAAGTAACTTACTTTTCATACATACAGATTAACATGAGAGTAAACTTGATCGTCATTGTTGGCAATGAAATACAATCCCATAATAGAATTTCACCCTGCTTTGAAATTAACATTTTAATCACAAGAAGAAAAATGCCTTGTTAAAATGAAGTGTATTTTTTAACCATCACCATGTTATTTTTTTAAGGTCATCTGGACAGAAATAAAACTTTGGCAATAAAACTTTTCACACCTTAACTTGTAACTTAAAGCAGCTCAAAAGATTGTAATTTCAGTTTATTTTATTTCATAAATGACTAGCCATTTTCGACAAGGAATTTCTGTCGAGAAGAACTATCTTAAGTCTAAGTTTTTCATTTTTCAAAGTACAATATTCCCTTTCATTTCAAAAACAATTTTGCCATGGTTGGTCAATATACAATATGTAAAAAGAGCCTAATTATTTGAATGGAAAGTTCAGATTAGAAATAAAGATTTTAACGCCGCCATGAAAGCAACATTGAAACCTGCAGAGAATAGAAAAGAATCTCGACATGAAAGCAATTTAAATCTTGATTCTCCATCTGCTAATTGAAACCACATGGACGTTGAAAGAAAACTGAATTGGGAACGAGCACCAAATGAGTGAAAAAAAAGCATGTCAACCGTTTTACAGGTACTGACCAATTTGACCTAGAATTACCGACTTAAAGTTATCGACTTTAGACAAGGGGGCGTGGCACAGGCCTGCCCGGCCGCGAAAAAAAAAGGAAAAAATAAAAATATTAAAAAATTCATAGCTCAGCCAATAGTGAATCAAAAAATCTGAAATTTGGTACAAATATTATTCAATATATTCCCTAAATATTTACTTCAATACATTTTTCTTTAAAATGAACCAAAAAGCCACA
>Ga0194133_10003336_pt1 | contig 23006 bp, 19 predicted proteins | sample TA2KigOf40mmetaG_FD_155448 | JGI IMG/M metagenome (GOLD analysis project Ga0194133, IMG submission 155448) | Freshwater microbial communities from Lake Tanganyika, Tanzania - TA2015055 Kigoma Offshore 40m | ecosystem: Environmental > Aquatic > Freshwater > Lake | place: Tanzania: Lake...
CCTCGCCCGCATCTGCGCCGCGACGCGCCGCGAGGTCGAGCGCCGCAGGGCGATCGTCGCGCAGCCCGCGCTCGAGGCGCGCGCCGCGCGCATGCCGGCGCCGCGCGGATTCCGCGCCCGGCTCGCCGCAGACGCCACGCCCGCGCGCCCGGCGCTGATCGCCGAGATCAAGAAGGCCTCGCCCTCGAAGGGCGTCATCCGCGCCGACTTCGACCCGCCCGCCCTCGCCCGCGCCTATCGCGACGCCGGGGCGAGCGCGCTGTCGGTGCTGACCGACATGCCCTGGTTCCAGGGCCGCGACGAGTACCTCGTCGCGGCGCGCGCCGCGGTCGAGCTTCCCGCCCTGCGCAAGGACTTCATGCTCGAGCCCTACCAGGTGCTCGAGGCGCGCGCGCTGGGCGCCGACTGCATCCTGCTCATCATGGCGGCGCTGTCGCCGGGCGAGGCCGCGTCGCTGCATCGCCTCGCCCGCGACCTCGGCCTCGACGTGCTGGCGGAGGTCCACGACCCCGCGGAGCTCGACCAGGCGCTGGCGCTGGAGGGCGCGCTGCTCGGCGTCAACAACCGCGACCTGCGCAGCCTGGCGGTCGACATCACCACCTTCGAGCGCCTCGCCGCGCACGCGCCGCGCGATGCCTTCCTTGTCGCCGAGAGCGGGCTCGCGACGCCGGCGGACGTGGCGCGCGTCGCGGCCGCGGGCGCCCGCGCGATCCTCGTCGGCGAATCCCTGATGCGCGAGCGCGACGTCGCCGCCGCGACCCGCGCGCTGATGGCGATGGGAGGACGCGCATGACGGGCAAGCTCACGCATTTCGACGCGCAGGGACGCGCGCGCATGGTCGACGTCTCGGACAAGGACGCGACGGCGCGCGTGGCGGTCGCGCGCGGCACGGTCACGATGGCGCCGGAGACGCTGCGGCGCATCTCGGGCGGAGAGATCGCGAAGGGCGACGTTCTCGCCGTCGCGCGGCTCGCCGGCATCATGGCCGCGAAGCGCACGCACGACCTCATCCCGCTCTGCCACCCGCTGGCGCTCACCGCGGTCGAGCTCGACCTGCGCGCCGACCCCGCGCGCGACGCGGTCGACATCGAGGCGCGCGTCAGGACCTCCGGCAGGACCGGCGTCGAGATGGAGGCCCTGACCGCCGTTTCGGTCGCCGCCCTCACCGTCTACGACATGTGCAAGGCGATCGACCGCGCGATGCGCATCGGCGACATCCGCCTCGCGCACAAGAGCGGCGGGAAGTCCGGCACGTTCGAGGCCGCGGAATGATCTCCGTCGAGGACGCGCTCGGCCGCATCCTCGCCGCGCTCGCGCCCTGCGGCGCGGAAACCGTGCAGGTCTCGGAGAGCTTCGGGCGCGTGCTCGCCGAGGACGTCGTCGCGCGCGTGACCCAGCCTCCCGCTGCCGTGTCGGCGATGGACGGCTACGCCGCGCGCGGCGGCGACGTGGCCGCCGGGCCGGTGTCGCTGCGCCAGGTCGGCGCGGTGCCCGCGGGCTCTTCATTCCACGGCGTCGTCGGCCCCGGCGAGTGCGTGCGCATCTTCACCGGCGCGCCCCTCCCCGAAGGTGCCGACACGATCGTGATCCAGGAGAACGTGGACGCGGAGGGAACGACCATCCGGGTGCGCGAAGCCACGACGCCCGGGCGCTTCGTCCGGCCGGCCGGGCTCGACTTCCGCGCCGGCGATGTCGGCCTCGCGGCGGGCGATGTGGTCGGCGTGCGCCAGCTCGGCCTCGCCGCGGCGATGAACAGGCCGTGGCTGCGCGTGACGCGCAAGCCGCGAGTCGCGATCCTCGCGACCGGGGACGAGGTCGTGATGCCTGGCGAGCCGGTCGGCCCCAGCCAGATCGTGTCCTCGAACGGCCTCGCGCTCGCGGCCTTCGTGCGCTGCTGGGGTGGCGAGCCGGTGCAGCTCGGCATCGCGCCCGACCGCAGCGACGCGCTGCAGGCGATGGCCGCGGGCGCCCAGGGCGCCGACCTGCTCGTGACCACCGGCGGCGCCTCGGTGGGCGAGCACGACCTCGTGCGCTCGGCCCTCGGCGCGAAGGGCCTCGCGCTCGACTTCTGGCAGATCGCCATGCGGCCGGGGAAGCCGCTGATGTTCGGGCGCATCGGCGCGACGCCGATGCTGGGCCTGCCGGGCAATCCCGTCTCCTCCCTGGTCTGCAGCGTCGTGTTCCTGCGACCGATCCTGCTGCGCCTGCTCGGCGTGAGCGACCTCGAGCCGCAGCGCATGGACGCCGTGCTCGGCGCGGCCCTGCCGGAGAACGACCGCAGACAGGACTACCTGCGCGCCACGCTCTCGCGCGGGCCGGCCGGCGAGAACGTCGCCACGGCCTTCGCGCGGCAGGACAGCTCGATGCTTTCGCTGCTCGCGAAGGCGGACGCGCTCATCGTCCGCCCGCCTCTCGCGCCAGCCGTGCGCGCGGGCGCGACGGTGGGCGTGCTGCCCCTGCGCCAGTCCCTCGCTGGCGTCTGACCACCCTCAGGCGCGCAGGCGGGCGCCCGAGGGATCGACCAGCGGCCTGTCGTGGCGCGCGACCACGCGCCGTTCGCCGAAGGCCTCGACCTCGAAGTCGCCCGCGCCGGGCGCCAGGCACTCGACCGGCACGTAGCCGCACGCGATGCTGCGTCCGGCCGAGTGGCCGTAGCCGCCCGAGCGCACGGTGCCGACGATGCGCCCGGCCTGCAGGATGGCCTCGCCCCCATGCCAGTGGGCGTCTCCAGGCGCGTCGAACCAGGCGAGGCGCCGCCGCACGCCCTCCGCCTTCTGGCGCTCGAGCGCGGCGCGGCCGACGAAGTCGCCCTTGCGCCACGCGACGCAGAAGCCGAGGCCGGCCTCGAGCGGCGTCTCGTCGGGCGTGATGTCCGCGCCCCAGTACAGGTAGTGCTTCTCGAGGCGCAGACTGGAGATGCAGCGATAGCCGGCGTCGGCGATGCCATGCGCTTCGCCCGCGCGCAGGAGCCGCGCATGCACCGCGCGCGCGTCCTCGCTGCGCATGTGCAGCTCCCAGCCGAGCTCGCCCACGTAGCTGACCCGCAGCGCGCGGACCCGCGCATGGCCGATCCAGATCTCGCGCGCCTGCATGTAGGGGCAGGTCGCCGCCGAGACGTCGCTCGACGACGCGGCGGCGAGGACGTCGCGCGCGCGCGGCCCGCAGAGATTGACCACCGCCCAGCCCGAGGTGACGTCGCTCACGCGCACCGAGCCGTCGCGCGGCAGGTGGTCGTCGAGATGCGCGAGGTCGTGCGGGCCGAAGGCGCTGCCGGTGACGAGGTAGAAGCGGTCCTCCGCGAGGCGCGTGATCGTGAGGTCGGCCTCGATGCCGCCGCGCGCGTTCAGGAACTGGGTGTAGACGATCGTGCCGGGCTTGCGGTCCATGTCGTTGCAGGCGACGCGCTGCAGCGCGGCGAGCGCGCCCGGGCCCTCGATCTCCACCTTGGTGAAGGAGGACATGTCGACGAGCGCCACGCGCTCGCGGATGGCGCGATGCTCCTCGCCGACCGCGTCGAACCAGCCAGGCCTGCGGAAGCCGGGGCGCTCGAGGCGGTCCGACGGGTCGCGCGCGAAGTGGTTCGGGCGCTCCCAGCCGAACTTGCTGCCATGCACGGCGCCGCGCGCGAGTAGGACGTCGTGCAGCGGGCTGGTGCGCGCGGGACGCGCGCTGCTCGGCTCATGCCCGGGCCAGGCGATCGCGTAGTAGCTCGCGTAGCTCTCGGTGGCGCGGGCGTGGAGGAACTCGGGCGCGGAGTGGATCGGGCCGAAGCGCAGGAGGTCGAAGGCGAAGAGGTTGAAGCCGGGATCGCCCTCGAGGATCCAGTTCGCCATCGCCTCGCCCGCGCCGCCCGCGGCCGCGATTCCCGAGGTGAAGCCGCAGGAGACGAAGAAATTGTCGAGGCCAGGCGCCTTTCCCATGATCGGCTCACCGTCGGCGCTGATCGGGATCGGGCCGTTGATCATCGACTTGATGCCGGTCTCGCCGAAGGCGGGGATCCTGGAGAGCGCCGCCTCGCCGATCGACGCGAAGCGATCGAAGTCGCCAGCCAGGAGCTCGGGACCGAAGTCGCGCGGGATGCCACCCGCGCCGAAGACGGGCGTGCTGTCCTCCCAGCCGCCGATGGCGAGGCCGCCGACCTCCGGCTTGGCGTAGAAGCGACCATCGGGATCGCGCAGCGTCGGCAGGTCGGCGGGCAGGCCCGCGATCTTCTCCGTCACCGCGTACTGGTGCTCAAGCGCGCAGACCGGGACCTGCACGCCAGCCATGGCGCCGAGCTCGGCGCCCCACATGCCGGTCGCGTTGACGATCGTGTCGCAGGCGATGGTGCCGTGGTCGGTGACGACATGGGTGACTCGCCGGCCGACGCGCACCAGGCCCTCCACGCGCACGCCTTCGCGGATGGCGACGCCACCGTCGCGCGCGCCGCGAGCCAGGGCCTGGGTCACGGAGGATGGATCGACGAAGCCGTCCGACGGGACCCACACCGCGCCATGGAGCCCCTTCGCGTCGAGCAGCGGATAGAGCCGCCGCGCCTCCTCCGGCGAGGCGAGGTGGAGCTCGAAGCCGAAGCCCTTGCCCGTCGTCGCGGCGCGGCGGAGCTCGTCCCAGCGTTCCGCGCTCGCCGCGAGGCGCAGGCTGCCGACGCCATGCCAGCCCGTCGCCTGCCCGGTCTCGGCCTCGAGCGTGCGGTAGAGAGCCGCCGAGCGCTGCATAAGCCGCGTGAGGTTCTTCGAGCTGCGCAGCTGGCCGACGAGGCCAGCCGCGTGCCAGGTGGAGCCGTGCGTGAGCTGCCGCCGCTCGAGCAGCAGCACGTCACGCGCGCCCCGCTTCGCGAGGTGGTAGGCGATCGCGCATCCGATCGCGCCGCCGCCGACGATCACGATGCCGGCCTGGGTCGGGAACGGCGCCATGCTCACGCCCCCGCCATCTCGTCGAGGTACCAGTCCACGAACTGCGCGACGTTGCGCTCGCGCTGCCGCTCGAACGGGCCGGGGCGGTAATGCGCGGAGGCGATGCCGCGCTGGACGTTCTCGCAGATCTCCCAGTCCTGCTCGGAGGTCCGCTGCCAGAAGGGCATGAGCCGCGCGGGATCGAAGTCCCGCCCCTCCTCCGCGCGCGCGTCGACAAGCCACGCCACGCGCACGAGCGTGTGGCCGGTTCCGTCGGGGAGCAGGCGCGTCGTGACCGCATGGTCGCCCGATCCATGCATCCAGAAGTTAGGGAACATGGTCGCGCGCAGCGTGCCGACGTCGTGCTCCGCGTAGCTGCCCATCACCGGCGCGACCGGGGCGCCATCGAGGCTCTCCGTCAGGAACCCGGGCGCGAGCGGCGTGCGGTTCACGCGCCACCACGCGGCGGTCATGTCGGAGACCAGGGTCGGCGCCTCCAGCCCCATCGCCTGCCAGCGCCGTCCCTCGTCCGCCACGCGCGCCTCGATCTCCGCGGCGCGGCGCGGGTCGAGGACATGGATGTCGTAGTTCGCGCGTATGTACTCGGGGTGCGACCCGGGGCAGTGCAGGCACTCGCGGTTGTTCTCGAACACGACCTTCCAGTTTGCCGCAACGCGGTAGTCGACGCTGCGCGCGATGCGCGCGCCCGCGAGGCCCTGGGGCGCGAGCCAGCGCGCGAAGGCCTCGCCCATGCCCTCGAGCGGTGGCGGCGCCTCCGCCAGCGAGACGAAGACGAGGCCGCCGAGCTCGATCGCGTGGTGCGCGCGCAGGCCATGCGAACCGGGCTCGACGCCGTGTTCGCGCGTGTCGCTGCAGAGCCTGCCATCGAGGTCGTAGGTCCACGCATGATAGGGGCAGACGAGGCGATGCGCGCGGCCCGAGGACGAGGTGCAGACGCGCGAGCCGCGATGGCGGCACACATTGGCAAAGGCGCGCACGCCGCGCGCGCGGTCGCGCAGCACGACGACGGGCTCGCCCGCCACGTCGAGGGTGACGAAGCAGCCGGGCTCCGGCAGCTCGCAGCCATGCGCGGCGAAGAGCCAGCGCCGGTGCCAGATCCGCGCGCGCTCGGCCTCCGCGACGCCTTCGCCGAGGTAGAAGCCGCGCGCGAGGGACCAGCCGGGGCGATGCCCGGCGACGAGAGTGTCGAGCGTCGTCACGCGGCCTCCACGCGCCGCGCGGCGAACCCGTGGCGCAGCAGGACGGGCGCCACGAGTGCGGCGCCGGCGAGCAGCGGCCACCAGCCCGGCGCGATCAGGAGCAGGCCCGCCGCCCCCGCGAGGACGCGCTCCCAGCCCTGCATGCGGACAAGCAGGTAGTCGGAGAGCGCCGCCGCGAGGCAGGTGACCCCGAGGAAGCAACCGGCGAGCGTGCGTAGGAACTCGCTCCACTCGAAGCCGGGGACGACGAGCAGCAGCGAGGGCGAGAACACGAAGACGAAGGGCACGAGCGCCTTGGCGAGGCCGAGCCGGAAGGCCGTGTTCCCGGTCTTGAACGGATCGGCGTTGGCGAGGCTCGCGCCGGCATAGGCGGCCATCGCCACGGGCGGCGTGATATCGGCGAGCACGCCGTAGTAGAACACGAAGAAATGCGCGACGATAGGCGCGACGCCGAGCATGCCGAGCGTCGGTGCCGCGACCGTGACCATGATGATGTAGTTGGCCGTCGTCGGGATGCCGCAGCCCATGACGATGCACACGATCCCGGTCAGCAGCAGCGTCAGGAACAGCGACAGGCCCTGCGGCGAGACGAGGTCGAAGGGCACGAGCGGCAATATCCATCCCGCGGCCTGCTTCGCCCCCGAGGTGACGATGAACGACACCTTGAAGCCGACGCCGGTCAGCGTGACCACGCCGACGACGATGCCGACCACCGCCGCGGCCGCGCCGACGGCGAGGGCGTATTTCGCTCCGGTGACGAAGCCGTCGACCAGGTCGGGGACCGTCAGGCGCCGGCGCGGGTTGAGGACGCCGACGACGACGCATGCAGTGATGCCCCAGAAGGCCGCCAGGTAGGGCGTGTAGCCGGAGAGCAGGATCGCCACGAGCAGGAGCAGCGGGAACACCGTGGGCCAGCCGTCGCGCAGCACGATGCGCGGATCCGGTATCTCCTCCGGCGGCAGGCCGCGCAGGCCGTGGCGCTTCGCCTCGAAATGCACCTGCATGAACACGCCGAAGAAATGCATGAAGGCCGGCACGATCGCCGCGAGGATGATCGTCTGGTAGGGCACGCCCAGGAACTCGATCATCAGGAACGCGGCGGCCCCCATCACCGGCGGCGTGATCTGCCCGCCCGTGCTCGCCGTGGATTCGACGGCGGCCGCGAAATGCCTGCGATAGCCGATGCGGATCATCGCCGGGATGGTCAGCGAGCCGACCGTCACCGTGTTCGCGATCGACGAGCCCGAGATCATCCCGAAGAGCGCCGAGCCGAAGATCGACACCTTCGCCGGGCCGCCGGCGAAGCGCCCCGCGAGCGCGGTGGCGAGGTCGATGAAGAGCTGGCCGAGGCCGATGCGCGTCGCCAGCACGCCGAACAGCACGAAGTGGAACACGTAGGTCGAGACCACGCCGAGCGGCAGGCCGTAGATGCCCTGGGTCGTCAGGTAGAGGTGGTTGATCAGGCCCGGCCAGCTGGCGCCGGGATGGACGAGGATGCCGGGCGCCCAGGTGCCGAACAGCCCGTATAGGATGAAGGCGATCGCGATGATCGGCAGCGGCCAGCCCATCGTGCGCCGCGTCGCCTCGATCGCGACGACGACGAGTATCGTGCCCATGAGCACGTCGCGCGGGCGCGGGCTGCCGACGAGGAAGGCGAGGTCGTCGAAGATCCAGGGCACGTAGAGCACGCTCGCCATCGCGAGCCCGGCCAGCGCCCAGTCGTAGAGCGGCACGCCGCCCGGCGCCGCGAGCGAGGACGGTCGCGGCACGCCCTGCCCCGACTTCGTGCGCGCGAAGACGAGGAAGATCAGCGCCAGCACGAAGGCCATGTGGACGCCGCGGTGCAGCGTCTCCTCGAGCAGGCCGAACCCGGCGGTCCAGTAGTGGAACGCGGAAAGCGCAAACAGCGCCGCCGCCACCGCCGCGCCCGCGAGGTCGGCGATCGGCCGGAACCGCATCTCGGGATCGAACTTCTCCTCGAGCTCGCGTGCCGCCTTCTCGTCGACCGCCCGCGTCATCCAGCCCCGCCCTCTCGCGAGAACAGGCGGATCAGGCTGGATCCGCCCATCCGTCCCCGTCGCACCTGCGGCAGGCCTACTTTAGCAGCCCGGCCTCGCGATAGAAGCGCTCGGCGCCGGGGTGGAGCGGGATGCCCGCGCCGTCCAGCGCCGTCTCCCTGCGGATCATCCTGCCCTTCGCGTGGCCTGCGTCGAGCATCCTGCGCGTCGCGTCGTTCCACATCGCCTTGGTGATCTCGTAGACGAGCGCGTCGGGGATCCTCGCGTTCGTGACGAGTTGCGCGCCGACAGCGATCGTCTTCGTCTCCGCGGAACCCTTGTAGGCATCGGCCGGGATGACGTCGGGGGCGAAGAACGAGTACTGCTTCAGCAGGCGCTGCGCGGCCTCGCCATCGACCGGAAGGAGGTCGATGCCGCCCTGGCTCGAGGCCAGTTCCGCGATCGCGCCGGTCGGCCAGCCGCCGACGGTGAAGAAGGCGTCGAGCGCGCCGTCGCGCATGCGGTCCGCGGCGGGGCCCATCTTCAGGTACTCGGGCCTGAGGTCGCGATCCGTGAGGCCATAGGCGGCGAGCACGATGCGCGCGTCGATCAGCGTGCCCGAGCCCGGCTCGTCGAGCGACACGCGCTTGCCCTTGAGGTCGGCGACCGAGCGGATGCCGGAGCCACGCCTCACGACGATCTGCACACTCTCGGGGTAGAGGTTCGCCACGAAGCGGATGCTGTCGATCTTCGGGCGCCCCTCGAACAGGCCCGTGCCGCTCCACGCCCAGTAGGCGACGTCGGCCTGGGTCAGGCCCGCCTCGAACTGCCCGGCGCCGATCGCGTTGATATTGGCGAGCGAGCCGTTGGAGGCGACGGCTGTCGCGACGAGGCCCTTCACGCCGGTGCCGCTCGCCTCGGAGATGGCGTTGGCGATCATGCCGCCGACGGGGAAGTAGGTGCCGCCCGTCCCGCCCGTGCCGATGCGGAAGAACTGCTGCTGCGCGCGCGCGGCGCCCGCTGCGGAAGCCGCGCCGGCCGCGGCGGCGAGGGCGATGAACTGGCGTCTCTTCACTTCGATCCTCCTGGTCCTCGCGCAGCCGGGGCGATGCCGGCGGCGCGCCGCGCCATCGGCGCGAAGTGCGATAGCGCTATCATCCGCCCGGGGGCAGGCGCGTTCAACGCTTTTCGCCCCGCGGCGCGATCCCCTCAGCGCCCGACCGCGAGCACGACGGCGGGGATGGTCGCGGCGGAGAGCAGCGTGGTGAGCAGGACCGACCCGGCCGCCAGCGCGACGCCCGTATCGTAGCGGCGGGCGATGACGTAGGCATTCGTTCCCGTGGGCAGCGCGGCCGCGAGCGTCGCGACGGCGACGGCGAGCGGGTCGAGCCCCGCCACGTGGCGCGCGACCACCCAGGCCGCGAGCGGGAAGAGGCAGAGCTTGACCGACGCGACGAGGGCGCAGGCGCCGAGCTGCGCGCCGATGCGGAAGGTCGCGAGGCCGGCGCCGGCGGCGAGCAGCGCCAGCGGTGCCGTCGCGCCGCCCAGCATCGCGAGCGCCGCGTCGACCGGGGTCGGCAGTCGCAGTTGGAGCGCGCCGAAGACCGCCCCGGCGGCGATCGACAGCACCATCGGGTTGCGCGACATCATCCGCGCCGTGCCGGCGAGCGCGGCGCGGCCATCGGCCCGGCCCCGCCCCGCTTCCGCCAGCAACGTCGTCGCGGTGAAGAGCAGCGCGGAATGGATCGAGATGATCATCACCAGCAGCCGCAGCCCCGCGGGGCCGTGGAGGCGCTCGACCACCGGCACGCCGATGAGCACAGTGTTGCCGAAGACCGAGCCCATGGCGCCGATCCCGCAGAGCGCGGCTCCCTGCCCGGCCAGTACCCGCGCGGCGACCGCCCAGAGCGCGTAGAGCGCGAGGCACGGCCCGAAATAGGCGGCCACGAGGGCGAGGTCGCCGGATCCAGGCGCGGCGCTCGCCATGGCGCGGAAGAGCAGCGCCGGCGTTGCCGCGTAGAAGACGATGCCGGAAAGCGCGGCCTCTCCCGCCTCGGTGACCAGGCCGATGCGGGCGAAGGCGAAGCCCGCTGCGATCAGGGCGACGACGGGCAGGAGTATGTCCGGGAGGCCGGCCATGCGCGGGACGCCGCGGAACCTCACACCGGCGCGCCGCGATTGCAACGCGCGCGCCCTGCCCGCTTGACCCCGGTGGCGAACCAAAATAGAACGAAACCGCCGGTTGCGCCTTTGTTCCTGTGGATAACGCCGGCCCGGGAGGCCCAGATGCTCACGCGCAAGCAGTACGAACTGCTCGTCTACGTCAAACGGCATCTCGACACGCACGGCGTGTCGCCCTCATTCGACGAGATGAAGGACGCGCTTGCGCTGCGCTCCAAGTCGGGGATCCATCGCCTCATCACCGGCCTCGAGGAGCGCGGCTTCATCCGCCGCCTGCCCCATCGCGCGCGGGCGCTCGAGGTGGTCAAGCTGCCGGAGAACCATCTTGCCGCGATCCACGGCGGGGATCCCGCGCGCGTGCCGCCCTCAGCCCCCGCGCCCGCCAGCTTCCAGCCCAACGTGATCCGCGGGGATTTCCGCCAGAACCTGGCCGGTGCCGTCGCGGCCGCGAACGCAAGCGCGGTGAGCATCCCGCTCTACGGGCGCATCGCCGCCGGCCTGCCGATCGAGGCCGTGGCCGATCCCGAGGACAGCGTCGACGTCCCCTCCGGACTGCTCGACCGCGGCGAGCATTTCGCCCTCTCCGTCGCCGGCGATTCGATGATCGAGGCCGGCATTCATGACGGCGACACCGCCATCATCCAGCGTTGCGACGACGCGGAGAACGGCACGATCGTCGTCGCGCTTCTGGTCGACGACAACGAGGTGACGCTCAAGCGCCTGCGACGCCGCGGCGCCTCGATCGCGCTCGAACCCGCAAACCGCGCCTACGAGACGCGGATCTTCGGGCCCGACCGCGTGCGCATCCAGGGCCGCCTCGTCGGGCTGATGCGGCGCTACTGAGGCTCGTCCGCCGCGTCTCGCGGCGGTGATCCCCGCGTCCACCTGCGCGCCCCGCGTAGCTCGCGCGTCGTGCGCAGGGCGAGTTCGCCGCCCGGCAGCAACCGGACCTCGATGCCTCCCTCGCGAAGGATGGTCGTCCGGTCGAGGATCCACGCGGGCGCGGCGCAGTCCCGCCAGACCTCGAGCGTCGTGACGAGCGCAGTTGCCCAGGCGCAGGCCTCCGCGAGCCCGGCCGGCGCCGTGACTACGGCGACGAGGTGGCCGGGCCGCTCTATCCAGCATGTCCCACGCCGGCAATCCGGCAGTGCGGCGGCGCGCGCCTGGCCGGCACGCCGCAGCCAGGTCTCGCTGGCCATCTGGACATTGCCTCGCCCGTGCAGGGCGAGCGCCCCTCCGGCATCGCGAAGCCCCACCAGCCTCGCCTCCGCGCCGGCGACGACGTCCGGCTGCAGCGCGAGCCATGGCGAGGCAAGTCCGGCGAGGATGACGGGCACGCCGAGCACCCGCCATCCGCGGCGCCATAGCGCCAGCCATAGCCCGCCGCCGACGCAGCATGCGAGCCCCCAGTCCGGCATCGCCGGCACCAGCAGCGCCGCCGATGGCCACGCGGCGACCTCCTCCGCGATGGCCACCACAAGCAGGTTCGCCGCGTTCATCGCCGCCAGCGGCAATGCCTCCAGCCCCAGCGGCAGGGCGAGGAAGACCAGCACCGCGCAGGGCATGACGACGAATGAGGTCAGCGGCACCGCAAGCAGGTTCGCGGCGATCGAGAAGGCCGCGACGCGGTTGAAGTGGTAGATGCCGAAGGGCGCGGTCGCGAGGCTCGCGACCAGCGTCGTCGCCAGCGCCCCGGCGAGCAGGAGCGCGGCGCGCGCGACGAACCCGCTCGCGGCGCGTAGCCGCCGCAGCGCGGGCGCCAGCCATTCCCAGGCCGCGACGAGCGCCACGACGGCCGCGAAGGACATCTGGAAGCTCGGCCCCAGCACCGCCTCTGGCGTCACCGCCAGTACCGCGAGCGCGGCCCAGGCCACAAGGCGCATCGAGACCGGCGCGCGATCGAGGAGGACGGCGACCAGGCCGAGCCCGCCCATGAACCATGCGCGGGTCGTCGGCACGCTCGGCGCGGCGAAGAGCATGTAGGCGGTGATCGCCGCAAAGGCGCAGCACGCCGCGATCTTCTTCACCGGCCAGCGCAGGGCGGCGCGCGGCACGAGGGCGATCGCGCGGCGCACCGCGAAGAAGACGATCCCGGCGACGAGCGTGATGTGCAGCCCCGAGATGGACAGCAGATGCGCGAGCCCTGAGTCGCGCATCGCCTGCATCAGGGCAGAATCGACATGGCCCATCTCCCCCGTCAGCAGCGCAGCGGTGACCTGGCCCGCCGGCCCGGGATCGGCCGCGAGAACCCGGCGCACGACATCGGCGCGCAGCGCGTCGAGGCGGATGCGCCAGCCCGGCCGCGAATCGCGATCGACCACGCGGGGCGTGCCGCGCAGCGAGCCGACTCCGCCGATGCGCTCGAACCACGCCCAGCGCGCGAAGTCGTAGGCACCGGGCGCGGCCGGCCCGGGCGGCGGCACGAGCTGCGCGCGCGCCGCGACGATGTCGCCCGGGACGAGCCCTTCGTCCGCGCCGCCGCGCAGCCGCACGCGCACGCGCGCGGGCACCTCGTCGCGGTGCAGCCCCGGCATCTCCAGGCGATCGAGCATCAGGCGCCGGCCATCGGGGCGGATCTCGACGGCCACGACGCGTCCGCGAAGCTCGGCGGGCCCCCAGCGCTTCGCGAGCACGGGCGCCGCGACGGCGTCGGCGCGAAGCTGCGCGAGCGCGGCGCCGACCAGCCCGAGCGCCGCGGCGGCGAGGACGATGCGCGCCGCGGCCGGCGCGCGCGCCAGCGCGGCCGCGACCGCGGCGAGGCACGAAGCGAGGACGGCGGCCGCGAGGAGCCCCGGCCCCGGCTCGGCGGGCGAGGCGAAGTAGAGGACGATGCCGCATCCCAGCGCCACCGGCGACCAGAGCGCGAGCCGCTCCGCCTCGGGCGCGAACGCGGCCCTGGCCCGCGCGAGCGCGCCGGAGGTCGCGGTGCCGGGTCCCGCCGCGCCGCCTGCGGCCGGGACGGGCCATGGCAGCCGGCGCGCGGCCGGCGGGGAAGGCATGGCCCCCATGCTGGCGAGACTCCCCCTCTGCGCGGCCCACGTGGTAGTTCCACCGACCGTAACGAGGCGGGGTCCCCGGCCTCAATCTTCACTGCGGATTACGACATGTCGGTTCCCGTCTGCCGCTTCGCGCCCTCGCCCACCGGCTTCCTGCATATCGGCGGCGCGCGCACCGCGCTCTTTAACTGGCTCTTCGCGCGCCACCACGGCGGCAAGTTCAGGCTCCGCATCGAGGACACCGACCGACAGCGCTCCACGAAGGAAGCGGTCGACGCGATCATCAACGGCCTTCGCTGGCTCGAGCTCGACTGGGACGACAAGGTCGTCCACCAGTTCGCGCGCGCGCGCCGCCATGCCGAGATCGCCCACGAACTGCTGCGCCAGGGCAAGGCCTATCGCTGCTACTGCTCGCCGGAGGAGCTCGAGGAGATGCGCGCCGCGGCGCGAGCCGAGGGCAGGCCGCCGCGCTACGACGGGCGCTGGCGCGGCCGCGACCCCGGGGACGCGCCGGCCGGCGTCGCGCCCGCGATCCGCATCAAGGCGCCCCAGGCCGGCGAGACGGTGATCCGCGACATCGTCCAGGGCGACGTCGTGATACGCAACGACCAGCTCGACGACATGATCCTGCTGCGCGGCGACGGCACGCCGGTCTACATGCTGTCGGTCGTGGTCGACGACTTCGACATGGGCGTCACCCACGTGATCCGCGGCGACGACCACCTCAACAACGCCGCGCGCCAGATGATGGTGATCGAGGCGATGGGCTGGCCGGTGCCGGTCTACGCCCATATCCCGCTCATCCACGGGCCGGATGGCGCGAAGCTCTCGAAGCGGCACGGCGCGCTCGCCGTCGAGGCCTATCGCGACATGGGCTACCTGCCCGAGGCGATGCGCAACTACCTGCTGCGCCTCGGCTGGTCGCATGGCGACGAGGAGATCATCTCGACCGCGCAAGCCGTCTCCTGGTTCGACCTCGACGCGGTCGGCCGCTCCGCGGCGCGCTTCGACTTCGCGAAGCTCGGGAACCTCAACGGCCACTACATCCGCGCGCGCGACGACGACGGCCTGGCGGAACTGGTCGCAGCCCAGCTCGAGCGCGAGCCGGGACGCCCGCTCGGGCCGGAGGCGCGCGCGCGGCTGCGCACCGGCATGCCGGGCCTCAAGCAGCGCGCCCGGACGATCGTCGAGTTGGCCGAGAGCGCCGAGTTCTATTGCCACGCGCGCCCGATCCCGATCGCGGAGACCGGCCGAAAGCTGCTCGCCGGCTCCGGGAGCGAGCGGCTCGCATCCTTCGCGCGGCGCATCGAGGGACTGGCGGAGTGGAGCGCCCAGTCGATCGAGGCCGAGGCGCGGGCCGCCGCCGAGGCCGCGGGCGCGAAGCTCGGCGAGATCGCGCAGCCGCTGCGGGCCGCGCTCACGGGCACCAACGTCTCGCCGCCGATCTTCGAGGTGATGCATGTCCTCGGTCGCGCGGAGACGATGGGCCGCATCGGCGATGCCCTGAAATGAGGCTGCTGCAGCGCAACCAAACCCTTGGGAGCGCGCGCGCCAGCGGCTAGTATCGCGTTGCGTAGGCTGCCGGGCCCTGCCCGGCCCCGTCGCCGCGAACATTCCTTCGACCCGAGCCCTGGAGCCCGTCATGTCCAGCAGCGCGAGCAAGAGCACGATCACCGTCATCGACAACGGCGGCGGCAAGCGCCTCGACCTGCCGATGATGGACGGCTCGATCGGCCCGCGCGTCATGGACATCCGCAAGCTCTACGCCGAGACCGGGCACTTCACCTACGACCCGGGCTTCACCTCGACCGCGTCCTGCGAGTCCAGGATCACCTACATCGACGGCGACCAGGGCGTGCTGCTCTATCGCGGCTACCCGATCGAGGAACTGGCCGAGCACAGCGACTTCATGGAGGTCTGCTACCTCCTGCTCAAGGGCGAGCTGCCGGACGCCGGCGAGAAGGCCAAGTTCGAGCGCGACATCACGCTGCACACGATGATCCACGAGCAGCTGACGCGCTTCTACCAGGGCTTCCGGCGCGACGCGCACCCGATGGCCGTTTGCTGCGGCGTGGTCGGCGCGCTCTCGGCGTTCTACCACGACAGCCTGAACATCAACGACCCGCACCAGCGCATGATCGCCTCGTACAGGCTGATCGCGAAGCTCCCGACCATCGCGGCCATGGCCTACAAGTACTCGGTCGGCCAGCCGTTCATGTATCCGAAGAACTCGCTCAACTACGCGGAGAACTTCCTGTACATGACCTTCGGCGTGCCCTGCGAGGAATACAAGATCAGCAAGACCGTCGCGCGCGCGCTCGACAAGCTCTTCGTCCTGCACGCGGACCACGAGCAGAACGCGTCGACCTCGACCGTCCGACTTGCAGGATCCTCGGGCGCGAATCCCTTTGCCTGCATCGCCGCGGGCATCGCGACGCTCTGGGGCCCGGCGCATGGCGGCGCGAACGAGGCCGTGCTGCAGATGCTCCAGGAGATCGGCTCCAAGGACCGCATTCCCGAGTTCATCCGCAAGGTGAAGGACAAGTCGGAGGGCGTCCGCCTGATGGGCTTCGGCCACCGCGTCTACAAGAACTTCGACCCGCGCGCAAAGGTGATCCGCCAGGCCGCGCACGACGTGCTCGCCGAGATCGGCGTCCGCGACGAGCCGCTGCTCGAGATCGCCATGGAACTCGAGCGCATCGCCCTGCAGGACGACTACTTCGTGCAGCGCAAGCTCTACCCGAACGTCGACTTCTACTCGGGCATCATCTACCGCGCGATGGGCTTCCCGACCTCGATGTTCACGGCGCTCTTCGCGGTGGCGCGCACGGTCGGCTGGATCGCGCAGTGGAACGAGATGATCGAGGACCCGGCCCAGAAGATCGGCCGCCCGCGCCAGCTCTACACCGGCCACGCGCGCCGTCCCTACGTCCCGATGGCGAAGCGGGCCTGAGGTCGGGACCGGGGCCCGCGCACGTGAACGCGAGGTCGCCACGCCGCCTCGCCCGCGGCCGCCTGCCCCGGCTGGCGGGCGCGCGCATGGCCGACGGCAGGCCGGGACCGCGCGCGCTGGTCCCGCCCCCGGCGAACGACAACCGCGCGCCGCCTCTCACGCGCGCCCTGAGGGCGGTCGCGCTTGCCGCGGGCGTCGCCGCGATCCTCTGGACCGCGGCGAACCTCCTCGGCGGCTGAGGGCAGCTGCGGCGATCAGGCCTTCTGGATCAGCTCGACCTTGTAGCCGTCGGGATCCTCGACGAAGGCGATCACGGTCGTGCCGAACTTCACCGGCCCCGGCTCGCGCGTGATCCTCACCCCGCCGGCTCGCATGCGATCGCAGGCCGCGTAGGCGTCCGGCACCGCGACCGCGAGATGGCCGAAGCCGTTGCCGAGGTCGTAGCCGGGGTGGCCCCAGTTGTGCGTGAGCTCGATCACGGCGCTCGACGCCTCGTCGCCGTACCCGACGAAGGCCAGCGTGTACTTGCCCTCCGGCACGTCGCGACGGCGCAACACCTTCATGCCGAGCATGTCGACGTAGAAGGCGATCGACCTGTCGAGGTCCTTCACCCGGATCATCGTGTGCAGGAGCCTGTAGCCGCCGGTTTCTTCGCTCATGTCGTCCTCGCGCGCTCGGGATGGTTCGGCTAGAACGGAAACCATATCCGCCGCGACCCTGTCGAGTCCGCCATGAGAGCCATCCGCTGCGCCGTCTTCGGCGCCGGGCATTTCGGCCGCTACCACGCGCAGAAATACGCCGCCCTGCCGGGCGCGGAGCTTGTGGCGGTCGTGGATCCCGACGCGGACCGCGCGCGCGCCCTCGCCGCCGAGGTCGGCACGCGGGCCGCAACGTCGATCGACGAGGTCGAGGGCTCGATCGAGGCCGCGTCCGTCGCGGTGCCGACGCATTCCCACCACGACGTCGCGACGCGGCTCCTCGAGGCCGGCATCCATGTCCTGATCGAGAAGCCGATCGCCGAGACGATCGAGCAGGCCGACGCGCTTGTCGCGCTCGCCGCCGCGCGCGGCCGCATCCTCCAGGTCGGGCACCTGCAGCGCTTCCTGCTCCGCCGCATGGAAGTCTCCGAGCGCGTCTTCCGCCCCCTCTACATCGAGGCGACGCGCATCGCCCCGTTCAAGCCGCGCGGCACGGATGTCGGGGTGGTGCTCGACCTCATGATCCACGACATCGACCTGATCCTCGCCCTCGTCCAGTCCCCCGTGCTGGCCGTCGACGCCGTCGGCGCGCCCGTGGTCACGACGTCGGAGGACCTCGTCAACGCGCGACTGCGCTTCGCCAATGGCTGCGTGGCGACCGCGACGGCGAGCCGCATCGGCTTCAAGACCGAGCGCCGCCTGAGGATCTTCCAGCCGGAGAGCTACATCTCGATCGACCTCGCGGAACGCCGGATGGTGGAGATCCATCGCGGCGAGGGACCCGGGATCGTGCCGGGCCTGCCGGGGATCGCGCGCCACGAGGCGACCTGGCCCGACGGCGACGACCTGATGGCCGAGATCGCGGACTTCGTCGACTGCGTGCGCGAGGGCCGCCAACCCCTCGTCACGGGCGCTGACGGGCGCCGCGCGCTCGAGACCGCGATGCGCGTGACGGAAAGCCTGTCGCGCAGCCTGGCGGCCGCGGGATTCGCCGGCCTGCCTGCCCAGGGCTGAGCAGTCCCGCGCTCAGCCGCCGCGACGGATCGCGGCGAGCACCGCCGCCGCCGCGCGCTCCGAGGGCGGCACGCCGCCGCCGCCGAGCAGCCCCCGCAGCCTCGCGAAGCCCTCGCGCTGCAGTCGTGCCACGTCGCCGCCGGCGAGCAGGGCCTGCGCCGCTCCGGCGATCGCGGCCGGCGTGCAGCGCTCCTGCAGCAGCTCGGGCACCAGGCCCTCGCCGAGGATGAGGTTGGGCAACGCGACATGGGGCACGCGCAGCATGCGGCGCGCGAGGAAGGCCGAGGCCGGGCTCGCGCGATAGGCGACGGCCATCGGCATGCCGGCAAGCGCGAGTTCGAGCGTCGACGTGCCGGAGGTCGTCACCGCCGCTCCAGCTACGCCAAGGGCCGCGCGGCGGTCGGCGGGCTCGGCGAGCACGTGGGCCGGGAGGTCCCATCGCGCGACCGATGCCTGCGCGATGTCGCGCGTCGCGCGGACCGCGGGCAGCAGCGCCACGAGGCCTGGGACGCGCCGCGACAGCAGGGCCGCCGCCTCGCCATAGACGGGCAGCATGCGCCGCGCGAGGCCGGCGCGGCTACCTGCCATCAGCGCGAGAACCGGCGCGCCGGGCGCGATGCCGAGCCGGGCGCGCAGGTCGCCCGCCTCGGGCATCGACGCCTCGATCGCCGGATGCCCGACCTCTAGCGTGTCGATCCCCAGCGCCGAGAAGAAGGCCGGCTCGAAGGGGAAGAGCGCGAGCATCCGGTCGAAGAGGCCGGCGATGCGCCGCGCCCGCCCGGGCCGCCACGCCCAGAGCTGGGGCGCGACATAGTGCACCGCGGGGATCCCGAGCGGCCTCAGGCGGCGCGCCAGGCGCGTCGTGAAGCCGGGGGCGTCGATCGTGACCACTACGTCGGGGCGCAGCCCGGCCACGGCGCGCTCCGTCTCGCGCAGGCGCCGCAGGATCGTCGCGAGGCGCGGCAGCACCTCCGCGAAGCCCATCACGGCCAGGTCCTCGATCGGGTAGAGCGTCTGCAGTCCCTGCGCGGCCATCGCCTCGCCGCCGACGCCAGCAAAACGGACATCGCCTCCGGTCAGCCGCGCCAGCGCGGCCATCAGCCTGCCGCCGAGAACGTCGCCGGACGGCTCCCCGGCGACGAGGAAGACCAGCGGTCCGCGGGCGTCGCTCACGTCGCGACTAGGCCGAGGACGAAGATGCGGCGCGCATCGGCCGCCTCGGCCACCGCGCCCGCGTCGGCCACGAGCGTACGCCCGGCCTCCACCGCGATCCCGGCGAAGCCCGCCTCGGCGACGGCGACGACGGTGCGCACGCCGATGGTGGGCAGGTCGACGCGGCGCTCCTGCGCGGGCTTGGCGATCTTCACCAGCACCCCGCCCGACGGCTCGCGACGCACGGCCGCGCAGCGCGCGACGAGGGCGTCCGTCCCTTCGATCGCCTCGACGCCCAGGACGACGCCGCGCTCGACGACCACGGCCTGGCCGACATCGACCGCGCCGAGCGCCCTGAGCACGGCCACGCCGCGGGCGATGTCCTCCCTGTCCTGCTCCGACGGCGCGACACGCCCGTAGGCGCCGGCACGGGCGGCGAGCGCGCCCAGGACCTCCTCGGCGCCGACGACACCGAACCCCTCGCCCTCTATCTCGCGCACGACCGCGGAGAGCAGCCCGTCGTCGCCGAAGGCGCGCATGCCGATTCGCGCGAGCGCCTGGGCCGCGCGCCAGTCCGGGCGCAGCTCGGCCAGGCTCGGGCGGCGGACGGGGCCGATCAGGCAGACCTCGCCGACGCCCGCCGCCCGCAGCCGAGCAAATGCGTCCGCGAACTGCCCGAGGCGCACCCAGGAATGCTCGACGCCGCCGAGCCAGCCGGGATCGGTCTGTCCCTCGAAGGCGAGGACGAAGACGTCCCGGCCCTGCGCGCGGGCGGCGTCGACGACGGCGGCGGGCAGCCGCCCTCCGCCGGCCAGCACGCCGAGCCGCGGCTTCATTTTTCGATCTTGGGCAGCGTGACCGCCCGCATCTCGGCGCTGCGGATGAACTCGATGATCGAGTTCACCGCGACGTTCCCGGGGTAGAGCGAGGCCACGTCGTCCAGCCTCTCGGCCATCGTGCCCTCCTGCGCGAAGAGCAGGCGATAGGCCGTGCGCAGGGCCTGGATGTCGAGGCGGCTGAAGTTGCGCCGCTTGAGCCCTACGACGTTGAGGCCGCCGAGGCGCGCGCGCTCGCCCATCACCAGGCCGAAGGGAATGACGTCCGCCTCGACGCCCGACATGCCGCCGATCATCGCGTGCGGGCCGATGCGCACGAACTGGTGCACGGCGGACAGGCCGCCCAGGATCGCGAAGTCGCCGACGCGCACATGGCCCCCGAGCGTGGCGTGGTTCACCATCACGACGTGGTTGCCGACCTGGCAGTCGTGGGCGACATGCGCGCTGATCATGAACAGGCAGTTGTCCCCGATCCGCGTCACGCCACCGCCGCCGGTCGTGCCCGGATGCATGGTCACGTGTTCGCGGATCACGTTGTTCGCGCCGACCTCGAGCCTCGTCTCCTCGCCGCGGTACTTCATGTCCTGCGGGGGGTGGCCGATGACGGCGAACGGGAAGATGCGCGTGCCGGCGCCGATCTCCGTTATGCCGTCGACGCAGACATGGCTGACCAGCGCGACCCGGTCGCCCAGCCGCACCTTCGGCCCGACCACGCAATAGGGACCGATGGCGACGTCGGCGCCGAGCTGGGCGCCGTCGGCGACGATGGCGGTCGGATGTATGCCGGACATCATCGATCCATGATCATCGCGGAGTAGGTCGCCTCGGCGCAGAGCGCGCCCTCGACCCGCGCCTCGGCGCTGAACTTCCAGACAGGGCCGCGGCTGCGCTCCTTGCGGCAATGGATCATGACGCGGTCGCCCGGCCCGATCGGCTTGCGGAACCGGGCCTCGTCGATGGTCATGAAGTAGACCAGCTTGCCCTCGTTCTCGGGACCGAGCTTCTCGACGACGATCACCGCGGCCGTCTGCGCCATGGCCTCGATCAGGAGCACGCCGGGCATGACGGGGCGCGCCGGGAAGTGGCCCTTGAAGAAGGGCTCGTTGATCGTCACGTTCTTGACGCCGACGCAGCTCTCGCCGGAGACGAGGTCGACGACGCGGTCGATCATCAGGAACGGGTAGCGGTGCGGGATCATCTGCATGATCCGGTTTATGTCGATCTCCTTGCGAACCGCCGCCTGCTGCTCCTGCTCCTGCGCCTGGTCGTTCTGCATGCCGCTGCCTCACTCCTCCGGGTTGTCGCCTTCGGCTCCGCCGCCGCGGCGGGCCAGCCGGCGCACGGCGCCCGCGATGCGGCGGAACTCGCGGATCGGGACCGCGGGATAGCCGCCGACGCTTTCGCCCGCGGGTACGTCGCGGTGCACGCCGCTCTTGCCAGCGACCTGCGCGCCGCTCGCGAGGTGGAGATGGCCCGCGATGCCCACCTGGCCGCCGACGACCACGAAGTCGTCGAGGCGGGTCGAACCCGATATGCCCGCCTGCCCAACGATCACGCAGCCGCGGCCGATGCGCACGTTGTGCGCGATCTGGACGAGGTTGTCGATCACCGTTCCGTCGCCGACGACGGTGTCGCCGACGCTGCCGCGGTCGATGGTCGTGTTCGCTCCGATCTCGACGTCGTCGCCGATGACGACGCGACCCAGCTGCGGCACCTTCACGTGGCCGCCCGGCCCGAGCGCGTAGCCGAACCCGTCCTGTCCGATGCGTACGCCCGGGAAGACGCGCACGCGCCGCCCGACGATCGCGTGCGAGATCGTCGCGTTGGCGCCGACGCGCGTGTCGGCGCCGATCGACACGCCCGGCCCGATCACGCTGTTGGCGCCGACCGAGGCGCGCGGGCCGATCGACACGCCCGCCCCGAGGACCGCGCCCGCCGCGATGCTCGCGCCCTCGCCGATCGAGCAGCCGGGGCCGACGGATGCCGAAGCGTGCACGCCAGCCTCCGCGGCGGGCTCCGGATGCAGCACGGCGGCGACCAGGGCATAGCCGCGATAGGGCTCGTCGCAGAGCACCAGCGCCATGCCGGCGGGCGCGCGCTCGGCGAGGCGCGGATGGACGATGCAGGCGCCGGCGCGCGAGGCGCGGAAGGCGGGGATGTAGCGGCGGTTCTCGAGGAAGCTGATGTCCGAGGGCCCGGCATCCGCGAGCGTCGCTATGCTCGCGAAGGAAAGCCCGGGATCGCTGCCCGGCGCAACCCGGCCACCGGCGGCCTCGGCGATCGCAGCCAGCGTCATCGGCCCGTTTCCAGGGAAGAAGCGCGGATCGGCCATGCGCGGGCCCCGGTTCGGCGTCAGTTGGCGGGGATCTGCAGGGGCACCGTCGGCAGGCGCTTGTTCACCCGCGCGAGCACCTCGCCGGTGATCTCGAGCGCGCCCTGGTGGATCACCACCTGGCTCTTGTCGAGGATCACCTGGTAGCCGCGGTCCTGCACGATCTCGACGGTGGACTGCAGCATGGCCTGGTAGATCCGCTGCTCCGCCTCGCCGAAGGCGCGGTCGAGGCCGCGCGTGCGGTTCTGCAGCCGGGACTGCGCGTCGGACGCCCGCTTCTGGAGATCGCGCGCGCGGCGCTCGAGTTGGTCGGCCGGCACCTGGCCGCGCTGGCGCTGGAGCTCGGCCTGCGCGTTCTTGAGTTCCTGTTCCTGCTTCTGCACCTCCACGCGCATGCTGGCGCCGAACTGCTCGGCCTGCTGGCGCAGCGCGAGCCCTGCGTTCGACTGGGAGAGCACGAGCCTGCTGTCGAGGATCACGACGGAGGTCCCAGCTGCCGGCAGCTCGGCCGGGAAGTTCGGGAGGCGCGGCTGGGGCGGCGGGGGCATGGCCTGCCCGGGCTGGGGCTGGGCTGGCTGCGCGGGCTGCGCCGGTTGCGCGGGCTGGGGCTGCGGGCGCGGTTGCGCGGGCTGCGGCTGGGCCTGCTGCGGCTGGGGACGCGGCGCCGGGCGCTGCTGCTGTTGCGGCTGCTGCTGCTGGGGGGCCTGCTGCTGGGGAGGCGGCGCCTGGAGCTGG
>Ga0194133_10003339_pt1 | contig 22994 bp, 18 predicted proteins | sample TA2KigOf40mmetaG_FD_155448 | JGI IMG/M metagenome (GOLD analysis project Ga0194133, IMG submission 155448) | Freshwater microbial communities from Lake Tanganyika, Tanzania - TA2015055 Kigoma Offshore 40m | ecosystem: Environmental > Aquatic > Freshwater > Lake | place: Tanzania: Lake...
ATCATTGTTGCTGCCGCGGGACTTGTCATGCTCCGTTTCGATCGAAAGAAGATCTGATTAGTTTTTCTTCTTAGCTTCGGGTTTGTCGATTAGAGCAAGAAGATCACGCAAGAGCGATGTTACACCCTTCATACGTTGGTCTTCGCCTTCAAAATCACCCGTAAAAACGATCCGCATATCAGGGCGTACCTTTGCAAGTGAGCCCTGCGCCGTCACATAGCGGATTAATTCGTCGGGGCGCGCAAAGCGGTTGTCGCGGAATGAAATGATGATACCGCGTGGACCTGCTTCAACCTTTTCAACATTGATGGCCAAGCAAAGCGCTTTGATACCAACAATGGCAAGAAGCTGTCGAACTTCATAAGGCAAAGGTCCAAAGCGATCGGCCAGCTCAACGCCAAAGGCTTCAATATCCGCTTCCGTCTCAAGACCCGAGAGACGTTTATAAAGTTGCATACGCAAGGTAAGATCCGAGACATAAGATTCGGGAATCATAACTGGCGCGCCGATGGCAATGGTTGGCGACCATGCGCCTTGCGTTATATCATCTTCGGTAACGCCGGCTTTTAATTGTGCGACCGCTTCTTCAAGCATTTGCTGATAGAGTTCATAACCCACTTCTTTAATGTGACCTGATTGCTCGTCACCTAGGAGATTGCCAGCACCACGAATATCAAGATCATGCGAAGCAAGTTCAAAACCGGCACCCAACCGATCAAGCGATTGTAATATTTTCAAGCGGCGTTCAGCCTGCTGTGTGAGCATACGATTGGCAGGAACGGTGAACAAGGCATAGGCGCGCGTTTTCCCGCGACCCACCCGGCCGCGAAGTTGATAAAGTGCCGCAAGGCCAAACATATCCGCGCAATGTACAATCAAAGTGTTCGCGCGCGGAATATCAAGACCGGATTCAACGATTGAGGTTGAAAGAAGAATGTCATAATTGCCATCATAGAAAGCGGTCATCACGCTCTCGAGTTCGCCTGCGGGCATTTGCCCATGCGCAACGCCAATTTTGGCTTCGGGCACTTCAGTGGTTAAGAAAGTTTTAACTTCTTCAAGATCTTCAATACGCGGACACACATAGAAAGCCTGACCACCACGATAGCGTTCACGCAACAAAGCTTCACGAATCATCAGGGGATCAAAAGGCGTGACGAAGGTACGAACAGCTAAACGATCAACTGGCGGTGTGGCAATTATCGAAAGATCCCTCACGCCCGTGAGAGCCAATTGCAGCGTGCGCGGAATGGGCGTCGCGGTCAAAGTTAGAACATGTACTTCTGCGCGCAATTCTTTAAGTCGTTCTTTATGACCCACGCCAAAATGCTGCTCTTCATCAACAATAAGAAGCCCCAAATCTTTAAACTTAATCGCTTTGCCTAAGAGTGCATGGGTTCCCAACACGATATCGACTGTGCCAGCCTCCAAACCCTCACGCGTTTCTTTCTGTTGTGCAACGGGGATAAAACGTGAGAGCTGTCGAACAATGACAGGCAGGCCTTGAAATCTTTCAAAAAAAGTTTTGAAGTGCTGCCGCGCCAAAAGCGTTGTCGGCACCACAACCGCAACCTGCTTACCGCTTAAGGCTGAAACATAGGCAGCGCGCAACGCCACTTCCGTTTTGCCAAAACCCACATCGCCACACAAAAGCCGATCCATCGGACGTCCAGATCTGAGATCATCCAGAACTGCATCAATGGAATTTAATTGGTCTTCCGTCTCATCATAAGGAAAGCGCGCAGCAAATTCTTCATAAGAATTATGAGGCACTGACAATTTAGGCGCCTCATGCAATAAACGCGCAGCAGCAATTTTAATGAGCGCATGCGCCATCTCGCGGATTCGGCTCTTGAGTTTTGCTTTACGGGCCTGCCAGCCGCCACCGCCTAAACGATCAAGCTGAACCTCTGTATCTTCAGACCCATAGCGAGAAAGAAGATCAAGATTTTCGACGGGCAAGAAAAGCTTATCGCCACCAGAATAAAGAATTTCAACGCAATCATGCGGTGCGCCTGCAACGTCAATCGTTTTCAAACTCGAAAACCGACCAATACCGTGATCGATGTGAACAACAAGATCACCGGGATTAAGACTTGCGGCTTCAGCAATCACGTCCTGCGCGCGACGTGATTTCCGCGCTTTGCGGATCAACCGATCGCCTAAGATATCCTGTTCACCGATAACGACAAAACTCTCGGTTTCAAATCCGCGCTCGAGCCCCCACACAGCGAGCGCAACTTGATTGGCCTTTAACCCAAGTGCTTCCGAGAAGCGTGACGTTAAACTTAAAGATTTTAAACCATGATCCTTCAAGACATGTGATAATCTTTCACGTGCACCTTCTGTCCAAGTTGCAACAATCACACGTTTTTTCTCTTCGAGCTTTTCATTGATAAAATTTACAACTGCATCAAAGATGTTTTTGTAGTTAGACTCGTCGTGGCTACCACCCAGCGCGCGTTCGGTTGAAAAATTCCTTCCCTGTCTGACCCCGAAATCAATGACATCTTCGCGCGCCTCTTGCGCAAAAGGCGTTAGGCGGATCACAGGATGTCGCGCCAAATATGTTTTGAATTCCTGAGCTTCAAGATGAAGTCGTACGGGCTCAAGCGGTTTATAGGGCATAAGTCCCGCTTGCGTTGTGGTTATTGCATCACGCCGCGCTTCATAATAATCCCTAATCAGGGTCAGACGCTCTTCCGCCGCTTCTTCAACCAGAGGATCAAGAAGCATTGGCACATCGGGAATATAATCAAAAAGAGTGTCAAGCCGCTCATGGAAAAGCGGAAGCCAATGTTCGAGGCCCGCTACGCGACGACCTTCGCTGATACCTTCGTAAAGAAGATCATCACGCCCAGGCGCTCCGAATATTGCTACATAAGACTGGCGAAATCTTTTAATCGTCTCGGTCGTTAATTGAACTTCGCTCATCGGCACAAGATCAAGCGCGCGCAACTGTCCAATTGTGCGTTGCGTCTCCGTATCGAAGCTTCTAATAGACTCAAGTGTGTCGCCAAAAAAATCAAGCCGCACCGGTAAAGGCATACCAGGCGCAAAAAGATCAATGATCCCGCCACGCACAGCATATTCACCTGTTTCGCGCACAGTGGCCGTTTTCATAAATCCATGCGATTGAAGCCAAAGTGCCAGTGCTTTTGTATCGACACGATTGCCTGGGGCTGCTGAAAAACTCTCGGACGCAATCTTCGACCGTGCGGTCACGCGCTGCATCAAGCCATTCGCGGTTAAGATCAAAACGCGAGGCCGTTCCTCTCCCGTCTTTGATCGTGCTAAGCGCGAAAGCACAGTCATGCGCCGCGCGACAATGCCGCCATGTGGCGACACACGATCATAAGGTTGGCAATCCCAATTGGGGAAACTCAACACATCAAGATCAGGCGCGAGGAAAAAAAGTGCAGCCTCCATTTGTGCTTGCCGCTGGCCATCGCGTGCCACAAAGACAAGAGCGGCTGCGTGATCCTCGCCCTCTTGCGCGAAGCGTCGTGCAAGATCAGCAAAAATCAATGCATCAAACCCATCGGGTGCCGAAGACAAAGTCAACGACTTTGACGCTTTTAACTTTCCAATAATCTGATCAAATAATTTTGACATCAAAAGAACGGATCAGAGATTGATCGGAGCTGTGTGATCGTGGAAATTTTTAAGCCGTCGAAACATCTCATGATCAAATTCCGATGGCACCGGTTTTGAGCCATCAATCCAACTTAAAAGCTCTTGATCCTGATTTTCGCTCAACGTTTCAAAAAGATCGAGCTCTTGGTCAGAGAAGCCTAATAGATGCGCATCAGCAAATTGCCCCATAAGCAAATCCATCTCACGCATGCCGCGGTGCCATGAGCGATATAAAAGCCGCCGACGACGAGGGTCGAGATCCGCACTTGACAGCGTCGTTCCGCTCATGACTTTGAACTCATTGAAAATGAGGCGTGCTGATAAAGCGCAATATCGCCGCGCGTCCATCCCGCCTTCGTTTCATCAATAAAATCATTGAGCCTTTGAGCGCGGATCGCTTCGCGTAAACCCACCATCAATGATTGATAATAAGCGAGATTGATGCCCGTCAAAAGCATCATGCCAAGGATCTCCTCAGACTTCACGAGATGATGCAAATAAGCGCGACTATAAATACACGCGGGTTTCCATGAGCTTTCCTCATCAAGCGGGCGAGGATCATCCGCATGGCGTGCATTTTTAAGATTGATTTTGCCGAAACGCGTAAAGGCCAAGCCATGACGACCTGCGCGAGTGGGCATCACACAGTCAAACATATCGACACCGCGCCTGACACTCTCAACGATGTCATCAGGCGTGCCGACGCCCATCAAATAACGCGGCTTTTCTTGCGGCATATGTGGTTCAACCACTTCAATCATTTTGAGCATCACCTCTTGCGGCTCTCCAACCGCAAGGCCGCCGATGGAATAACCTTTTAGATTCATCGCTGCGAGTCGTTGTGCCGATCGCATACGTAACGCTTCAACGGCGCCACCCTGCACAATACCAAACATGGCTTTTCCGGCTTGATTGCCAAATTTAACTGCGCAGCGTTCGGCCCAGCGTAATGACAGCTCCATTGCCTTTTCAGTGTCTCGATCCGAACAAGGAAGCTTCACACATTCATCAAGCTGCATCTGAATATCAGATCCGAGCAAACCTTGGATCTCGATAGAACGCTCAGGCGTCAATTCATAAGAAGAGCCGTCGATATGCGAGCGGAAGGTCACACCCTGCTCGGTAATCTTTCTGAGCTTTGCAAGCGACATGACTTGAAAGCCGCCTGAGTCAGTGAGGATCGGATGCGGCCAATTCATCATGTGATGAAGTCCACCAAATTCATGAACGCGTTCGGCACCAGGTCGCAACATCAAATGATAGACATTGCCAAGGACGATATCAGCACCCAAGGCCCGCACTTCATGCGGATGCATCGCCTTAACTGTACCGGCTGTGCCAACAGGCATAAAGGCCGGTGTGCGGATCGAGCCACGTGGCGTCATTACAGCGCCGGTTCGCGCTGTGCCATCACGATGAGTGATTGAAAATGAGAAGTTTTCGGAAGGGGTCACTGGCTAGACTTGCTGATCTTTGCGGAACAAGAGGCAGGCATCGCCATAAGAGTAAAAGCGATAGCCTGTTTCAATCGCGTGTCTATACGCTTTCATAATCCTGTCCAGACCCGAGAAGGCAGAAACCAGCATCATGAGGGTCGACCGAGGCAAGTGAAAATTGGTCAAAAGGACATCCACGGCCTTAAATTGATAGCCCGGTGTTATGAAAATCGACGTATCCCCTCGCCAGGCGCCAAATGAACCCTCTTCGCCGATAGCAGATTCAAGAAGGCGCAAGGACGTTGTACCAATCGCGACGACACGTTTTCCTGCTCGCCGCGCCTCATTCAGAGCCTTAGCTGTCTCCTCGTTGATCTCACCCCATTCCGCATGCATTTTATGGTCGCGCGTATCTTCAACCTTGACCGGCAAAAAAGTGCCAGCGCCTACATGAAGTGTCACGCGCGAGAGTGAAATACCACGTTCATTCAAGCGCTCGATCAATGCCGGCGTAAAATGCAATCCGGCTGTCGGAGCAGCGACTGCGCCGGCACGATCGGCAAAGATTGTTTGATAGTCCTTCTTATCTTTCTCATCTTCATCGCGTTTGGCCGCGATATAGGGTGGCAAAGGCATTTTACCCAGTTGCGCAATCAAGGCATCAAGATCAGCGCCTGCGTGTGAGAAGCGCAAGAGCACTTCACCACCCTCGCCTTTTGCCTCAACAAGCGCGTCAAGCGTAGGTTCCCTTTCATCCTGACGCGTGAAATGAATGATTTCCTGCAAACACAATTTTTTTGCCGGCCGCACAAAAGTAAGCCATTGATCGGGAGCTTCGCGCTTATGAAGCGTCACTTCGATATTTGCCTTCGCTTCGCCGCGCATGCGATATCCGTTGAGCCGCGCCGGGATCACCTTTGTGTCATTGACAACGACGACATCGCCCGGTGCCAATAAATCTGGTAGATCGGCAATATGGTGATCCTCGAAGCCTTCGCTGTGCGACCGCACAACGAGTAATCGCGCCGTCTCTCTTTTCTCTGCCGGACGAAGCGCGATGCGATCCGATGGTAACTCGAAATCGAAATCATCGACACGCATTGCCGAATTACACCTTCAAAATTTTAGAGCGAAACAACGCTCGCTTTGACGATGCTATCGGGATCACGCACGGGCTCGCCACGCTTGACTTTGTCGACATTGTCCATGCCATCGACCACTTCGCCCCAGACTGTATATTGGTGGTCCAGGAAACGCGCATCGTTGAAGCAGATGAAGAATTGCGAATTCGCACTATCAAGATTTGCAGCGCGTGCCATAGAGCATGTGCCACGAACATGCGGTTCCGGATTGAATTCCTGTTTCAAATTCGGATAGCTCGAACCACCTGTACCCTTACCATGCGGACAACCTGTCTGCGCCATAAACCCATCAATCACGCGATGAAACACGATGCCATCATAGAAACCTTCTTTGGCCAAACGCTTAATATGAGCGACATGATTGGGCGCGAGATCAGGACGGAATTTGATCACCACTTTGCCCTTGGTCGTTTCAAGAACGAGATGCTCTTCACCGGACTTTGTTTCTGTCATTTTTGACGCAGGCTTTCTTGCTGCTGTGTCCTTCTTCGCGCCTGTTGCTTTTGGTTTAGAAGCCATAATTATTCGTCCCTTATTTTACGTCAGCCATTACATGCATGCTTACAATCTTATCCGGCGCTTTTACCGTGCCATTTTGCGCCTGATCGCCCTTCTTGATTTTATCCACATATTCCATACCCGACACGACTTCGCCGAAGACTGTATATTTATTGTTCAAGAAAGGTGCCGGTTGGAAGCAGATAAAAAATTGCGAATTGGCCGAATTCGGATCATTTGACCGGGCCATACCTAGTGTTCCACGATTGAAAGGTTGCGGTGTAAATTCAGCAGGCAGATTGGTAAGCTTAGAACCACCCATACCGGTCCCAGTCGGATCACCCGTTTGCGCCATAAAGCCTTCAATCACACGATGAAATACAATGCCGTCATAAAAACCTTGACGAGTGAGCGCCTTGATTTGCTCAACATGTTTTGGCGCGAGATCGGGACGAAGCTTGATCACCACGCGGCCATCTTTCAATTCGAGATAGATTGTGTTTTGCGGATCAAGTGCTTGAGCATGAGCTAAAGAAGCACCAAAGAGCAGAGCGAAAACGAAAAAAGCTGCGCGGATCATAAGAAACCCTTTTATCGGTGATGACGCGATCATCATCACAAAAGATCATTAATGGGACTTGAATTTCTCGAGAAGTTTTCCTGCCACAAAAGGCGGTACAAATTCTCCGATCTCGCCACCCATTTTGGCGATTTGGCGCACCAATGTGGCCGTGATGGGGCGAACGGAAGGAGATGCCGGAATAAAGACGGTGTTTATCTTCGGTGCCATAACACCATTCATACCCGCCATCCGCATCTCATAATCAAAATCGCTACCATCACGCAGACCACGGATCAAAAGCACCGCTTCCGCTCTTTTAGCGGCTTCAACGGCAAGATCATCGAAAGTGACAACCGATAAAACCGTTTCCGCCGCGCGCGCAATCGGATCACAACTTTGAAGGATCATATCCTTGCGTTCATCCGCGGAAAACAAAGGTGCTTTGCCGGGGTGAACACCGATCGCGATTATCAAATGATCGACCATTGCACAGGCCTTCGCGATGACATCGCTATGGCCAAGCGTCAAAGGATCAAAGGATCCCGCATAAAGGCCCCTGCGCAATTTTTGACAAGTCATCTCGTTCGATCCTTCCGGAAAAAACAATCTTTACGCATCAGGTGCTGCGTGTTCACTCGATCCGTCCGACGAGTCACCATCATCCATTCCGTCATCGCTGATACGCTCAACAGAGACAACACGTTCGCCCTCGGTGGTATTAAATACGGTCACACCCTGTGTCGCGCGGCCTGCAATGCGAATGTCATCGACGGGGCACCGAATGAGTTGACCACCATCCGTCACAAGCATGATTTGATTTGACATCTCGACGGGGAAAGAGGCCACAAGTTTTCCATTCCGCTCATTGACCGCCATCGCAACAATGCCTTTGCCGCCGCGACCCGTGACCCGATATTCATAAGCAAGGCTCCTCTTGCCATAACCATGCTCTGAAATCGTCAAGATGACTTGCTCACGGGCAGACAATTCAGAGTAACGCTCTTGCGATATCGCGGCATCACCCGAAAACTCTTCATCAATCGGAGTCTCATCTTGGGTTGCATCGCCTGAAACCGCACGGCGCATTCGGATATAGGCTGAGCGTTCTTCGGCCGTCGCATCGACGTGACGCAAGATTGCCATCGAAATCACATGATCATTTTTCGCAAGATTGATGCCGCGAACACCAGTTGAATCACGCCCCTTAAAGACACGCACATCATCAACCGCAAAGCGGATCGATTGACCTTCAGCCGTTGTGAGAAGGACATCATCATCTGCCGTGCAAATCTGCACATCGACGATCATATCGCCTTCATCAAGCTTCATGGCAATTTTGCCGGCTTTGTTTACCTGCGTAAAATCGGATAATTTATTACGACGCACATTGCCATGGGCGGTCGCAAACATCACATCGAGCCGATCCCAATGTTCTTCATTTTCAGGCAAGGGCATGATGGTGGTGATGCGCTCGCCCTTATCGAGCGGCAACATATTGATGAGCGCCTTACCGCGTGCATGCGGAGCGGATTCCGGCAAGCGCCAGACCTTTTCTTTATAAGCCTGTCCTGCTGATGAGAAAAACAAAATCGGTGTGTGCGTTGAAGCCACGAAGAGCCGCGTGACAAAATCCTCATCACGCGTTTGCATACCTGACCGACCTTTGCCGCCGCGCTTTTGCGCACGATAGGTCGAAAGCGGCACACGCTTGATATAGCCTGCATGCGAGACCGTCACGACCATATCTTGCCTCTGGATCAGGTCTTCGTCTTCGACATCGGCATCCCACTCGACAAAGCCGGTCTTGCGCGGCGTCGCATAGGCCGATTTCACCTCATTCAATTCATTCGAGATAATCGACATAATGCGCTCGCGTGAACGTAAAATATCGAGATAATCCGCAATCTCGGCAGAAATTTTATTAAGCTCATCCGCGATTTCATCACGACCAAGTGCGGTTAATCGCGCAAGACGTAATTCGAGAATGGCGCGCGCTTGCGCATCAGACAAACGATAGGTGCCTTCATGCGAAACTTTATGACGCGGATCAGAGATCAGCTCAACCAAAACGGCAACATCTTGCGCGGGCCAATCACGTGCCATCATCGCTTCACGTGCGGCATTCGGATCAGGTGCTCTGCGAATGAGATGGATGATCTCATCAATATTCGCAACCGCGATTGCAAGACCGACCAAGACATGCGCGCGATCACGCGCTTTACCGAGACGGAATTTCGTACGGCGACTTACGACCTCTTCGCGGAATTCAACAAAGGCGCGAATGAAATCAAGAAGTGTAAAGACTTCCGGACGACCGCCATTCAAGGCGACCATGTTGCAACCGAAACTTGATTGCAATTGCGTGAAGCGCCAGAGCTGATTGAGCAAGACATCGCCGACCGCATCGCGCTTCAATTCAATGACGATGCGCATCCCGTCGCGATCCGACTCATCGCGTAAATCGGAAATGCCTTCGACGCGTTTTTCGCGCACAAGCTCGGCAATCTTTTCGATCAACTGCGCTTTATTCACCTGATAGGGAATTTCGGTGATGATGATCGCTTCGCGGCCTTGCTTGCCGCTCTCAATCGACGCTTTCGCGCGCACGACAACAGAACCGCGACCCAAATGATAGGCCGCACGCACGCCGCCACGGCCGAGGATCGTGCCGCCTGTCGGAAAGTCAGGACCGGGAACAATCTCGATCAGACGATCAATGCCAATGGCGGGATCAGCAATATAGGCCAAACATGCATCAATCACTTCGCCCAAATTATGCGGCGGAATATTGGTGGCCATGCCGACCGCGATACCGCCTGCCCCATTGACGAGAAGATTGGGAAACCGCGCGGGGAGAACAACCGGCTCGCTTTCGGAGCCATCATAATTCGGCTGGAAATCGACCGTGTCTTCATCAAGATCCGTGACGATGGACATGGCAGGTTTTGCAAGCCGCACTTCGGTGTAACGCATCGCGGCGGCTGGATCGCCCTCGGCCGAGCCGAAATTGCCCTGCCCGTCAATGAGCGGCAGGCGCATGGAAAAATCCTGCGCCATACGCACAAGCGCGTCATAGATCGATTGATCGCCATGCGGGTGATATTTACCAATCACATCGCCGACCACACGCGCTGATTTCCGATAAGGCTTATCGGGCGTGTAACCATTCTCAATCATCGAATAGAGAATGCGGCGGTGAACAGGTTTTAAACCGTCGCGTGCATCAGGCAGCGCACGCGAAACGATCACGCTCATCGCGTAATCGAGATAAGAGCGCTTCATCTCGTCGGTGATGGAAACCGGGCGAATGTCCTGCGGGGTCGGGACGGAGGGCGGAACTGAATTTTTGGACAAAATAAGGGCTCGCAAAGCGGAAATTTGAACCGCAATTCCAGTTCGGAATCACGATGATTTTGTCTATCCGATTCCCGTCCCGCGACCTAACAAAAAACCGCGCTCTCCACTGGCAAAAATTTAAGTAGTTTCAAATACTTATTTCCGATGATTTCACGTAATCCGTCCAAAACAACCGGATACGTGATCCTACCAGGAAAAAGCATGAAAACACCTCAGATGACGAGCGCAGTCGTCGCGAGCGAGGCCGACGCACGAGAATATGCCCTTAGGGAAAATCAGAAACCGCCATTCAATTGCGAACAACACGGCGTCGACGCGATCCAAAGACGTTACGATGGATTAAAACGGAATATCGTCGTCGATCTCGCCGCCACGACTAGTGACTGCCGCCGGGCCGCCCGACGAACGGCCACCGCCATAAGAAACCGATCCGCCATCATCACCGCCGCTTGCGCCGCCGCCGCGGCCATCAAGCAATGTCATTTCACCGCGATAACGCTGCAATACGATTTCCGTAGTCGAGCGTTCTTGGCCATTTTTGTCAGTATATTTCCGCGTCTGAAGCTGGCCTTCGAGATAGAGCTTTGAGCCCTTCTTCACATATTGCTCGGCGACTTTGGCGAGGTTCTCGTTGAAGATCACCACATTATGCCATTCGGTGCGCTCTTTGCGTTCACCCGTGGCTTTATCGCGCCAAGATTCCGTGGTCGCGAGCGAGAAATTGCAAACGGGCTCGCCCGAATTCAGCCGACGCACTTCTGGATCACGCCCAACATTCCCAACCAAAATGACCTTGTTGACGCTGCCCGACATCATCCGCTCCCGCTCTATCTCGCGCTCAAAACCGATTAACAACTCTAACCGATACAACACGGCAAAGGGCCCCAGCAAACATGGTTATCCACATCGTCACGCGCGCCTTAACGCAAAAATTCAATAGAAAACAGTATATGTTCTTGATATGTTCTCATCCAACACGAGGTTTATTCGTATGTCAACTAGAAAAAAATGAAGCTCTTATGGCGCTCTCGTGGGGGAGCCTTTACGTAGAGTGCATCTCGGCAAAACGGAACAATGACATGGCCAAGCTCCACGATCTTTTTGACTCCGGTTCCGGACGGGATGCCCGTGTCATTTCCATTCGCGGCGCGCGCGAGCACAATCTCAAAAATGTCGATCTAACAATCCCACGTGACCGGCTCGTTGTCTTCACAGGCCTTTCAGGCTCGGGCAAATCTTCGCTCGCTTTTGATACGATCTATGCTGAAGGCCAGCGTCGTTATGTCGAGAGTCTCTCGGCTTATGCGCGCCAATTTCTTGAAATGATGCAAAAGCCGGATGTCGATCAGATTGATGGTCTTTCTCCGGCCATCTCGATTGAACAGAAAACGACGTCTAAGAACCCTCGATCAACGGTCGGCACCGTCACAGAAATCTATGATTATATGCGCTTGCTTTTCGCGCGTGTCGGTGTTCCCTACTCGCCTGCAACAGGTCTTCCGATCGAGAGCCAAACCGTTCAACAAATGGTTGATCGTATTATGGCGCTGCCTGAGAAGACGCGTCTTTATTTGTTGGCGCCCGTTGTGCGTGGTCGCAAAGGTGAATATCGCAAGGAACTCGCGGAATTCCAGAAGCGCGGCTTTCAACGCGTGAAGATTGATGGAAAATTCTACGAGATTCCTGAGGCGCCGCCGCTCGATAAAAAACTGAAACATGACATAGATGTCGTGGTTGATCGTATTGTCGTACGTGAAGATATTGCGGCGCGTCTTGCTGAAAGCCTTGAGACTATTCTCGAACTTGCAGACGGGATTGCGGTCGTCGAATTCGCCGATGAGAAAGAAGCGAAAGGCGAAGCCAAACGTGTGATCTTCTCGCGTAAATTCGCCTGCCCCGTTTCGGGCTTTACCATTCCGGAAATCGAACCGCGCCTTTTCTCTTTCAATAATCCCTTCGGAGCGTGTCCGGTTTGTGATGGTTTGGGTCATGAGATGCGGATTGATCCTGATCTCGTTGTGCCGGATGAAAGTCTCACTTTGAAAGCAGGTGCAGTCGCGCCTTGGGCAAAATCCTCTTCGCCCTATTACACACAAACTTTACAAGCGCTCGGCAGCCATTTTGGATTTAAGCTCACGAGCAAATGGAGCGATCTCACGAAGAAAGCGCGTAACGCAATTCTTTTCGGAACTGACGAGGAAGAGATCCGCTTTTCTTATGATGATGGGTCGCGCTCTTACACTGTGCGTAAACCCTTTGAAGGCGTCGTCAATAATCTTGAACGACGTTGGAAAGAAACCGACAGTGATTGGGCGCGCGAAGAAATTGGACGCTTCATGTCCGAGACCCCCTGCTCGGCTTGTAATGGTCATCGTTTGAAGCCCGAAGCGCTTGCGGTGAAAATTGCGAAACATCACATCGCTGATGTCTCGAAATTTTCAGTTGCCGAAGCGCATCGTTGGTTCGATACGCTGCCCAAATCACTGACCAAAAAACAAAATGAAATTGCCGGTAGAATCTTAAAAGAAATTCGCGAACGGCTTACCTTTCTTGTTGATGTCGGTCTCGACTATCTCACCCTCTCCCGCAATTCAGGTTCGCTTTCAGGCGGTGAAAGCCAACGTATTCGTTTGGCCTCACAAATTGGTTCGGGCCTTTCTGGCGTTCTCTATGTTCTTGATGAACCTTCAATCGGCCTTCATCAGCGTGACAATGAACGATTACTCGGGACACTCAAAAGATTGCGCGATCTCGGCAACACGGTGATTGTTGTTGAGCATGATGAAGACGCAATTCTCCAAGCGGATTGGGTTGTCGATGTGGGCCCTGGTGCCGGTATTCACGGTGGCAAAATCGTCGCCGAAGGACGTCCAAAAGATATTCTCGACCATCCGAAATCTTTGACGGGAAAATATCTCAAAGGCGAGATGGGTGTGCCCACACCGCCACAACGTCGTAAACCGCAAAGCCGGATGCTGAAACTTATAGGCGCGCGCGGCAATAATCTCAAAAATGTTACTGCTGAAATACCGCTCGGAACTTTCACCTGCATCACGGGCGTGTCGGGTGGCGGCAAATCGACATTGATCATTGATACACTTTATCGCGCGGTCGCGCGTCGTTTGAATGGTGCTTTTGAACAGCCCGCTCCTTTTGATCGGATCGAAGGGCTCGAACATCTCGATAAGGTGATCGATATTGATCAATCGCCAATTGGTCGAACACCGCGTTCAAATCCGGCGACTTACACCGGTGCCTTCACACCCATCCGTGAATGGTATGCTGAATTGCCGGAAGCAAAAGCACGCGGTTATCAACCGGGTCGGTTCTCCTTCAATGTCAAAGGCGGGCGTTGTGAAGCCTGCCAAGGCGATGGTGTCATCAAGATCGAGATGCATTTTCTACCCGATGTCTATGTGACCTGCGATGTCTGCAAAGGGCGTCGCTATGATCGCGAAACACTCGAAGTCAAATTCCGCGATAAATCCATCGCCGATCTTTTAGATATGACGGTTGAGGAAGCCACCACACTCTTTAAGGCCGTGCCCTCGATCCGCGAGAAAATGGAAACTCTGGCTCGGGTCGGGCTCGACTATATCAAGGTTGGCCAGCAAGCGACCACGCTTTCGGGCGGCGAAGCGCAGCGCGTGAAACTCTCCAAAGAACTCTCCCGCCGCGCGACCGGCCGGACGCTCTATATCCTGGATGAGCCCACCACAGGGCTCCATTTCCACGACGTGGCCAAGCTTTTGGAAGTTCTCCATGAGCTTGTGGAGCAGGGAAATACGGTCATTGTCATCGAGCACAATCTGGAAGTGATCAAAACCGCCGACTGGATCATCGATATGGGTCCTGAGGGGGGCAATGACGGTGGGATGATCGTGGCTCAAGGTACGCCCGAAGACATTGTAAAGGGCAATAAGGGCCATACAGCCCGGTTCTTGGCTGAAATTATGTCCAGACGGCCGCTAAAATCGTCAAAAATCAAGCCGAGTTCAATTGCGGCCAAATAATGTCTTCTAAGTGAAAAAAGATGGCATTAGGTCTTATTTAACTTAGATCACTCATTTATGCATAGCTGTCTTGCTGTCTGACCCTCTGGTCAAATGGGGTTGCTTGTCTTATGTGCAGTGCAACAAATTCAGAGAGGCCCGTTTTGATCGTTAAAATGTGTGGCGCTCTGCTTGTCCGGAAACAAAAAGGTAAGACAAATGCTGACGATTTCGACTTTGAAAACACAACTCCGCCGCTGGGCTCGCGTCCGTAGAACAATCCATGAACTCTCGCAGTTGACTGACCGTGACCTTGCCGACCTCGGCATTTCACGCGGCGAAATCCGCTTCATCGCTAAGAAGCACGCTGCCGCTCGCTAACATATTCTTTTGGGCATCGCCTCCCCCTGCTATGACGATGTACCGAATATTCGGTTCTTAGGATTTCCCCTTTTTCCGGAACCGAACGAGACGCCCGCCACCCCTCCCGGCGGGCGTTTTCGTTTTTATAGACCTGATCTTGTTTGAACACTGCGTGCCGACTATGGTCCGCGCCATGTCGATCAAACCCATTAACATCATCGGTGGTGGTCTTGCGGGCTCGGAAGCGGCTTGGCAGATCACGCGCAAAAAAATTCCCGTCATTCTTCATGAGATGCGGCCGCTGAGAAAAACGGATGCGCATCAAACCGACTCCCTCGCTGAACTCGTTTGTTCAAATTCATTTCGTTCTGATGATGCGAAAGCAAACGCGGTCGGATTACTTCATGCGGAAATGCGGAAACTCAATTCGCTGATCATGGCATGCGCCGATAAAAACCAGGTGCCCGCCGGTGGCGCTTTGGCGGTTGATCGTGATGGCTTTGCGCATGCAGTTACGGAAGCCATACACAAAGAACCATTGATTACGATTGAACGCGGCGAAGTGGATGCGGTTCCACCGAAGGAGTGGGACAAAGTCATCATCGCCACAGGGCCGCTCACATCGCCCGCACTTGCCGAAGCAATTCTCTCACTGACTGGCGAAAAGCAATTATCGTTCTTCGATGCGATAGCACCGATCATTCACAAAGAAACAATCGATTTTAATTTTGCTTGGTATCAGAGCCGCTATGATAAAGTGGGACCGGGTGGCACGGGCGCCGATTACATCAATTGTCCGCTTGATCGCGATCAATATTTTGCATTTGTCGATGCCTTGATTAAAGGCGAAAAGACTGAGTTCAAAAACTTCGAAGGCGTTCCTTATTTCGATGGATGTTTGCCGATTGAAGTGATGGCTGAACGGGGTTTAGAGACTCTTCGCCATGGGCCGATGAAACCGGTGGGACTCACCAATCCGCATAATCCGACAGTGAAGCCTTATGGCATTGTACAATTGCGTCAGGATAATGCGCTCGGCACGCTCTATAATATGGTGGGCTTTCAGACGAAGCTCAAATATGCGGAACAAGTGCGTATCTTCAGAACCATCCGAGGTTTAGCGCAGGCGGAATTTGCGCGATTGGGTGGATTACATCGCAACACCTATTTGAATTCTCCGCGCGTTCTTGATGGAAGGCTTCGATTGAAAGCCGAACCACGCTTGCGCTTTGCGGGACAAATTACCGGTTGCGAAGGTTATGTCGAAAGCGCCGCAATGGGTTTAGCAGCAGGCCGTTTCGCCGCAGCGGATCGATTGGAAGAAACACTTCCGATGTTTCCACCAACAACGAGCCTTGGTGCGCTGATCAACCATATCACCGGCGGTCACATCGAAACCATCGATGCAGGCCCACCAAGCTTTCAACCGATGAATATCAATTTTGGTTTATTTCCACCGATTGCGGCGCCTACAAAAGATGAAACGGGCAAGCGGTTACGCGGAACCGAAAAATCAATCGTACGCAAGCACGCGTTAACCGCACGCGCTGCTATTGACCTTGATCAGTGGATAAGAGCATTTTGTGATTAAGTGGCGGCCGGTTAATCACTAAAAAATGCGACAAAACATAAAGATAGCGCACTCGCTTAACGCATTTTAAATTGAGACGCGCATCATCCGCCACAAGATACGCCATGAATCAGGTTCGGCTTGTTGCCGATTGAAACTTTTCTCAAAGCGCTCCAAAAATGGTTCCGCGATGACTAAAGGAAGATAGGCAGCGAGTAGCGGCTTCGGTACATCTGTCGATAATGATCTTAGCCTTGTAAGATGCTCTTGAGCGAGTTTCACAAGATCTGATTTTGAAATTAAGAACAGATCTTCGCGTAAAGCTTCAATCAAACCGAGCACCATTCCTGCATGACCTGCTGCGTCGATGATCAATGGCATGCGACCATCATTTAAAATGATTGAAGCAAAATGGATCACCGTCGCGTGACAGCGTCCGCAAAAGAGTTCGAGTGCAGCTTCATCCGGCAGGGGCGATGCATCCACATAGAGTAGCTCTATGCGCTTTTCGATCAAATCTATAAGGGGTTGACGTGGCAATGAGTAGATTTTGCACGCGCTCGTCAGCGCTTCGCCGACAGGATGCGATAGTAATTCTGCCGAGCGCGCGCCATTTAAACCATCAATCCACCACTGCATTCTGATTTCACCAAGCGTTGGTTCAGACACAAATGCGGGAATGCGTTTGATCTCTATGGCGAAAGCATAAAGAGAAAGAAGCGCGTCGCGTTTATCAGCGGGCGCAAAAAGAACCGACCAATAAGCAACAGGGTCCTGCTCTTTAACGAAAGCGGCGAGCACGCGATCCATAATTCAAATCGCAATCAACGCAGCGGCAACGCGACGATGTTCCGCGACCAGAACATTATAGGTGCGCGCGGCGGCGACTGTGGACATCATGTCAACTTGAAATGAAAATTCACGAAATCGCCAGAGAAGCGGTTCAGCCAAACGGATCATCTTCTCGCCCGTTCCGATCAAAACAAAATCAATATCGCGAGCGTCCGCAAAGAGCGGATGAAATGAAGAGGGCTTAATCTCATCAATCGTGTTGACGGACCACGCGTGAAAGCCTGAGGGTAAAATCAGAAGTGAACCGCGATGCGACATATCGGCAAAGCGAAACCCGCCCTTACCGACCGCATCGATTGCATAGCGCCCTGGAAGAAAGCCCTGAGCCGGCGCGCTCATCGTACCGTCGATTGCGGAGCGTCTGCGGTTTCCGACGTCGCTTCTTGGCCATCACCGCTCACACGAGCGCCAAGATAAATAAGAACGGGTGCCGCAATAAAGATCGATGAATAGGTTCCGATCACAATGCCGAAAATCATCGCCCAAGAGAAGCTCTTGATTACCGAACCGCCAAAAAGCATCAAGGCTAACAGCGCCAAAGAGGTCGTGACCGAGGTCATCACTGTTCTTGAGAGCGTTGAATTGATCGAAAGATCAAGAAGCTCAGCGATAGGCATTTTCTTATATTTGCGGAGCAATTCGCGAATACGGTCAAAGACAACGACCGTGTCGTTCAAAGAATAACCAACAATGGTTAGGATCGCCGCAATCGATGTCATGTTGAATTCGATCTGCGTGATCGCGAAGAAGCCCATCGTCAGCACAAGATCATGCAAGGTGGCGATCACAGCGCCGACGGCAAACTGCCATTCAAAACGGAACCATAAATAGATCAACACGGCGATGATCGAGAGCACAACGCCCAAGATTCCCGACTGCACCAACTCGCCGGAAACGCGCGGACCAACAACTTCGACGCGGCGGAATTCATAATCTTTGCCGAACGTCGCACGAACACGTTCGACAACCGCCTGCTGACCCTTCTCGCCGCTGGGCTGCAACCCGAAACGCAATGACACTTCACCCTGATTACCGAATTCTTGGACCTCAACATCGCCTAAATCTAATTCAGCGGCAGCCGTGCGCACAGAGGCGATATCCGCTTTGCCGGTGAGCGTTTTCATTTCAATGAGTGTGCCGCCGGTGAAGTCGATACCGAAATTCAAACCAATAGCGAAAAAAGCACCGACAGAAATCAGCGAAATAAGAGCGGAGAATGGAAAGCTTAAGCGCCGGAATGCCATGAAGCCGAAAGACGTATCATCCGGTATGATGCGAAGGAGTTTCATTCTGTCATCTCCCTCAGAACGATAATTTCTGCGGACGCGCGCGTGTGTACCACAACGCGATCATCATGCGTGTCATCGTCACGGCGGTCACAACCGTTGTGACAATGCCGAATACCATTGTCACAGCGAAACCGCGCACCGGCCCGGACCCTAAGAAGAACAAAATCGCAGCGGTGATAAACATTGTGACGTTCGAATCAACGATTGTAGCAAAAGCGCGTGTGAAGCCGGCTTCCAGCGAAGCAATCATGCTGCGTCCTTGTCGCGCCTCCTCGCGAATGCGTTCATAGATCAACACATTCGAGTCCACAGCTGTGCCGATTGTCAGAACAATCCCTGCGATGCCGGGTAACGTCAGCGTGGTGCCAATCAAGGACATCATCGCAAAGATCAACACAACATGGATGATCAACGCGATATTCGCGAAGAAGCCAAAGAGGCCGTAAGTCACGAACATAAAGCCTATGACAAGAACCGCTGCCACATAGGCCGCGATCTTTCCGGAATTAATTGAATCTTGTCCCAAGCCCGGACCAACCGTGCGCTCTTCAACAATCGTCAAAGGCGCAGGTAAAGCACCGGCGCGCAGCAGAATGGCAAGATTATTCGCAGCCTCAACCGTGAAGCGACCGGAGATCTGCCCCTGCCCACCTGTGATTGCGGTTTGAATACGTGGAGCCGAGATGACTTTCTTATCAAGAACAATCGCCAGAGCGCGACCAACCGATTCCGATGTCGCCGTTCCGAAACGTTGCGCACCACGAATATTAAATTTGAAATTGACGATCGGCTCACTGGTGCGTTGATCAAATCCCGGTTGCGCATCAATCAAATCTTCACCTTGCACGATCACGCGTTTTTCAATCGGCAACGGTGGTTGATTGGCCTCAGTCTGCGGCAGCATTTCAACATCTGGCGAAGACGCATTGCCTTCCGCCACCATACGGAATTCAAGCTGCGCCGTTGTGCCCAAAATATCTTTCAACCGCTTCGGGTCTTGCAATCCAGGCACTTGGACGAGAATGCGATCAATGCCCTGACGCTGGATATTGGGTTCGGTTGTGCCAAGCGCGTCAATACGGCGCCGCAAGACTTCAATGGCCTGATCAATCGCTTTACGAATTTTTTCAGTGACACCTGCAATTGTAATCGAAAGCGTAACCAACCCATCTTGCTCTTCGACCAATATCATAGCCGCCTGACCGCCACCGCCCATAATCGACGAAGTCGGTGTAACCAATTCACGGAACTTTGGCACAACACGCGCACGTTCTGCTTCATCCGTAATACGAACCGAAACACCCCGCGGCAAAACAGCAAGACCACCCGCAAGCGCAATTTTCTCATCACGCAAAATGCGACGCATATCATCGCGCAAGGTCGCGACCTGCGTTTTTAAAACCGCTGCACTGTCAACTTCCAAGAGCACATGCGATCCACCTTGCAGATCAAGCCCGAGCACAATCGCTTGATGCGGCATCAACCATGAAGGCAGAAAGCCAGGCGTAGCGTCACGGAGCGCCGTCCTCGTTTCAGGCGACATAAGGCTCGGAGCCGCATAGACAAAGCCAGCGACAACAAGCAGGAGGACAGCGGCGATCTTAGCGCGGGAATAGCGAAGCATGATGAATAAGTGCCAAACCGATTATGATTTCACCGGTTCGCCTTTTGACCGCACATCGGCAATCGATGCGCGGGTCACGCGAACGCGAACATTGTCGGCGATTTCCAATTCCACTTCATTGTCGTCGGTCACTTTGGCCACTTTACCGATAAGACCACCGCTCATCACAATCTGATCGCCCCGGCGGACATTTTTAATCATTTCCTGATGCTCTTTCTGCCGCTTCTGTTGCGGGCGGATCATGAGGAAATACATGATCACGAAAATCAGGATGAACGGGACAACCTGCATCAACATTTCAGATCCACCCAAGGCGGACGCGGTTTGGGCATAGGCGGGCGTAATCACGCAGAAATACCTCCAGAAAATCCAAAATCGAGAGCAAACGAGATCACTCTCAATAGTCGGGCCGGACTATAGCTTTTGGCCACCATTTTGCAATCAAAAGCGGGCTGATTTGCGGATCTTGGTTTCCGCCTTGGCATGGACGCTGGGTGAATTCACCTGTATGCAACCAAACAGCAATTTTGATCTTCTTTAGCCAAATTCCGCCATGACAACTCAATTACCGCCTGCGTCCGATCCTCTTCTTCACGAATTACGTCGAATTGCGGATGCTCTCGAACGCTTAAAGCCGCAAACCGCGCCGAAAGTGGATTTCGCGAGCGCTGATGCCTTTGTATGGCGGCCCGATACGAGACAGCTTGTCGCAGTCCCCAAGGTCAATAAAGTTGAAATGCATCTCTTGCGCGGGATCGACCGCGTTCGCGATCTCTTCAACGAAAATACCAATCGCTTCGCTCGTGGCCTTCCTGCCAATAACGCACTTCTATGGGGCGCGCGCGGAATGGGCAAATCCTCACTCGTGAAAGCCGCTCATGCAGAAGCCTCTCATCATGCGGCCAAGACCGGATCAGGCGCCCTTAAGCTTGTCGAAATCCACCGTGAAGACATCGAAACGCTTCCCACCCTTATGGCGTTGATGCGTGACGCCCCCTGTCGCATTATCGTCTTTTGTGACGATCTTTCTTTTGATTCTAGCGACACTTCATACAAGTCTCTTAAAGCAGTACTTGAAGGTGGTATCGAAGGTCGTCCTGAAAATGTGATCTTCTATGCAACGTCTAATCGCCGACATCTTCTGCCGCGCGATATGATGGAGAATGAAAAAGGGACAGCCATCAATCCTGGTGAAGCGATTGAGGAGCAAGTGTCCCTCTCCGATCGGTTTGGTCTCTGGCTCGGCTTTCATAAATGCAGCCAAGATGAATATCTTGATATGGTACGCGGTTATGCGCGCCATTTTGATCTTCCTATTGATCAACAAAGCCTTGAACATGAAAGCCTTGAATGGGCAACAACACGCGGCTCCCGTTCAGGCCGCACGGCCTATCAATATATTCAGGATCTGGCCGGTCGTTTAAGTGTAAAGCTCGAACAATAAAAAAAAGTGGCCTTGAGGACCGCTTAAATTTTTCAAGTGAAGCGATTAATTTCAATCTTGGCTGAGATGTTCAACCGGATCAACCGGTACTGAACCCTTACGAAGTTCGAAATGAAGCTGCGGTGCAGACACATCACCAGATTGCCCTGAGAGAGCAATCACCTGCCCGCGTCTAATCACATCACCACGTTTCACTTTAATCTCGCTGGCATTGGCATAAACAGAAACCCAACCATCAGAATGGCGCACCATCACGAGATTGCCAAAACCTTTCACCTCATTACCCGCATAGGCAACCGTCCCAGCCTCAGCTGCTTTAATGGGTGTGCCTTCAGGCACTGAAATATTGATGCCTGTGCTCTTCACACCACCTTTGTCGCCAAAGGTTTGAATGATGCGGCCTTTGGCAGGCCAGCGGAACCCTACATTGCTCACCTTGGTCGCGTCTGAAGCGTTCGCAGGATCGGTTGGCGCTGACGTCGCGGGTGTTTCAAGTGCAACCTTCTGCGTTGGCGCGAGTTCAGTTTTGACAGTCGACTTTGCTTGCGCAAGCTTTTTAGCTTCAGCTTTAGCAAGGTCAGTCTTCGCGGTGTCTAGAGGCGCAACACTTTGTGCTGTGCTTGCAAGCGCAGCCGTTTTTGTCTGCTGTGTTTTCGTTTTCGCGGGCTGAACCCCCGAAGCAACGTGAACAGGAATTATCAATTTCGTGCCGACTTTCGGCTTTGCATTTCCTTTCAAGCCATTCGCACTGCGGATCGCTTCCACAGGAACTCCGTAACGATCAGATAAGATTTTGACCGTTTCATCTTTTGCTAACGTCACTTCTGTGCCGCCATCAGTGACCCATTTGCCTCCATCGGGAGCCGACGCCACCGCTTTTGAATTCACGACTGGCTCAGAAAGCGATGCCACTTTTTGCGACACAACTGGCGCCTGCGTCTTCGTCACAACGGCGGATTGAGCGGATGACGGCGCATTCCCGGGAGCTGTCAAAGGAGCGGAAGCGATCGGGCCGCTGCTTTGAACCATCTCATCCGTTGAGCCGACATCCGAAGCAGGCGTTAACCCGCTATTCTGAGATTTCGAAAGAGATCCGGTTATTTTCGGATCAAAGCGGGCCGAGCCCGCGAAAGGATTGAGCTGCTCGGACATGCGAACAACATCTGTCCCACATGCGGACATAATCAGACAAAGTCCGCAGGTACTTAAAATGCGAAGCGCGGCCTTGA
>Ga0194133_10003340_pt1 | contig 22994 bp, 12 predicted proteins | sample TA2KigOf40mmetaG_FD_155448 | JGI IMG/M metagenome (GOLD analysis project Ga0194133, IMG submission 155448) | Freshwater microbial communities from Lake Tanganyika, Tanzania - TA2015055 Kigoma Offshore 40m | ecosystem: Environmental > Aquatic > Freshwater > Lake | place: Tanzania: Lake...
CACGTGCAAGTAAGGTTTTGAGTGAAAAATTTCAGGATATTAGAGGGCTTCCTCGCTTAGTTTTTGAAATAGGGTATGCTCAAGGAGAGGCGGTAAAGCGACTTGGTGAGCGTGAGGGCTTTTTTTGTAGCGTTCAGAAAGATAGTTTTGAAAAAGATCGTATTGTTATGTGTGAATAGGGGGACGTTGTGAACGTTTTAGAAAAATTAAATGCTTTTGAGCGACAAATTAGTATGTTGATCGCTTCTCATGAAGTTGGTCGCCAACAAAGCGTAGACGATTTGAAATCGTTTGAAAAAACATTGGCAGAGTATGATGAATCTGGTTTAACCACTGATGAAAAGAAGGTGATTGCAGATATTCGTCATATGTTTTCAAAAAATATTCAAAAACTTGAGGCTCAGTTAGCAAGCGATTTGAGCTTTTTAAGAGATCAAAAAACAGCGATTGTTGATGTTAAAAATGTAAGCGATAAAGCAAAACAGCAAGAATTGGCTGAAATCTTGGCAGAAGACTTTGGTGATGCGGTAACTGATTTTGAAGCATTCCAAAAAGAGCTTGATGCACAGGCTGCTGAGGATCGTCAATTTTTGGATAACATTGTTCAAGATTTAACTCATATGTTGCAGGAAGGCGGATTTAAAGAGCTTGAAGCAGTTATGGCTGAATTTACTGAAGATGATGAAACCGATGAAGAAGAGTTTTCTGAGTGCGATGACCAAGAGTGTTCAGAAGATGATTGTTCTTCTTCTTGCGATTTGAGCGATGAAGATTTGGAATCGATCAAAGAGGCTTTTTTGAAAATTAATAATCCGTATATTCGTGATGATGAAGAAAATAAAAATTCAAAAGATACGGATATCAACTAATTGATTTATATGTTTTAAAGAGAATTTCCTGTGTACTCTGTTGAAAAAGAAAAAAAAATAATTCACCAGCTTTATGATGAGTTGGCGGATGTTTTTTTGAGTAAAAATCCATTACGACAGTTATTCTTGAAAAAAACAGTTCAATTTGCTGAAAACAAGGCGCTTATTTCGCATGAGCGCCTTGTTTTGTATCAAGAATTTGCAGATGAGGTTTGTGATCGCGCAGCATATCTTTCCGCATGGAAAATAGGCCTTAATGCAAAAGTAATCATTTTTTTACCAAATTCTATCGATTTTTATTTTTGGTATCATGCTGTTCATGCGGTTGGCGCTGTTGCAATTTTAGTTTCTCCACTTTTGCACGAAAAAGAAGTGGAAGATATTTTTAATCAAGTGAATCCGTCAGCTATAATTTTTGCGAAAAATCCTTTTATTCATACGTTGTTTGTTCAACGTCCCGCAACTCTTTTGGTTGATATTAAAGATTTTTCAGTACAAGATTTACCTCGATTTATTGATGGGTTGGTAGTTAAAGATATTAATGCGCCTGCGGTTATTTTGTATACTTCGGGTTCTACAGGTTCGCCCAGGGGCGTTGTTTTGTCGGCGCTTAATATTCTAACAAATAGTATTCAAACTCAAGCAAGATGCATGTTTTTGGGGATAAATAATGCTCGGTTATTGAGCATTATTCCTGCCAGTCATTCGTTTGGTCACATGACAAGCGTTTGTAAGCCTCTTTTGTCTGGTGATACGGTATATGTAGTTACCCAGACCTCTCGTGCAGAAATCAAAAAAGCCTTTCAGATTTGTAAGCCGACCATGATTTTTGGGGTTCCGGTTCTTTTCGCCTTGTTTGCATCGATGCCAGAGTTGCCTGTTTCTGGGGTTAAGTTATTTGTTTCTGGCGGAGATTTTTTACCATCCTCGATAGAGGAGTTGTTTATGTCTGTTTTTGGAAGGCGTATTGCATCTGGTTATGGATTATCGGAGGCGAGTCCGGTGGTTGGTATGAATGTAAATTCCGCAAAAATTAAATCATCAATTATAGATCCTTTTTTTGTTGGCGTGTCTTATAAAATTTTGTACAAAGATTCTTTACCAGAAGGGATTGGGGAGTTGCTTTTGTCTGGATCAACGATTTTTTTGGGATATTTTTCTGGAGACTTAAATGCCTTGGATTGTCCCGTGATTGATGGTTGGTTGCATACTGGAGATTTGGTGAAACAAACGTTGTTGGGTGTTGAGCTGGTTGGTCGTGAAAAAAATATTATTGTTTTTAAGGGATTTAATATTTACCCGGAGGAAGTCGAGCGAGTTTTGGTACAGGTTTCGGGTGTTTTTAAGGTTGCGGTTTTTGGCGCTGACCATGAATTGTTTGGACAGATTCCTATAGCAGTTGTTGAGCCTTATCCAGGCGTATTTATAGATTCTGTAGAGTTGCTTGAAGTTTGCAAAAAACGGCTTGCTGCGTATAAGGTTCCACATAAATTTATCGTGATGGATAAACTGCCGTTAAGTTCGTTTGGAAAAATAGATAAAAGAACTGTTAAAAAAATAATTTCTTAACAGCTATACTATAATAATTGAATGCAGATAAAAAATCAGAAAAGAGGGAGATTTCGGCGCCATGTCGACCGTATACATATTCATAGTTGGTGCTGTTGTTTGTTATTTTCTGAGTGGGCTGGTTTCTTTTCTGGAGACAGCTATTCATCTTGTTCGTCCCTATCAACTGAAAGCGTTGAGGGATGATGTAAAAAGCTATGAACGATTATTTGATATTTGGCAGACTAATCCGCAAAAGCTGTTAATTGGCATTTTATTGCTCAATAGTTTTATTGATATTGTGGCAACATTGTGCGTTTCAAAAGCATTTGAAATTATTTTAGGGTCAATTGGTATTGGTGTTGGTGCGGTTGTTGCTACTGTTGCCAATATTTTGTTTACAAATTTAATTCCGAAAATGTCTGCACGATTGCATTATCTCAAGGGCGTTAAAATGTTGTTGTGGTTTGCGTCAGGAATTATTACAACGCTTTATCCTATTGTTACGGTGCTCCTTTCTGTGGTGAATAATATATTTCTTTTTTTTGGAAACGATATCACCTCATCAAACGATGCGTTTACCGAAGATGAACTTGAGTATTTGATTAAACAAAGTGATGAATCTGGGATTATTGACTCTGAGAAGTCTGAAATGTTGCAGAATGTTTTTGGGTTGGGTGAAATTTTTGTTGAAAAAGTTATGGTTCCCAAGAGTGACATGGTTTTGCTTGATGTAAATGCAGGTATTCCCGATGCCATTCAATTTTTAAGGCATCATCGGTATTCTCGTGTTCCGGTGTATGACGGTAAAGAAGATAATATTATTGGGATTATTTATCATAAAGACTTGTTTGATCATTATTCATCGCAGGTAAATATCACTCTTAAAGAGATTGTAAGACCAGTCTTATTTACACCGCAGACAAAACGGGTGAGCCAGCTTTTGAATGAGTTTTTAAAAAAACGAATGCACATGGCTATTGTTATTGATGAATTTGGTAATGTTATAGGGCTTGTTACTCTTGAAGACTTGATCGAAGAAATTGTTGGTGAAATTAGTGACGAGCATGAAAAAATTCATACAGGTATTATCCCATTAGAGCAGGGCGGTTGGTTGATAAATGCGAGTATTATGTTAGATAAGCTCGAAGATTTCTTGGCGATTAAATTTGAAGTTGAAGAATCGTTGACCCTTGCGGGATTTTTGGCCGAAAAATTTGAATATTTGCCCCAAAATGGTGAATCTTTGATTTATCGAGGCTATATCTTTACGGTTCAGCAGGCTACTGATAAGCGGATATTTCAGGTCTTGATTGTCCACGAAAAAACAACTGTTATTTCAGGGCAAGATGTCAGCTAGAATCGAATAGAGATAAAAAAGTTTAAATTTTAGCTAAAAATTATCGTTTTTTTATTAAAAATGTTTTTCTTCATCTTTTCACCTAGAATAAGGCATGCAGTATAGAAGGTGTTTTTAGTATAAAATTGATTTAGCCAATGAATTGTGCACGGTTATTATTTTTGTGTGGACTGTTCTCTGTAGGGTTACTACAGGGAAAGCACGTTTTTGCGGTCCCAACTTATAAGCAACGAGTGGCGATAGAACGATTGTCTAGCTTTGGAGAGCTGCACTTTGATCGGTTTTCTTCAGAAATTCAGAAAAAAAAAGAAGCTAAACGAGCAAATCTTGTCCGTATTTTGCAAAAGAAAAGTGATGACTTAACACCCTTTGAACAGCTGGACTTACTTGGTTACACTCTTCCTGTAAAGGCTCTTGATCCACTAGTATCGGATTTTTTAGTGGCATTTTTCGTGTCATACTTTTTGCAAGCTGTAGAGTATTATATTGCTGCGGGCGTTTCTGAATTTAATGGAAAATCTGAGGTAAGACGAAGAACAGTTTTAGTTAAAGAACATATTGAGATTGAAGAGTCATTAGGGGTTAATAGTTCAAGAGGTCAAGATTTCAGCACTTCATCTTTATTTAATAAATTTCAGAAAAGATTTGAAAATACATTGAGAGAAGTATTCCAAGGTATGAAATTTTTTTGGGGACAATCTAATGAGGTGGAAACTGATAATTCAGATCAAGAAGTGATGCAGAAGAAAGCAGAACATCGTCGCGTTAGAGTCTCTCAACCCCTGCCCAAACAGGCTGATAGTTCAGATGAAGAGCCGGAATGGAAATCAAAAGGATTGTTGCCGACGATTAAACAATTGTTTAGTCGGCTAAAGATTAATAATAGTGATCGCCAAGAACCTGTTAATGAAAAGAATCGTAAAATTTTTCAGGCTTTTTATACTCATGACTCATATCCAGGTCAGTTAATAGTAAAAGAAATTTTTCTGAAGCATTTAATTAAATCATGGCCAATTCTCAAGCGAATTAGATCTTCATTTTGTTATCACAAAGCCCGTTTAGGCGGTAGAACGGCAGAGGCTTTTCTTGAGCATATTTTGAAACATATCTCTTCTGAGCTTGCGCAAGTGCTGCAGGCAGATGAGAAAAAAAATTCATTTGTGCGATACGTGATTGAATCACTTTGGAATAAACATGCCGGAAATGATGAAAAAATTTATCAAGAACTGGAAAAAATATATGACAATTTTTCTCAAGAGCTTTTGTTGGGGCAAGAAAAAAGAACAGATCAATATTGGAAGCAACTAGCATTTAGATTCCATGCGAATATGGTCAATGATCATAAATTAACCTTTGTAGATGCAATTTCTCGTGGTTTTAGGCATGGAACAACTGGACGATTATTTTATTCGGCAGGTTTGGGAGCAATTGCCGTGATGTGTATGGAATTATTTAGAATGTATGGATCAACTTATTTTTATAATTATGCCCAGCGAGAGGATGGTTTTGGGTTTGTTAAAGTTGATAAGCGACGAATGTTTTTTTGGGGTGCTTTTGTTTTAATGTCTGCATGGTCTTGTAAAAATAAGCTTGCAACGTATCGCACACTTGAAGCAGAAAGAGATTATCGAGTTTTTCTTACGCGGCAGGGATTATTGGCAGAAGAGAAACATGCAGAAAAGTTCTACTGGGGCTGGTTTCTCCCGGAATGGAAAATGAAAAAAAAGAATCTTCTGGATGTAGAAAAGGAATTTAATGCTTATGTTGAGCAATTTTCTGGAATAAGCAAATCTTTAGAAGAATAATCACAAAAAGTTTTGAAACCCCTTATCTTCCAATTTTTTTATAAGTTCTCTGATGTTTTCTTGTTCTCCTACTTTCTTTACAAGAATTATTTCGTCTGTTTCGATGACGCACAAATTACTTACGTCGACAAAAGCGATAAGCTTTTTTTTGCTATGCGCGATGTTTCCTTCGCCATTCAGAGAAATGCAATTTTGTTCTTTTTTGCTGTTTTTATCTTGAGAGTAAGAGACAAATGATTCAATATCACCTAAATCTTGCCAGGTCATATTTGATGCAAAGACAACGCGATTTGCAATCTTTTCTGTTACTGTTGTGTCGAATGAGCAGGGTGAAATTTGCGCGTATTCTTTGTGTCCTTGTACCACAGAAATCATATCCTGATAGAGCTCAGGAGCGGCTTCTTTGAATGCTTGTAAAAAAATTGAATTTCGAGCAACAAAAATACCGCAATTCCACAGTGTGTATGAGGTATTCCAGAGAAGTTCAGCGATTTCTTGTGGAGGTTTTTCGATAAATTTATCAATATTAATTGGCGAATTTATTTCGTCTTTATTGTTTGCAAGAATATATCCGTACAAAGATGATGCTTTTGAAGGTTTTACTCCGATTAAACAAATATCTCCATACGATTCGGCATATGAAATGACACTCGTTAATGTTTTTTCGAATAAAAAGGTCTCTTTAATTGAATGATCAGATGGGGTAAAAACAACTACAGGGTCGGTGTTTTCTTCTTCTGCAATTTGCAAACATGCGTACAGCATTGCTGGTGCAGTGTTTTTTCCACAAGGTTCAATTGTGTAGGTATCTACAATATCACCAAGTAATTGCTGAATAGCCTGAAAGTATTCTTTATTCGTAACAATTCCGATTTTATCAGTATTTTTTTTTATTTGAGCTAATCGTTCAACGGTTGTTTCCAGCAGCGTTTGTTTGTCATCAACTGATACGAGCTGTTTTGGCGTATTTGAGCGACTTAACGGCCAGAGACGCTGTCCTTTTCCGCCACATAAAATCATATAGTGTGTTGGGGTCATAAGAATAATCCTTTTATAGGGTTTTTTCAAAAAGCGACAATTGCAACAACGACCATTGTTGAACGGCTTTCGTTGGAGCTTGCGTATTATTTGAGGCTATTTTTTGTGGATCAAGATTGCTAAATAGCGGACCGTTTGTATCAAGTGTATTCGCGATCCTTGCAGGAAAGTATTCTCCTTTTGTAAACCAATGCAAGAGAGGAACGCTAAAGCCTTGTTTTTTGCGATAAACAATATCTTTGGGTAAGTATCGTTCTGCGACTTTTTTTAATAAATATTTTGTACACGACCAACTAATTTTTAGTTTTGTTGGGAGTGCAAGAGCAAACTCGGCAATCGTGTGATCGAGAAATGGCACTCGCGTTTCTATCCCATGCATCATAGACATTTTGTCTGCACGCATGAGAAGTAGTTCTGGCAATCGATGAACGAGTTCTAGGTAACACATTTCTTTTTCTAGAGAAATATTTGGAGCTTTCGAGTAGAGATTTTTTCTATGATATTCAATGATAGAATGTGTGTCTGACGTTATGAGTAGTCCCGGATATATTTTTTCTAGAATAGGGTCATGAAATTCAGACATTTTTTTTGTTAAAAGCTGTTTTTTTTGAAGTTCAGTAAAGGGAAGAGCTCCGGTCCAAAAAAGTGCGCGATCGTTTTCCCAGTTGTACATAATCTCTTGATAAAAGTCGTTTTTGCGAATGAATGGAGCTGCGCATGCAGCAATAATTTTTTTTGTGTTGGAGGAAAATGATTGTTGAGATGAAGACAGTCCGATTGAATTAAATACGTGATATTTTTGATAAATACTGTATCCCATAAAAAGTTCATCTGCGCCTTCGCCTATCAAAATTGCCGGAATAGAATTGTTTCGTGCAAGCTCTGAAACGCAGCTGAAAGGAATACAGACGGGGTCTGCATGTGGTTCATCAAGATGAAAAATTGCTTTATCTAAAATTGCGTTTGCAGTCTGTTCGGTTAATAGCACTTCATGGTGCTTTGTGGCAAACAACTGCGCAACTTTTTTTGCGTGTTCTAGTTCGTTATCTTGCATCCACGATTCATATCCAACAGAAAAAGTGTGCACGTTTGATGAGCTCTGATTCATCAGTGCAACAATTAAACTTGAATCGAGTCCTCCTGATAAAAAAGCACCAACGGGTCTATCTGAAAGCATTGTTCGTTTTACTGCGGCTTGAAGTAATGAGTCTAGTGCATTGATTGCTTCGGCTTCATCGGAAATAGTTGTCTGCTGGGTAATGATAGAAAGAGGTGAATACCATTGGTGAAAATTTAATTCGCCATCGAGCTTGGATATTGCATACCATCCTGCTGGAAGTTTGTATATTTCTTTAAATAACGTTAGTGGTGCAGGTGTGATCATCAAAGAAAGGTAGTGCGAAATAAGCTCTGGTATAATGGTTTTTTTTATAAAAGGGAGTGTTGTGAGCGCTTTGATTTCAGAAGCGAATGAAATGATTCCGCCTTGAGTAGAAAAATAGAGCGGTTTGATGCCAAATCGATCACGTGCAAGAAAAAGAGTTTTTTTGTTTGTATCAAATAACGCAAATGCAAACATGCCATTAAGATGTTTTAAGCATTCAATGCCCCATTTTTTGTATGCAAAAACAAGTGTTTCTGTGTCGCTGTTTGATTTGTATACAAATCCTTCGTTTTTGAATTGAACTGAAAGTTCTGGATGATTGTAAATTTCTCCATTAAATGAAATAACAATCGAATTGTCATCACTATGAAAGGGTTGTCGAGCGTTAAAAGACTGATCTTGAATGCTGAGTCTGCGGTGAACAAGTCCCATCAAATTATCGTGAGAAAGCCAATATCCATAACCATCTGGACCGCGGTGTTTAATTGCTTCTTCCATGCCGCGTAAAAGCGCAAAGTGATTATCCGTTAGGTTTTTTTTGGTATCGTAAAAACCTGCGATTCCACACATGGTATATCCTTATCGATTAGAGTTGAATGGTTTGATTTTCTGGAGATGCCTGGAAGAAATCATCTTGTTTTTCGCTTGTTTGAGATAGTTTTTGAGCCTGATATCCGTAATCGACAACGCCGCCTCCAGCTTGCGCAAGAAGATCTACTTCAAGGGTTATTTCCGTTGCATATAAAATACGTTGGCGTTCACCTACGTGAGACGATAAATCGCCAGATATGATTCCATCAACAAAATATGATATAGCCTGTGTGTATCCTTTTTCTGGTGTACTACTCATGCGGTTAAACGTATGGTCTAATCCAAACCCTTGTAGTGTTTTAAAGTCCTCAAGAATTGCGCTTTTTCCATCCCAAAAGATTTCAAGGCGCTCTTTTTCGAGTAAAGAGCTTCCTGTGGCTGCGTATAAAATCGATGCAATTGAGTTGTCTGCAAAGCTCAGTTGAATTGAAAGAGTGTCATTGTTATTCATGTCGGCGCGACCTTTACCCGCAGGAGATACTGCAATCCGAGTAACAAGACTTCCGGAGAGATAAATCAGCAGATGAATGAAGTGGCATACTTCTCCAACAATTCTTCCGCCATGTTCAAGGGATTGAATCCAATGAGTTGATGGAATATATCCGGCGTTAATTCTGTATGTTATAGCTAGTGGGGTTGCTCGATTGGTGATTGCTTTTTTGATCTGTGCAATAAACGGTGAATGTCTGCGGTTGAAATCAACATGCCACGGAGCTGTTGGCTGCAGATGGTGAAAAGCATAGAGTTTTTTGAGTTGATCGTGAGTTACTGCAACTGGTTTTTCTACAAAAACTGGTCTGCCCGTAGAAAGTGCGTCAAGAAGTTGCTCGGTATGAAATTTGTGTGGTGTTGCGATAACAAAAGCGTCTATTTCTTCAATCGCAAGAAGATGTCGATAGTCATTTGAATATTCTGCGACGTTAAATTGGCGAGCAGCATTAACAACCGTTTGAATTTTTGTATCTGAAAGAGCATGCAAAGAGATTGCAGGATTCTTTAAAAAAGAAGGAATGAGTTGGGTGGTAGAAAAGCCTCCTGTTCCGATCCATCCAATTTTTATTGAATCTGATGGGTTTTTAAAAACAATCGCAGGGACATGACTTATTTCTGGTTGAGGGTCTATAATTTCTGAGTGATTGCTATAAGACAGAACAATACCAATCGCGGTTTTTTTGGAAAGAGATTCATATGCCTCTGGAGCTTGCTGTAATTGATATTCGCTGGTTATTAAATCATCAAAATTAAGTTTTTTTTCATCGATAAGTCGAGCAATTGTTTGCAGATTCCGGTGTTCTGTCCAGCGTACATACGCATATGGATAGTCGATTCCTTGTGCTTCGTATTGTTCGTCATATCTTCCAGGTCCATACGAGCAAGAAATAAGTAAATCGATTTCTTTTTGATACAATTCATCGCGTGATGCGGTGATTGGGGTATCCCCAACAATAATAATTTTTCCTTTTCGGCGTGTTGCTTGTGTTGCAAATTCAAGAATTTCAGCAGAGTTTCCGGCAGCAGTTATGATTGTTGCATCTGCTCCGTGATGTTCAGTTGCAAATAAGAGCTCTTTAAGGGCTGTTGGACTTTGTCCATTTATTACAGAAAAAGCACCGTATTTTTTTGCAAGATCTAGTCGATCTTGTTGGATGTCTATGCCAATCACTCGGCATCCTGCCAAAAATGCTAATTGAACTGTGATAAGGCCGAGAAAACCAAGTCCTTGTACGCAAACAATTTCATCGAAATGAATGTCAGCCCGTCTAAGTGCATGTAGTGAAATAGCGCCAAGTGTTGTTGCAGATGCGTTTTTGAGTGACTCTTCGTGGATTAGTTTTGCCGTTAAATGTTCTGGCACAACAACGAATTGGCCATGCATCGCATAGCCAGATCCAGCACATGCAACAAGGTCGCCAACTGATATGTTTTTTACACGAGCTCCAACGGCGATAACAACTCCAGAGCATGAGTAACCAACTGCAATAAGTTGTTCGAGTTTGCTTTTGACGAGTGAAATTGTTGAACGCAGCCCATTTTGAGCCAGGGCTTCTAGGGTTTTGTTTATCTGAGATTGGCCTTCAGTAAAAATACGATTAACAATTGATTTATTTGTATTGTTGAGAGTTGCGCGTTCTGTTCCTGGACTAATGCAGGAGTATGCAACTTCAACAAGTACGCTTGTGTCGTTAAGAAGAGGTCTTGAAACTTCTTGAATTACTGCTTTTCCTTGCGACAAAAAGACTTGTTTCATGGCCGGCCTTTCTAGAAAGTTGCGGAGGTCGATTTTTTTGTATGTAGTAAAAGTGTTTCGGTTTGGGCTATCTCTTGGTGGTGTCCGGTGTCGTAAAGAAGGCCGCAGGCATCGAAAATGACATTGTTTTTGAGTTGTGTGTATGAAATTTTTTTAAATTCATTATGTTTTACCAAAATAATTATCCCGTCAGCGATTTCTAGAGATCGCAACGGATCTATTTCTGCAAAGAAACCGAGTTCTTGAATTTTATGCGGGTGAACATTTGGTTCAACAACATGAAATGAGCAATTTTTTTCTAAAGAATGTAATTTTTGAGCGATTTCAAGAGCTGGAGATTCTCGCATGTCATCCACATTTGGCTTAAAGGTAAGGCCCCAAATTCCTATTGAAAGTTTTCGTGTTGGACTCTGTGTGCGAATTTTTGAAATAACATCAAGAATTCGATGCAAAACTAATTCTGGGCGATGATGATTGATCTTACGCGCTTCAGCAAACAGTTGAGTTGCTTGTGGGAAAGTATTGATTAAAAAATAAGGATCTACCGCGATACAGTGTCCCCCAACTCCACATCCTGGTTCTAAAATTTTTACACGAGGGTGTTGATTTGCAAGAGCAATAACTTCTCTGCTGTCGGTTCCTGCAGCGGTGCAAATTTGGTCAATTTGATTTGCAAGAGCAATTTGAACATCTCTCGAGCTGTTTTCGATAAGCTTTACAAGTTCAGCATTTTTTGCGGTTGTATGCTGAATGCTTCCAAAAACAAATGGGGCATAAAATTCAGCAGCTTTTTTTGCGCATTCTGGAGTTACGCCACCCAAAATTCGATTATTATGCGTGAGTTCATACAGGGTATTTCCAGGAAGTACGCGTTCAGGGCAATGTGCTACAAAAATAGTTTTACCAACGATAAAAGATGTTTGTTTTTCAATGGTTTTTGCGATCGTATCGGTTAAGAAAACAGGAATTGTCGATTCTATAATAATACAACAACCTTCTGTGAGCAGGGGTGTTATGGTTGAAATCGCCTGCCAAACATAATCAACATTAGCGGTTTTATTTTCATGAAATGGCGTTGGAACCGCAATGATAAAAAAATCAGCTTTTAATTGAGGATTTGTTGTGAATGAAATTTTTTTGTAAATCGACTGTAGAAGTGTTACAAGATCATGTTCTCGAATTGAGGTAATGCCATTTTTTAGTTGGGTAATTTTTTCATGATCAATGTCGTAGGCTTCAACATCAAAAGAGGTGTTTGCTGCAAGTAATGCGGTTGGTAATCCGATGTACCCAACACCAACTATGCACACTGATTTTTTATGAGATTGTACATTTATATTCATGGTTTTTGGTTTCTCCCAAAGCTTTAAAGGACTTATTTTTTCTGGCGAAACATAATGGCTCAGAAAATGGTTAAGAATTTGTTTGCACGATGAGCCATCGCCGTAAATTAATGACAGAGTGGCGGGTTGGTTTGATTGTAAGAGTTTTTCTTCTAGGGCGCGTGTAATTTTTGATGTATCAAATCCAGTTATGGTTGAAAGTCCAAGATCGATTCCTTCTGGGCGTTCGGTGGTATTGCGTAGACAAATAATAGGTTTTCCCAGCGAAATAGCTTCTTCTTGAATTCCTCCCGAATCGGTGGCGATACAATCTGCTTGCGTGAGTGAGTAAACAAGATCTGCATACGAAAGTGGTGGACTAAAAAAAAGTTGATCTTGTAAAAGTTCTTTTGTAAATCCAGAAACAATGAGAGATGTCTGGATTTTGGGATTTGGATGAGATGGGTAAATACAAACAACATTTTCGTTATGTAATAAAAAATTTTTAATTGCTAAAAAAATGTTGGTTAGATTTTGGCCATGAGCTTCACGACGATGTGCGGTAAGAAGTATTATTTTTTGGTTATTGTTTTTAGCTTTTTGGCAAAAATCCTGGATATTTTGCGAAACCAATGAACGGTCTTTATTAATTTTATTTATACCAAAATGAAGAGCGTCAACAACCGTGTTTCCAACACAGATAATTTTTTCTGCGCTTATTTTTTCTTCGAGTAGGTTTTTTTCTGCGTGTTTTGTTGGTGCATAATTAATGGTTGCGATTCTGCTGATAATCGATCGATATCCTTCTTCAGGATAAGGGTTTTCTAGGTCAAAGGTTCGTAGTCCAGCTTCAACGTGGGCGATTTTAATTTTTCTATTAAATGCAGAAATTGCAGCAGCACAGGTTGTTGCAGTGTCTCCTTGTACAAAAACCCAACTAAAAAAAAATTGTTTATAAATTAACTCTAATTCATGAACAATTTGTCCAAAAAGTTCATTTAAGTTTCCCAGATGGGGTGAAAGTGGCAGTTGAAAATCTGGTGTAACATTAAAAAAATGTAGTTGCTCATTCATCAATTGAATGTGTTGCGATGAAATGCACAGCTTGACCGGTAGGCCTTGTTCTTTGAACGCAAGATAGAGCGGAAATAATTTTATTGCTTCAGGACGGGTCCCAACGATAAAGAGGATAGACAAATAAAATCCTTTCATTGTGATGATGCAATATCAGCTCATCATCGACGGCTTCAGTTTTTATCAAAAAATAGTGATTAATACAATACACGTATGAGATGTGTGTTAAAATTCTTCTTTACAACACAGGATAATCGCGATATCGTCCTTGCGAATGCTGGGTTGTTGCCAGGGTTGTAGCTATGCATTTGTTGTTTTGGTGGTTTTTTTGTGCGCTGAGTTCTTTGTCGGTGCATGCGTTTGAAAGTCGATTTTCTAGCCATGGTATTTCATCGCCAGCGGTAATACACTCACCAATATATGGTCCAGAAAATGCAAATTCTAGGGTTTCAGTTAGGGTTTCGGTAGACACAAAAAGCCTCGTTCCAGTGAGAGCTGATAATCCATATCAAGCTCCTGTTCAGCAAGAAGTATATCAAAAACCACAGCTAATCCCTCGGCTTAAAGACATTCCCAATACACCGCTTAAAGAAGTAGAGAAAAAATATTTGCAGGACGCTGCGGTTGAATTTGAAGCGCGACCGTTGCCAGATGGCTGCATTGAGTTGGATGTATTGTATAAGAAGACGGGAGCACTTGCGCAGGCGTTTAAAATCGATAGATACGATGTGCGGGCATCACAGATGCGACGTCAGCTTGATGAGTTTGCATGCGCAGATGTTTCAAGCAAGGTTGCACAGTGGTCAGCACAGGTCGCGCTTGAGCACGAAGAAAAAACCCAAGGTATTAATGAACAATTTACGGAGTTGTTACAAAAATATCCGCAGTTGAATATGCAGGTTGGTGAATATTATCTTTCATCACCAGTACAATTTTTTTTAGATAAATATGCAATTTCATATTCTGCGCTGCAGTATACCATCGAATATGGAACGCAGGTCGCGGCGATCGATGGCACGCAAGTTTATTCGCACGAAAAAACAGGTTTGAGTGTTGCCCTAGCCGATAAGCGCATACTCATTTTTATGGATATTCATGGACAGCTGGTTGACTTTATTAACCTTGAATATGAGCGACATAACGCACCGCAAGATCGAGCCGAAGAATTGGTGCAAGAACAAAAAGACTTAGAGCAACGAGCGTTCTGCCATGTAAAATCTGCATACATACCAAAACAAGTATACAGCTCGATTGTTGAGGAGTTTTTTTCGTCAGCAGCATTACCGACTACGTGGAGTGATGAAAAAATAATAAAAAACGACACTGAAATGAATATCGAGTTTAATGGATTTGGTTTTTCGCAACGGGCAGTTGTTGCGGCAGATTATTACAAGCTTACACCGGGAAAAATTGTTGAAAAGATTAATCAGAAAAAAGAATGGTTGCTCGCAGATCTTTCGCGGCCGATTCATGGTTTTTCCTTTGTATCAGTCTCACGCGATCATGCGGCAGTTGTCAGACTTGATGACAATCAGGTAGTAACTATTGTGAGGATTGCGCCGGCAGTTCCACGAGATCCGCCATATAATTTGATGGTGGATGGGTTAAAAAAAATTGTACACAATCTTAATCGCTTACCAGCGTCAAAAATGGATGATTTGACACACGATTTTATCAAGGATCATCGCCAGCTGCAGGCATCATCGTGGAATTCTTTGAAGCTTGTTTATGGTGTTGATGGCAGAACGTATGATGGTTGGCATTTTAACCATAAAGCATTAATTGGGTGTGTGGCTTCTGGTCTGTCTCCGCTAGCAATTACTAGCACGTTAGAAAATCGTTTTGGTTTTGGGAACGGACTATTTCCGTTGCCGGTTCAAGAATTTTTGTTAACACCAGAGCTTTCGTGCAAGTTTTTTACCAGCGCTGGCGTATTTGTTATTTACGATAATTCTCAAAAAATTATTACTCATGTGCTTTCGGCAATACAACCGGTATGCGATGTATTCTCATCTGAGTTAAAAAAACAGGGCATAGATTTTAATGTACGCATGCCGCTGGAAAATATTTTTAGAACGTCTTACGTCGGCACAGAATTTTCAGAGTTTGCGCTCTCAAATATGTTTTCAAAGCTGCAGGAGTATGACAAAGAGCAAGCGCTTGAGCGACAAAAACCCTACACAGATAGCTTGAATCGAGCTTTAAAAGAGCTTGATGAAAAAGCGATCTTGCCACAAGACAAAGTCGATTTGCAGCGTTTTTCTGACGAACATGACAAACGAAGAACTGCCATGAGTAAAAAGAATATTTCACGATTTGAGCGAATGATTTTAGAAGAAATAACTCGCCAGAAAATCTTTTCCGAAGATCCGTTTGAGTTTGATGGATGGAACTTTTTTAATAGTGCGATTAGTGGTATCGCGGCGTATGCACTGTCGCCACGGTTGGTTGTTTCAACGATCGAAACCGCTTTTGGTTGCGCGGTGTTTCCTTCTGCGGCAACGCTTGTGCCGCTTGCTCCCGTGATACTTTTTTCTGGCGGGGTTGCGTATGTGGCGCTTAAAACAAATAACTTACATGCCTTTGTAAATTATACCACACGAGCGGTGGTGACCATTTTTGAGGCGGTTAAAAAATCAGCAGAATGGATCGTCAAAAAATTTTACGAGCGCGATACAAATGCGACGCTCAGCCGCAGCAAAAAAAGTCTTGCTCCTGCCCGAAATAATGCATCTGCAGATAGCGGTGAGGTGCAAGGAGAAACGCAATCACAGGAACAGGTAGCTTCATGCGGTGGGTCTGAGCCTCCCGATCCTGATGATGATGAGGATGATGTTCCCGAGGAAAATGAAGAACGACCTGAAGATGCAAAAGTGCTTGATGAGATCGAAGCCAAAATCGAAAAAGGATCTCATTCTGGGACGCAAGATCATATTTTTCAGGCAAAGCATCAATGGGAAAAATTGGTGAAAAATTATAAAGAAAATTGGCCAGAGGTGAGACGTATAATTGCGCGTACGATTAAAAATGGAATTGAAAAAAGAAAAAATCTTAATCAAGTATTTGGGCAGAGAAAATATATATTAAAAATAAATAATCATATCGTAGAGGCTAGAACATTTTTTCTACCCGATGGATCGATTCGGATAACAACTGCAATGATAAGATGGAAAACTTATGTATGAATTAATAATAAAAAAAATAAAAAAAGGCCTTTTTTGTGAGGCTGCACGAGAAATAAAAAGTTTAACAAATGATGAAATAGAAAATATCCTTGTTTTATCGCTTGGTGTTGGGTCTGATATCACATCATATGCCTTTGCTAATTATTTAATTTTAGATAAAACATATTCATTTTTTGCTCAAAAGATTTGTTATAATCTTTGTGATTCTTTATTTAATTATCTTTTTGGAGCAATTTATTCAACATATGCGCATGTTTCTTGCATGATAGAATTACGGCCCGATGATTTTAGTATATTAGAATTGCAAGCGTATCTTTATGAGATTCCAGATGAGGTTTTTACTCCCGTAGAAATGTATCATATTGCTAAAAATTTATTATCTATAAATCCAAAATCAGCTGAATCAAAGTATTGTTTTAATCGAACGAAAGAATACTCGTCAGAACCCCTTGAGTTTCCCTGGGATGGCCTTTTTGGTATAGAAAAAACAAAAATTTTGATAGAAAAAGGTAGATTTTCAAAGGCGCTTGCAAACCTTGCGTCACATTCACGTGAAGAACTTTTTACGTTATTACGGATATTTGCACGAGATGGTTTTTTGTATGCCTACTCATTTGTGTGGGCAATGATTCGCGAGGAAGAAAAGGTCGATTTACATCTGCTTGCGGCAGAGTTTTTTTTGGATCAATATGTTCCCTTTTTAGCTAAAGGGTACTATGGAAGAGAAGGCGTGGCTTTTTTTCACACGCACAGAGCCGTAGAACTTGAACCAGAAAACGTTGAAATTATTGAGCAGTTGCTTGAGATTTATGAATTAACGCCAGAGAGTTTTGAGCCAGAGGAAGCAAAAGTTTTTGTTGAAAAGGTTTTAGCCCAAAAACCTGAGAGTAAAGCAGCTTTGCATGTTTTAGGTGAACTGAGTTAATCCTTAAAAAAACTTTGTAAATTATACCACACGAGCGGTGGTAACCATTTTTGAGGCGGTTAAAAAATCAGCAGAATGGATCGTCAAAAAATTTGACGAGCGCGATACAAATGCGATGCTCAGCCGCAGCAAAAACAGTCTTGCTCCTGCCCGAAATAATGCATCTGCAGATAGTGGTGAGGTACAAGGAGAGACGCAATCGCAAGAACAGGTAGCTTCATGTGGTGGGTCTGAGCCTCCGGATCCAGATGATGATGAGGATGATGAAACTGCTGATGAAAAAAATGCAGATGAGGTTGGCGATCTTGATTATGAGCTTCGTACAGATGAGAGAAAATTTATTGATGAATTGAAGAAAAAAATGAATGAAAAAGCGATTGCGGAAAATTCAAGTTCGTTTAAGTCTTTTAAAAGACAGGTTATAAAACATAAACAAAAATTAAAGCAATATCGAAACAAGCCTGATTCTATGGATGATGGAAGATTGGCAAACGCTAAAAATATAACAGAACGGATGAAAATTATAAAAGATCGAATTGATTCATTAAAAAAACAAATAAGAAGACACAAAAATCAGGTCTGGGCTGCGATGGAATGGTTAATAGAGAGAGGCATCGAATTATGAAATTAACAATATCAATGATTGAACTGTTTATTGAGTTAATTTTACAACGATTGGAAGATGATCAAAATTATTTTTTTAAAAAGGCTTATTACTGGCAAATTTTTTGGGACGAAGCGCGCAACCCTAAATATGATGGTAAGCTTTCTATTGGATCTACTTTAGATGATTTTTTGATATTAAAAGAGTCTTTTGATGAAGCGGAAGCATTTTCTTTCGGTTTGGATGTTGATCGTATGGGGATTATTTTATTAGCAATAGGAATAGGAGAAATCCAAAAAAAAGATACAGAAAGTAACGATTATCCAAATGCACGTGAACCATTTATTTTTTCTAAAAAAATTATACGTAAAATTGTAAAATATGTGTTGAATGGAATGAGGACTTTTTCATTCGATGAAGTTGAAATTAAAGATGTTTATTGCTGGACTATTCCTATAAAAACAATTTTTGATTTGAGCGTGCGACCTGTACCAAAAACGGAATATTTAAAAGAAAATGTAGAATGTTTCAAAGCATTTATAGATGGTCATATTTCATTAGATGAATTTGATATAGAAGTGTTTTATTGGAGCTTAAAACTTTATTGTGGAAATTGGCTATCTTCTTGAAATGAATCATTGTTGAATGGTTGCAGGAATAGTGATGCTGTCTATGAATTGACGCCAAAGAGTTTTGAACCAGCGGAAACGAAATTGTTAGCAAAAAAGGTTTTAGCGCACAAGTCTGAAAGTCCAGCTGCTTTGCGTGTTTTAGGCGTCTTTAATTAAAAACGATTATTTTTTTATTAGTTCTTGATGAAAAGAGTTTTTACATAATGTGCGACTGCTATTTACGGTCATTCTTTTTTAAACTAAGCTGTCCGGCAGGTTGATTCTTCTTTGTATTATGTTGATTCAATAACAATTTAAGGCAAAAACACGAAGCAGTTTATTCTGCAAAAAAGGTGAGAAATGAGTGATAACCGTCGAGCATCTAAGTTTTTTTTGTTTTTCTTTTTAATTTTTAGTCATTATTTGGCTTCTACTGCTGTGCTGGGAGATGTTGTGTATTCGTTGCCTTATCAATGGCAAATGCGAAAAACATCTTTTTATGATTCTGTGCAGCGACAATTATTTCTTGGAGCTATTTCAAAATTATCAACCAATCGCTTGGCAGTTGGTGTTTCGGCTGGTGGTGTTGTAAAAAGTTTAGCACCGCATCAATTGGCAGAAGCTCCGTTTGTTGAAAATGGGTATGAAACCAGGTCGTTGTGGGATATGTCGTTGGTTTATAAGGGCACAGATGACGCTCCATGGTTATTGCAAATCATGGCAAATGAAAGTGGCATAGCTCCTGCATCTAAAATGTATGCAGTTAAAGTTGATCCGGCTCAAACATCTCCCACGTATTTTATTCACACTCAATTTTTGAACAATTCTGGTGTTGCATCTATTCCCTTTAAAACGTGTTTTGTAGAACGTGCTTCGGATAGCGTTTCAGCGGCAACAAAAAAAGTCTTTGTTGTTGCAATTGCGGGCAGTTCTACCGATGTGACGTTTAATTCCGCATCTACTGGTGCATGTTTTCGATTGTATATTTTGGATGAAGATGGCGAAGGCATGACAGAGCTTGCGGCATCTAAACTTTCAGCAGCAGGTCTTGGTTCGTTTAGCGAATTGCGAGATATGTGGTGGGATTCATCGTTAAAACGCTTATATTGCGCATTTGCACGAACCGATGAAACTAAAGTTGGCTTGTGTGCAATTTATTTAGATGAAACAACGCCAGCTTCTCCTGTTTTGAAATTTGTAAATGATGGCGAATTGTTATCTTCTCCTGCTGGTAGTGCAAAATCGTTAATTCCATACGTTCATAGGGTTCGTTCTTTTACGGTAAATCCAGGGGATGGGGAACCAGATAAGAAAAAATATTTGCTCGTGTGTGGTGGTGGTGATCAGTATTCGTATAATCGTATTTATGCACTTCCGCTGGTTAATAGAAATAGCGCGTCAACAGCAGCTCAGGGTAAAATTGATACAAAACATAATCCGGGAACTTCAGGTTCTGGAGTTACAGCACATGATGATTCATGGTTAGATCAACGAAATGATATTAGCATGTTAACGGCGGGTCGAGATGCACTTGCAGAGTCTCCAAATGCTCTTTCTTTGATTGCTGCAAGAACAGTTGGTTGTGGTCCATTACCTGTTTCGCCTCACGTTCCTGTGACAGATATGAGTGTTATTGTTCAAGAGGCAAAATTAAATGTCTATGTTTCTGTTGCAGACGATTTAGGTCGTCCATGTCTATTTAAAACAAGCGCTCTTTTTGCATATAATGATGATTCTTCAGAAACAGAACTTGCGACAGGAAAGTCTGGAAAACTTAAAGGGTGGACTCCTTGGGAACGGGTTAATTCAACCGCCTTTAATTCTCCGATTGTGACATTCGGTATCGATACTGTAGGTTCGGATCGCGTGATGGTTCTTTTTGATAATAATCACGTTAATGAATTTGTGGGAACAGCACTTCCTACGTTTGCTCAATATCCTCAAAACTCTTTCGCTTTAGTGACACCTACAGCATCTGCAAGAGCGCCAAAGCTTGATATTGCTGATTTAACAACGCTGTGGCGAAATAGACGCTTGGGATTGTTCTTGCCTGGATTTAATTTGTTTTATGCTGCGAGTGCAAATAAGGATATGCAAAGCAATTCTCTGGTTGGGTATGGTGTTGGAGGAACTGGTCAAGGACTTACGCAACATTTTGTTTCGCATGAAGATATTCTCAATAAGGCGATCTGGACAACTGCGCTCCATGAAAGTGGAATCTTGGTTGTTACTCATTCAGAAATTGATGAGACAACCCTTAATTATGGTGGAAAGCGGTTATTCTTGGTTGATGCTTCGCGAACAATTTTTTCACGTAACGTTGCAACTGATGTTAAAGATTCGGCAGGAACGGCTTCCCGTATTTTTGCGCTTTCGTTTGTGCCAAAAGCAACCACAAATGGAATTGTTTTAGCGGCTATTCCAGATGCTGCGCGAAATGATTTTTCGAGTGGAAATAACAATTGTATTCGAGCATTTACTCATACTGTAATAACAACATTAGATAGTGAAAATAAGCCTGTTGTTACAGCATCTGATATGCTTCCTTATTCTGGTACAAATTTTGTTTATTCTTTAGCGGATGGTTCATCGGCTTTGGCATTACAAACAGGGCAAACAGGTGACCCATTGACTTACCGATCTCTTGAAGACATGTATTCAGACCCTATTTCTCAGATCACGTATCTTGCGTTTACAAAAGCAACTGATGGAAAAAACAGTGATAGCGATGATGATGCAGGACTTGTGTTTATTGGGTGGAATGATGCTGAAACGGGTCAGCGATATTCAGGAAAACTTCTTGAAGGATCGGTTGATAATACCACAGGATTTAAGCACATTCTTAAAGTTCGCTCGATGTATACAAAAACAGATCTTGAAGCACCTGCAAATAATAAATCCTATTTAATTTTTAATGGGACCAATCATGCGGGTGTTGCAACCGATGGATCAGGCCAAGGTGCTGTACGCTTAAATAAAATTTATGCATTACCATTAGTTTCATCTGGTACGCATAGAGGAAAAATTGCAACTGATTCTACTCATGCAACGGCAGCTGTTCTTGCACCTCAAACCTGGAGCGAAACTGCTGATAGTGCAGCTAACTATGCAAAACATGTTGTTGGGGGAGGGTACTTGCCAACGCATCAACGTAGCGTGGTCACAGATATTTTGGTTTCTGGGCGAGCTGTTTTTGTGAGTGTTGCAAATCCTCAGGGTGTTACTGGTCGAAGAGGAGTATTTGTTTCGCAGGCGCTTACAGATTTAGATGAAAATCTTGTTGGTTGGACTGAGTGGCAATGTATTGGTGGTGCAAATGAAAATATCGCATCGCTTGGGTATGATGCATCAACAGATACCTTGATTGCGGTTAATCATGATTCATCGTTTATTCAAAAAATTGGCTGGAATACGAACGAAAAAATAACCGGGGTTAATAGTTCACGCCAAAATATTTATTCATTTGCGCGTGCGCTTCAGGAAGATTTCTCTGCGGGTACATCAAAAATGTATGGTATGCAGTTTATGAGTTGTTATTCGAATGATCATCAAGATTCTACACATTTATTTGGAGCTTTTGGGTATAACAAAATTGCGCTTGGCTTTTGTACAAAAAACGTAGGAGCTTTTGCTGTTGGATCATTCCGTTATCCGTATAAGTTGGATCCAACAAAATATATGGTTTTTGCGCAAGATACAGACTTGGATCAAATAAAGAGTATTTATTGTATTGCTGCTGCACCACGTCTTCCTGGTTGGGTTTTTGCCGGTGGATACCGAGGTCTTGCTGTGTTAAGAAATGGTTCAAACGGTAGGGGGTGGACAAGTCTTCCCGGCTCGTTTGCAGATACAAATTCTGGCGCTTATACCGCACTTAATTCGCAAACATGGAAGGTGCTTTCTGCTGTTTCTGGTCCCGTGTATAAAATTCTTGTGACAACTACCGTTGTGAACGAAACATCTGCACTTGCTCCATTGGTAATTTGTATGGGACGGCAAGGGCTTACTGGGTTTGTCGCAACAGAAGGAAAATTCAAGGACTCTTCTCCTGAGGCCTTAGAAGCATTCAATACGGCTGAAATATTTACCGATCCAGGTGAATATATGCGTGATATTGCATTGATTGGCGGAAAAATGTTCTTGGTTGGAACCAATAAGGGATTGTATTTGATGCAGGTAAGCGACACAAACGATAGTTTTGTAGCATCTCCAACAAGAATCAAGTATCAAGGAGCTCTTATGGGGCCTATTGGAGCGATTAAGGTTACAGCTTCGGTAGCAGGGTCGTCAACGACGCTTAATCCAACAGGTTTGAATGATAAATGGTTTTTTGTTGATGTTCTTACCTCTCGATTAAGAAAAAATCAGAGTGAGCATTATCAATTTAAAGTAAAGCTTAATAGTTCTGGTGTGTTGCCCGAAGGGGGCTT
>Ga0194133_10003348_pt1 | contig 22947 bp, 15 predicted proteins | sample TA2KigOf40mmetaG_FD_155448 | JGI IMG/M metagenome (GOLD analysis project Ga0194133, IMG submission 155448) | Freshwater microbial communities from Lake Tanganyika, Tanzania - TA2015055 Kigoma Offshore 40m | ecosystem: Environmental > Aquatic > Freshwater > Lake | place: Tanzania: Lake...
CACTTTTTTATTTTTTATCATTTTATTTTGTAAACATTTTCAGTTGCATTTCTTGAATAAATTCTAGGCAGTGGCTTTTGAAATGGATCTGGCAGCAAAGTTTCTGTGGCCGAAACATATTGTTGGAAATGTTGAGGAACAATCCTGAAGCCACCAGAAAGAGCACCTGGTTTGGAAAAAAAATCTACATTTTTATTTCACCTTGAACAAGAATTAAAATAGAACCTGCAAAGAAAGAAAAAGATCCATGTGACTCAATTGTGTGGTTGCAAATGGCCAGGAGAGCAAGATCAACCCCAATAGCCTCAACATCATCAACTTGACCTTTACCAACAAAATAAAGATCTTGCTCTTTATTTCGATTTGTGAGTTTCAGTCGTCCGGATTCCATTTCGTCACTGACATAAATAAACACCAGGTGGCCAGACTTGGACTTTTTCCTTATTTCAAAAAAACACTTTTCAATCTTTAATTAAATATTTTAGTTTTTTGCCTTACTTAAAGTGTTGCCTGAACAAATGCATTGCATCTAAAAAGTAATTCGTCTTTAGAGGTTTAAATCCTTTTTCCATTTCATACTGAATATGATCTGTTCCACGTGAATGAATTCCAACAAATATGAATTTTCCTTCACTTTCAACTTTTTTTCTCTTCACATGTTTTTTTCTGACTTCCTCTAAAATCTTATTTGCTGTATGTATAAAATGTTTTCTTAAAAGAAGACGAGGAAAAAAATCGTCAGAGAAATTTGGCAAAGAAGTGATCATTTTGAAATCATTCAATGTGGAAACACCTAAAAAGTGGATCTTGAAAAAATACAATTCTTTGGAGTCTTTTTTTTTGTTGTAAAATCAACCTGGTTGAATGAGAAGAGCTCTTCCACATCTAAAAACATCCAAATTAAGATCTTCAACATGATTTCGAAAAATTTCCCATTCATAAGGACAATGAGAAGTAATAAATTTGGCTGGACTTTGAAAATAAAATGGAAAAATTGTCATTTCAATAAATACAAAATATTGAAAAATAACTTACCTGTACTCTTCTATAAATGACTTAGAGTCAATAAGTTCTTTATAATTTATCTTCCATCTATTTCCATATTCAGGTGGAACCTCCAGCTGTGATCCTGACCTGTTGAATTTTAACTTTTTTCCAGCTTTTTGTGAATAAAATTCTTCTATTTTGTGATCAATGAATGATCTAAAATGTTCAAAAAACTGTTCGAATCCACAAAAATCTTCTTCCAATGAAGGACAATGTTCGAAATCTTCAAAAAAAGGTTTGACAAGGTTTATTGTCTCTTGAAAGACAGCCATTTGAATGCCATATTTTTTTGCAATTCCAAATCCAACCATGATACCCCAGAGGTGGTTCCCTAGTCTTCCCATCACTTTCTTTGCACCAATTGTTAACACTTTGCAGTTGTTGTTCAACACATCTTTTCCAACCATTATTGGGCACTTTTCAAAATCTCTTATCTTTTCTTTACAAACATCTGGATCTAATTTTGCACTCAAAATTAATGTAGAAAAAATTACAAAAAATTTGAACATTTTTTATTCCTTTTCCTCTAGTTGCCTTCAAAAGAATTGATTCTTCTTGTCTTGTTTATCTTTTTCAATCCATCATCAATCAAAATGCTGAGTAACCAAAAGAAGGTTTTTCAGAATATTTTCCAATGGAAGAGGATGTTTCTCAAAAAAAAAAATAATTTCTTGTTTGAAAAAAATTAAATGTTAGAAATTGTCTAAGCATGTTCGATGCTTCGGCGTCGGAATAGAGGCGGAGAACGGAACGGAAACGGAGGAGAAGTGAACGTTGAGCTAAAATCCCAGGAAGACCTTCCCAGTCAAGAAAAGAATCAATACTGAACTGTTTATTCATGGGGAAGAGAAGATTTATATACAAAAGTAAAGGAGGGATCAGATCAAGAAATATCAGACCTCTTGGAAGAGGGTAGAATATTGGCGGTATATAAATACGCGGGAGTGAGAACAGCGGCAGCCTGTTTAGGTGAACTTACTATTACTTGGAAGGGATGCTAAACAATGGTAGGCTGTTTGAAACGACTTTGAACTGTTAGTAAAGTGAAAAATATTGTGGTCCAAAAAACAGGGTAAATGAGAGTGTACTATGATAATCTTAATTTTAAAGAACACATTTTTATGGTTTTTGTGACGGAGAAAACAATTTTAAAGTCTATTTTTAGTGGTTGGGATTTTGGATTTTCCTTTTTTGACAACCTGGGCCAGAAAGGAACCCCTTCATCTCATCCCCAGCTAAGTACAGTGGTATGGCATCCATCTACACATTTAGGTTAACCTGTTCTGTGCAAATGTGGGATGCAACCTACCAAATTGAGAAATTTGCTTCTAATAGGTGCAAATGGTTCTTTCTGCTTTGGTACATTGTTCATTAATTATACTGAAATTTTGTCATGTGCCTGCATATGGGTAGGGGGTTGTAGGCCATCAGTCAACTCTTTCTCCATCCACAGTTTTGAAGCATGAGAGCTGAGATTTGGCACCCAGACTCCACATCTGAATCCGACAAAACTTTCAGAGGAGATTTTTGAAATTTTGTCAGAGAGGGCTGCAGAGTTTCAGGCTCCTCAGGGTTACACAAACAGAACAATGGCATAGTCTAAAAGTCATATTTTGGGTGTTTGATATAAAACTTAATTTGATAGGGGTCGCCGTGACTGAGAGGTCAAAGGCACCTGACTGAGAACTAAGGTCGTGGGTTCAAACTCTCGGCCATGCCTGCAATTTTTCAACCCCGGTTTACCAAAAAAAATCACAAGACATCCCCAGTCAGTGTAATGGTAATCTGTAGTGGCCATAGACTTCTATGGCGGGACTCTGATAAAGGTGTTGGTCAACATCAATCTTGACTGAGGGATACCTCTTTATGCTTATGCAATTGTTCAGTAGGGCTAAATTGATGGGCATAAACTTTTTGAGGCACTCTAACCCCAACGCCTTAAGGCTACCTTACAAAAGGGGCGGGGGTCTGGTATGGCTATACTTTTATACAAGACAAGTGTTACTGAGGGGATAGTTTTCTTCATTTAAATATACAAACAACTAAAATGGTTGTCCGTCACGCGAGAGGGGGCTTACCTGATCCATAAAACACAGAAAATCAGGATGGCTCTTAAATTTCTAGTATGGACAAATCGTCTGTTAACTCGAGATCAACGACCTTTCTAGGGTCACTTCATTACATTATTCCGCCATTAATGCCTGCTTTTTTTCAATCCAGGTTGAAAAATGGTTGGGACAGTTCCATCCTCAGGCATTAGACATCTTATTTTACTTTTTCAAATTCATAAACAGTTGTAGCCTAGGCATCAAAATAGTTTTGCAAGATTCGAAGTTTATAACTGGAATCTTTTCCATGAATTAAAACTAAAAAAGATGGCTAAACTTCCCAAATGGAAAACAAAATCATGAGGAGAGGTCTTTTTAACTTTGGAAATAAGAAAAATTGACAATTTTTTTGAGCCTGAATATAATATATGGTTAGGTTCAAAACAAACACTAGATAGAAGTTATCTTAATACAACAAAAATATTCTCTTTTTTGCTGGAAAACCTTTTGCTGTGATGAGAGTAAAAATGTCCAAGTGAAATCCTAAGTAGAGGAGGATGTGAAAGGGTCAGGCAATATAAGAGTATTCATCATTTGCTTTTGGACACCTCTCAATGTATGCCTAAAAAAGATTAAGCAAATTTGAAAACTGGCATTTTGGGTTATTTCGTTGTAAATTGGTGTTCTTTTGACCTTATCAATCAAACTTTCGATGCACTTCTTGATCATTGCGACTGAAGGAGAAAACCTGTTCTTAGATTGACTTAAGACTTCCTGTACAAGCATGTTATGCTTCAAGACTTTTCGGCTCTTCATCGTGCGCACAATAACAGCCTGCATGGTCATTTAATTGTTTAGGGTGAAAATTTTGTCCAAGCAATTTTAAAATTTACCTGCAAGTACATTTTTCTATCTTCATCAACAGCATGATGGGTTTGCTCAACCTCCTGTAAATAAAGCATCCATCAGTTTCTTTAAAAATAATTTATTAAGTGTTTTTACCTGAGCAGCTTCTTTCTGAACATTACCAGGAATCCTAAACTTCGTCCTTTTGTTTGTATATCGAAGATTCAAAATCAGTTGCGACTCAGGGGATAACTCCTACAAAAATGTTACTTTGAATTGGTTGGGAGATCGAGGTCTATTTAGATTGTATTTAATTTTTGAAATAAATTACGCACTTCTGTACTACAGTTAAGGAGTTTTGCATCGAGTAACGTTTGAATGAACTTTGGAAAGTGTTCTTCAGATATTTTAGTTGCATCCAGAAGTTCTTTGTAAGGTATTGAATCGAGATTTTCAAACATAAGCATAATAGCAAGCTTTAATGAATAACAATAAAAAAATTAGTAATAAATAATGGTATTTAAGTAAGACAAAATTTGATCACCTGAAAGGTTGACATTGTTATAATATAGATTTTCGAAAGGTATCCTAGTTTAACATCATTTGTGCCAAGATGATGTAGCCAGGTTAACTTTCTCCCACTGAATGACTTAGCGTAAAACTTTTCGTACTGAAATAAAAAGTAAGATATAAATAAATTAAAGAAATAATCTCAAACTTTCTTCTTCGACATTAACATATATTGACATCAGATTCTTACCATTTGAACTGCCTTTTCTAGCTCGTAGGGCACGTTCAAGGGCGACAGTGTGTTGTTTCCAAGGGGCCAGGCTCCTTGCTGGAGCACACGCACGTAATGGTTGACTGACAGCTGTAGGGGGAACCAACTACTTTATTCAATGCTAAACATAACAAAAATATGTCAAACTAACCTCAACTTTCTCGTCCTTCAAGTACTGAGAAAATTCAGCATTTTGATCATCTGCGACGTTGATGTCATTGTACATTCTGAAGAATTGGTATGATAATGCTCGAATAATAATGGCCAAGATATATCGATAACTTTTTTAGTAAAAGGGGTTAAACCTGTGAAACTTGTTAGTAAACTCGAAACCACAAACAGCTTTCAGTCTATTGATCATAGTCTCTTCTAGATACATGGATTGAGCTTGCTGATGAATCAGACGCTTGCCTTAAATAGTCATTAAAATTTCAGGATTGAGGTCGATTTAATTTTAAGTCAACATGAATTTCAAAGAACGAAGTTCTTACCGAGACTTCTGGCATAGAATTTTTGGAAGACGTCCTTGTCGTCTAGGTACTTGAACACAATTATGGACTGAGTAAGCTTTTCATCGATTTCAGTCTCTGTCATTCCCCTTACAGTTTTTCGAAGTAAATTATCACAATAACGAGCCAGCTGTAATAAAAAAATACCTCTTGATTGATTTGAATACTACATAACTTCATAAATTTTAGCCTTACGTATTCAGGAGCCTTTGCTGACTGTTTCGGAGGCCTTGTGTTGATGATAGCTGTTGATGCCCTATCAAGAGCCCCAACATATGACTGAAAAAATAAAATAAAAAATTTAGAAAACTAAATTTTTCAAATTCATTACAAAACTGAAGAAAATAAAAAGCAGCTTTGAATTAGTTTCGTATGCAAAATAAAAACTCTTAAACAGAATTTTAGTTTCTTGCTACCTGATCCCCATGGAAAACTTCCTTTATCAAATTGAGGTATTTGGTATGAACAATCAAGACGTTCTCTACGAATTCCTGTGCAACCTGAGTAGGACATTTCTGTAACTATTTTTGAAAAGTTTTCTTTGGGCTAAAAAATTTAACTTACGGTCTCTTGTTTAAGCCCATCTATTGCCCTCAGTCCTTGTGCTTTTATATGATTTTGAATCTCTTCCAAGAGCACTAAATTTTGAATAATCTTGAAAACTACCATCTGACTTTTCCAAAAAATTTAAAAGATTTACCTGCTTGAGCGTTAGGTATAGGTTTCAACAATTTATAAATGTTCCTTAGATCCCGTAAATTTTCAGACATAACCATTTTTAAGCATTCAGAATTGAGTATTTCCAAGTGGTTACCAACCATTTGTTTTTCACACTCTGCAATCACCTGTAAGGAAAGTTTAACGTTTTTGGTACATTGCCTCTGTATAGCAAGTATTGTGCACAGAGATTTTACCTTTGGAACTGATGTTGGATAAAGGAACTTACAGCCACGAATTCTTTCACCATCAATTCTTGATAAAACACTCTCCATGTACTGAGAAATATTTCCATCCTAAAACATTTTAAGTTCATTGCTTAAAAATATTTTTTCTAAAACTTATTGGCGAGAACGAGTTTGAATACTTTCAAAAGATTTGACGCCTCTTCGTTGTAATATGCACCGGTGTCGTCCAAGAAATATTTTTCAAAATAGTTTTCGTACAGCTAAAATTGAGTTTATATAAGACTTAGAAGACAGTTTTGCATTTAATTTCTGTGATAAAAAGCTTACGTTTAAATTTCCCTTTTTCTTATATTGTTCGACTTCAACGAACGAATTGATAACTCCTTTAATTGTCATGTCAGAACAAAACATAGAACTTCTCGCTCCCTTTCCAGTGCCACCAACCCTGTCATAACGGATTCCCTCCAGAAGTAATCGGCGTAAATCATCTTGAATTGGATCGATCATCTGAAAGATCCAGAGTGCAATTGAGCAGATTACATTTGAAAGTAAAACAGCCGCCATACCATTGACTTCCAAATGTCCAGCCCTAGCTCTCCAATTTCCTTCATGTTTTCAGATGTGTCTGAAGACAAGCTTCCGAAATTCAGCTCTGCATCACTCATCCTTTGTTTTCTGATATGTTGATTGTTTAAGTATCTAAAAATGACGTTTTTCTTTTTTCTATAAACCCTCTGTTAAATTAAGCAAATCTCAAACGTACTGGAATAGCTGATGAAGATATTGAACTCCCTTTGAAAAGTCCTTCCAAGCCTTGAAGTAATTCTCTAACAAAAATTGATCACCACCAGAAGTCACTTTGGCTAGAAGCTCCCTAACGTGATCTCCAATAAATTTGTGCGTTTCCTACACAGACGAAAACACCTTTCAAAACTAATTTTAAAAGACACGAAACAAATCAAGATTTTATAAAAATTACATCGGAAGGCAAAAAGTCGGTCATTGACTTGTAAAAAAAAAGTTACAAGTTTTGAACTGACAGTGACTTGTATGCGATGCTTTCCTTTTTGCAAAGTATAAAAAGCATGTATATTTTTTTGCTTTTCCTCAATTTTAATAAGCTGTGAAAACGTTACCATGTAAAGTTTATCAGCAAAAGGCTCAGGATGTGCAACACAAAGTGAATAGACATCTAAAAAATATGGAAAATTTTCTCAAAATACTTTCAATTTGATACTTTTCGAAGAAATACAACAAATATACTTACCACTAAACCGATCATTCCATGTTGATTTTGTGATATTTTTGAAGGTTATTACACATGTCATAGTCTCCTAAGGGAACAGAAAAAAAACTATTTTAGTGGATTGACCTTTATCAATCGAAAAATCTGCACCAGCTCGAGACAGAGATACCAATTGTGAACACAACTTAAAAAAACTGAAATAATATATATAAAATGTACTTGAAGGCCACTCCACGTTTCCATGAAATCAACGGTTTTTGGCTTCAAAGACATCTTGATGGTACAGATTTAATTAAATAACAGGATGGAAGAAAAAGCATGAAGAGGTTGACTTCACTAGCGTTTGAAACTTTAACTAAAGTTGGCCCAGAAATGTGTCTTTCTGTTCGAAGTTACACACAGTCACACACCCTCAGAGCTCACACACTGTTCGTTCTTTTATTTACTTCATGTAATTCAGGAAGTTCGACTTCAAGCCCAAATTCAGCTTTGGCGGAATTGGTAGAAAACAAAGTTGTTTTTTATGGCACAAATTTGTGAACTTAAGCCATAGATACATAGATACATTTAAAAAAAGTCCTTTACTGATTTTCTAAACCTGTTTTTCGAGATTTACTTCTTTTTTAAAGTGTTTTTACTATTTTTCCAAGGTAATTGAGGTTGCGTGAGCGAACTGAATGAAATTTATGCTGACAAATAGACAACGTAGATGAAAAAAATTCTTAGATTTTTGAAGAAGGCTCATATATTTCAGAAAATAAAAACTCTTAATCAAAAGTTTTAAATTACCTTTGCTCACAACAGTTTACCTCGAAAATGTCTAGTTATGAACCATCCGCAGATGATGTTTCCTCTGTCGATCCGGGTAAGATTGAATGAGACCGGCCTTTAAGTAAATTTTGACAGTCTGAAATCTTAAATGGGATTTCATTTTTGCTTTTAGAGGTAACTTTTAGTCCCAGAGCTTACTCCAAGATGATTTTACACGCTGCAAAATATCCACATTGTGCCATCAATGGATTGCTCTTGGTATTTGTTACCATCAAAATATTGTTTTATTTTGATAAAAAAAACCCTAATTTTTTTATCTAGGCCAAGTCTGAAAAAACTAAATCACATGGAACAGGTATATCTTGTTCGACCTGACCAGCTGAGAAAATATTTAGACTAATCTATCAACTTCTTTTTTCAGTCCATGCAACTGTAGTCGATTGTATTCCACTTTTTCATCAAGTAAATATGCCAAAAACATTCCATCAATTTCAAGCTGTAACGTAAAATCTTGAGTTGAAGAGACTCAATCATAAAAAGTTTTAAAAGAGTGTTTTCATATCACTGCACTGGCTGAGATGCCTCTGATTTTTAACAACCGCTTTAGCATCAAATTGCCAGGCAGATGCTTTAACTATTAGGCTATGTGAAACCCAAACCTGAGTTAAGCTTTCACGATTATTTTTTAAACCAATTTCTTTTTAGGTAGAAGGGCTAACTCCCATGGTTGAGGTTGCACTCGCTCAAATTGAAGCAAGGTATTAAAACACTTCTAATACTATATTGATAAAAACAAAGATTTGGTTTTCCCTTATTGCAGTAGTGCGAAGGCTGGCCTTTACATTTATGGATATTATCATGCAAACAGGTTCGGATTTGAGACTATTAAGCTTTTTTTCTTGATTTTAAGTATGCTTTTACTACTTGCAGGGCTCTGAGAGATATATCTGTAAATGTTTTCTCCCAACGAATAGCTGAAAAAGTTTCAGAATTAAGTCTCAACAATCAGGTATTCTTCGGAAGTTCAAATCACTCTAGTACGATTGGTTTGTTGAAAAAGTTTTTCCTTATTTCTTATAGGCAATTCTAGTTACAATTGACAACCGACGACTTGGTAAAAGAAAAAAACTTCTTAATCAGCTTAAACCTTTGTTTCCACGTTTTTGTTGTTTAGGATTAGCTTTAGAAAATCATGGCCTAATTGTCCAAATGTCAGTAGATGGAAAATGGCGACGATGTGCAGCGAAAAATATTCATCTTGTGAGTTTCACAAAACAGTTGTACTTAACTAATTTTTTGAAAGCTAAAAACAGTTTTTGGGGCTTTTGATAAATCTATTCATAATTTTAGGACGATGATGTTCTCGAGGCAACATCTAACCTCCTTCAAAATCGAGCGTTTAGATTTCTTGTTGACTTTGATAACCACCTTGATGATATAACTCAGGTCAGAAAAGAAATTCCATTTTCAAAAATAATTAATAACTTTGAATTGTCAACAGGATTATCTAAATGTAACACTCAACCTGGAAATCGAGAAGAGATTGAGCTAGGCTGAGAAAAATGTTCTCATCTGGAGTTTTTTTTGTGTGGCATTTGATATGTCGGTCAGCTTTTCTATTTCATCGAATAGAGGTGTTGCTCCTTGTTTATGCAATAAATTTTTCTAAAGCGTTTATTAATTTTGAAACATTTTTCTAAAATCATGATTCAGCAGCATTTAAGGGCAAAAAATAAGGCCCAAACTTTTCAGAGAATCCTAAAAATGAAGGAACACGATACTACGTGAAAAATCAATTTATTCTTTCAAACAAGTAAAAAAGTTTCAACAGACTTATTTCGATTCCTAAAAGTTTACAGCTGCTTCAAGTGAGGCGAACTTAACTTTTAAAATCATCCTTGTTGGAATCATTTCGTAAGATCAGAATGAATATGTAATGAATTACATACATGTTAATAAAAGTTCTCATTATCACAGATAAAATTGGTCCAATAATAATTCAGGGAACTTTTCTCAGGTCATCTTTACATCTTTTTATACCGAGACTTTAAATTTCTCATTTAAGTCAAAAGATTTTGACTCTCTTTATACAGGGCTGATTTCTCTCTTTATAACTCTGATTTGAGATTTCTTAGGGCTGACTTTAGTTGGATAATTGCTTCAAAATTTTCTTTTAGATTTGTCAGTGTTTTTCTACTTTATGTTCAGATATTTGATGAGCTTTTGAAGTGAAGTGATGATGAAGCTCAGCAATCTCAAAAGACTCGTGCTTGGCAATGAGCAAAATGATGATTACAGATATTATCACTAGACTTAAACACAAAAGACCACACTTGCTGACTTTTTTTCGTTTAGAGGGCTCGTCCTTGGTTTCAACAAGTTGAGCCATATTGCTGCAAAATAAACAATCTTAAATGTTCTGACTTTTTAAAATATGTAAAGCATTGTTTTTACCTAGAACCTAACTCATTGCTTAACATAACAAGAGAGGCATGCTTTTCTTTTGCACGCTTGACCTTCTCGTCCATAGATTTCAAAAATGATTTTACTTTTTTAGTATTTTTATCCGGACTAGTAGGCTTTGCGTGAAGAGGGGCTAAACCAGCTTCTTCGTCGAGAAGTCCTTCAATGTTAAAAATATACTTTTATGATCAAACTCAAATTTTAAATAGAAATACTGCCAACCAGTTTCAGCTTCAGAGTTTGGACTGCTTGGCACAGTTGAGGAAGTTCCACCTGAAAGTTAAACCAACCTTTTACATTTTTTCTCATCCCAATCTTGAGGAATCAAGTCCCGGGGGGGTTTTCAATGTCACAGCAAAAGTTAGTTCGATTTCAATAACAAAAGTTAAGTTTACCAGTTTCTGGAGTTTCTGCTCGTTTGATGTGCCATCCATTTCCACTCTGGCTTGAGGTATTCGGCAATAGTTCAGTAAGCAGTGAAGATGGCTTGACCTAAAGACACGACTAGTCAATGTTGGCCTTGAGGTAATTTTCAATTAATTATGAGCCTTACAGGAATTTTCATCCTTTTCAAAGCAAAAAATTCGTTTCCAGTAAGAAAATTATTGACTCTTTTGAGCTCTGCAATTGGGATGTTGTACTTCAGTGAGATGGAAGTTAAAGTTTCACCTGCAATTTTAGATGAATACAAATTTGAGAAAAACTTATTACCCAAGAGATCAACTTAAATATCTACATGTTTTGAGCATCAAAGCAATCTTAAATTAATTTAATAATTTTTTTAGAAACCTGGTTGAATGTCAATTTCCAAACACTGCTGAGCCAAAGGTGGAGGTCTAGAAGGTTTTGAGAAGGATCCCAAAGGTATTAGAATGTCATCTTCATCACTATAACTGTCCTCTTCTTTGGCCTTCCTTATTTTTTGAGGGCGACATTTTTCCTTCTCTAAAATTTAAAACAAGCCTCAAGTAAATAAAACTGATGGCTAAAATGGTCTTTTATATGCACAATACTTTAAAATGAATTAAATCTTTAACATGATTATCGATCTCACTTAGATTGGAATCTCTCGAGTCGATGAGAGGTTTTTGTTCCTCCTCATACACTCCTCGAACTCCATTCGCCCACATCTTCCGATTTTGGACTTTGCTCACATCGGAAGATCCAAGCCAATTCACAAGTTTATGAATGTCTAAATCAACTACTAATATTAAAAAATAGTTTTTTCTTCATTAAAACTTTTATTTAATTGTCAGTATCTGTCACCTTGTAGCACGTCGACTGCTGTCGAAAACACAAATTCTATCCACCGACATCTACACCTTTTACGTTGTCTCATTTAGATTTAAGTTAATAGGTTTCTACATTATTCAAAATTTTAGCCATAAGTGAAAAAATAATCATTTGATCAGCAAAAAGATGATAGATCAGGTTGAAAGTGGTAAGGTCGAGGATGGCCAAAGGTGCCTTTGAAGGAATCAAATTTTTGGTGAATTATAACGATAAAAAAAGGCTGGCTAAGCAGCTAAGAAGTATATATTAGGCTCAAAATGGGTTGCAGGGGCCTTCCTTGAACCTGGCTGGATGAATCTTCCCTAGCAACCCGAGAGATAGAGGTTCTAATTGACTCCTCTGGTTAGCAACAGAAATGGTTGGACTTGCAATTTTTAGTTATACCTGCTGGCCTCGGGCTGTTTCCGGTTATAGCCTGCAGCCGGCCAGACACTCTCACCCATTCGGGATAAGTGCTACCTTACGCTGCTTCTGACTGGCCTACTGCAGTTCTCCTGGCTTATGACAGACAATGCCCAAAATGTTATTGACTAACCTACCTGTCTAACCCTAAAATTTAGTTTGTTCCACATTAATTCAAACTGGGTAGAATCACTCACATTTGATTGATAAACTAAATATAAATAAGAATATGGCAAATTGAATACTTATCCGATGTTGAGGCACGACCAAAACCTCTCTCAAAAAATTTACACTGCCCTCACAAAACAATCTGCAAAGTTGAAGGCTTCATATTTGCAATTTGGAGAAGTTCAACTTGTCTCCTCTTACAGCAATACTAAAATCTATTTATATTAATATATTTTTTCTGTAGTTTACTTCATAATCAAAAAATCCCTTTTTGTAAAAAATGCCTTTGCTTTTTCGAAGAGCAGTTTATAGATATTAAAGGGCTCATTCATTATTGTTCTCCATTGACTAGACCATGATCATTGCTGTTGTCTTTTAGACGCACCAGGACCTTACCCAAGTTCTGGGCAGCTACTTTTTGGACTTCTTCAGTCTGAAAGCAAAGAGATTATGACTAGAAACAAAATCCCTATATATATATATATAACACCGAATGACTCCCACCTGATCAGTCAAAAGTTTTGCCATCAAAGAGCAGACTGACTTGGGGTCAAAGTCATCTGACTGTATTTGACCATCGAGGACAAGACACGAAACGTAAACAACTGCATTTGCTCTCATCCGATGGTCAATGTTTCTAAAAAAATCAACATCTTAAACCTTATTTAGCTATCAAAAGTAAAAGCCGAAAATATTACTTAAAATATGTAAGAGCTTTAGAAATGTGTTCTGGAAAATCATCTTTCAGCTTTTGGACTTGACATTGCACAACATGCCGAAGCAGTTCATAAAACTCAAACGAATCAGACTCGTAGTAATCAAGAAGAGGTGATATCTATAAAAGAAATGGAAGGTTTGGATCATTCAAACTACAAAAATGTCTTGGCAGTCAAGACTAATCACATTTTTGTCCTCGTCGAAGTTCTGAAAAATTTTTAAAGTTGCAAGTTTGGTTGCTTTTCTGATTGTCTCACTGGAATCATTGGTGTGCAACAGAAGACTCACAAGTAAATCTAAAATTAAAATATGATTATTTGATAGTCCGTAAAAGGTAAATTTTTGGAGAGCATACTTGAATTAAAGTTCTCGAAAAAGGTTTCTTTTGAATTCACTGTTTGGGCTTTTCGAACAAACTCAGCTAAATTTCCAAGACAATTGATGGCTGCTGTCCCATCTCTTTCCTGGCGACTATTGTCAACAGAGGGAAATATTTTCATTACAATTTCAGCCAGGTTATTTAAGATCGTCTCTTCTATTAAAAATAGTAATATTTTAAACTAATTTAGTCAGTCCTTTTTGGAAAAAAATTCTCAAAACCTGGAAGCTGAGGAATGACTTTCGAAAGACCATCTAAAGAAGAAAAACAAACATCGTCGTTAAAGTTTTCACCAATGGTTCGTAAAAAAGCTCGAAGAACTGGTATGGAGTGCTTTTGGAGAAAGTTAATATGCCCAATTGTGTCTAGTCGATATCCGGACAATCCCTGAAATGTTTTTTTTACTATCAAAACATTCACAACTGATCAAATTATAATACTCAACCTTTAAACTCAATGTTTTCAACACGGGCTCGGGATCATGGTAGTTAGCGAGTAGAACTTCAAAAGCAGTGTCAACAAGATCCAAGCTTAGAACATTTTCAGTCAGAAGAGTGATCTTTCAATACAAATAAGAAGATGTTAAAAAGGAACGTCAAGCGATCTTTACATATTTAAGGTACCTGAGAAAAAAATGAAATAATAGCAATACGTTGATAGTCGAGTAATGCACTATTTCCATTTTCTTTTTTTAGTCTTAAAAGATCACACATCATCACACCGATTTTCGGAATCATGTTGGGGCATTCATCAATCACGTTATACGTAATAGATGCAGTTATTTCGTAAAACTGCAAGGACGCCTTCGCGTCGTATTGGTCAGAACTAAAGTCATTCATCTGAGGGAATCTAATGCGAAAATAATTCAGGAAAGACTTCATTGTTTTGGCAGACGAAAGGTAGGGATTGACAAGATCTGTAAAAATACAAAAACTGGAATTTTTGTGACCATTTTCTTTTAATTTCCAGATCCACAAACCTGGAGCAGTGACAAACTCCATCTTTCTCCTAACCTTTGGCTCGCAACCAGAAACTCCTATGTAAGTACAGAGAGCAAAGAGTAGGGGTACATATACCTTGAAAATTTTGAATGATATTTTAGGTTAGCAAGAACAAGTTTTTATTTGATAGCTTCAGACCTCAACAAATTCTCCTTTAACAACATCCTCTGTTTCTTGCTGCTCAAACAGAATCCCCAATGCAAGTATAGCAGATATATATGGACGTTTTGCAACTCTGAAAAAGTTATTCAGAAATTGAGAAAATTAGATATCAGTATTGTATGTATACCTTCTGGTTTTGTCATTTATTCTGTCCCTGTCTTCAGCATACACTTCACTTTCATCCAGTGGTGACCCCTCTGACAGTGGGTTAAGTATAATCAGCAAATGCCTTAAAACTTTGGTAGAAAGCTCCACATCCTAAGTTTTAAATTTTAAATTTAGACAATGAATTGATAGTTGATTGAAAAACTTTGGACTTACCTGACCAATGGTCTTCCAAACTTTTGTGATAGCCTATAAAACAAGTTTTGTGAGGCAATTTCAATGAAGGGAAGTTTCCAAAAACCACATACCTGGTCATATGGTAGCCTGTGATCATTTAGCAAGGATGAAACGACTACAACATGATTGTGTACAGTTAAAGTTTTGATAAGATCCTGTGAAAATAAAAAAAGCTTATAGTCCTGATCATTTTCTCAAATTGGAAAGTTTTCACTGGTAACCCCAAACCCACTCCATCAATTCTAATAATAAATTTATAATGATTGGTTGCTGTAAATTTAGGTTAGGACGTCTCAAGGTAATCATTTTGTATTATTACACATAAAATTACCACCTGAATCAATGACCTGAGCTTATTTCCGAAACCCAAATTTTCACACTAAAATCCAATTATTTTAAGAATTTACTCACGAGGAAATGTCCCTTGAGCTCTTGGCTATCCACAACGAGTATTTTTTCATAAAGAAGGTTGAGAAAAGTTTGAGTTTGAACTATTAATGCCTCCTCGTGTCCTCTAAATAAAGCAGAATTAAATAGAAACAATAAAAAAATTTAATCATAAAAGTAACTTACCTTGATTTTAAAATTGACTGCAAAACAAGAGCTGTTCCTTTGGCTCCAACCTGTAAATCAGTATTTTAGTAAAAGGGACAAGATTATGGTTGTAGTGCAATTAAGACTCAGCCATGATAATAATCTTTACTAGACTCCTTACAGTAAATTATTCTGATTGTGTGTGCCTAATTTTTTGGGAATCATGGGTAAAGGGCCGTGGTTTGAACTCCTTAATCCAAAGATCTTATTTTTATAAATATTTCTTACTACGTCCTCAAGGTTTTCAATCAAACTTGTGACAAGAGGCTGAAGGTGTTGAACACTCACTAAAACCTGTAGTGATCCTAGGGAACAAAAAATTCAAATTATTTTGCTTTAAATCTTCTTTTCATTGCATTATACTAACTCGAAACAGTCTTGTCAAAAAGCTTGATTGAATCAGTCTCAGATTCAGAGCCTCTGGAATCGGACAATAAAGGAGAGGATGATGAAAGTGCCTGAAAAAATATGTATAATAAACTTGTATATAACAAATTTTACTGAACGAATACCTGTAAGCCTCTTAGCAAGTCCTCAGCCTCAAGGGGTATAATTTTATTGAACATTATGTCTGCTCTGGTTGATATCCTATCATATTATTTATATTTATGGTAAATTTAATGTAAGTTAGTATTATTAAAATCACCTCAAAATTAGTTGCAATGAATCCAACGCTGCTAATTGTACTTTCTTCGAAGTGTCAAAACATCTCGGAATGATTCCGCCAATGATGTAAGGTGCAAACGAGAATCCGCTTTCAGTAACTTCATTATCGGTACCAGTCTAAATAGATTTTCTCTCTAGAAAGTAGCTTTTTTAAACACACAAAACTTCCTTACCTGGAATTTGAAATTGTGGAGAAATGTTTTCAGTGCTGTTTGAAGTATTGCAACTGCCATTTCCCTGGCAGTTTCCTCGGGAAGCTTTAGATAAGGCTCCAAGAGAGTAAAAATTTCATCCACAGTGCATTGCTTCAGTTCTTGCTTCAGCAACTCTTGTACAATTTTCAAAAGTGTGTCCAATATCAGTTTATTATCAGCCTAATTAACAAAAAAAATAATAACGTTTTGGGGCTAAAAAAGAATTATTGAAAATCATACAGCATCCGCAGTTTTGATTATGCTAGGGAACACAGCAGTGAAGCATGCTTTTAGTAATGAACATCTGGTAAGTTGAGAAATAAAAGGTGGGAGACGAACTAGAACAATGAATCAATATCAAATTACAATAACGGTGAATGAAATACAAAATTGCTTTACCAAGTTCAAGTGCAGTTCCTAGAGCTACATATTTTTCTTTAACCATCCATTTATTAGATTTCATGCATTCGATTGCCTCATGAATCAGATCACCATGATGAACAAGAGTGAAACTTTGATCGGGCTTCAATTTCTAAAATTTTGATGTCAATTACTAAGTTGGCACAAATGTATTTTCAAAAACTAGTGAAGTCTTTACGAGATGATTTGAGGCTCTCTGACTAAGGGACCTCTGAATTTCAACCAGTTAGGCCCCCAAAATCTTAACATCTCATTTAGTTCTCAGTCAGATGCAACAACATTTAGGTTACCTTGTCCCCTTCTCCTAAAATGTATTAAAACTGAAAGAACTTACTTTTAAAGCTTTTGCAATATCCGCAGCAGTCTGAAATCCATAAGTAAAAGTCAATTTTTAAAAACTTTTTTGTGATGAATATCTAACCTTCAAGGCAGCCAATTTCAAGTTCATTTCTGAGCTTTGCAAAGCTGGCATCACAAATTTTTGAATCATTTCGTTGCATTTTGCTCTCTATAAATAAGGAGAAGTCAAATAATGAGGGCTTCAAGAAAAGTAAGATATTAAATTCAAATACAAGGTCCTTTGGATCAGCATTTTCTGCTGCTTTTCCAACACAAGCAAGTATTGTAGTTCTTGTAGCAAGTCGAACCTCGTCTTCCATCTTCGAACCATCACGAAGGAGTCCAAAAAGGCTACCTCCTCGCCTTCTTCTCTATATAAAAACAATGGTATAGTCAACTGTGCTCGAGGTTAAGAGGCTTTTTCAGAATTTCAGGAGTCTCTGCTAACTACTTTACCAGCTCTGTCAAGAAATTTAGGTCCGATGGTGTAGATTGAAAGAATTTGGCATTTTTCAAATCAATTTAAATACCTGGTCAGTACTAAGAATGAGGTTCTCCAATTTTTCCATGACAATAATAAGGTGTCTAGCAGCACAAACACCGTAAGCATCAGCGCATGCCAAACTTTGTCTTTCATCCCTGAAGTTTGATGCTAGGAATAAGCTAAAAAGCAATTTGATTTGTTAAATAGGAAGAGTTTTGTGCCAGCTTCTTCAATACTTATTTATCTGACTGATTGAAAATGGAGTATGACTTAACATACCTGGAAAGATTATTTTGAACAAGCTGACCATTGTGACCCTGCCTCACAGAGCGTAGAACTGTCCCAAGGCACTTCATCAAAAACAATTTTTCAAGCGTTGTACATTCCTCGTTAGTAATTAGAGGGTAAAATGAGAGCTGAGAACTCAAAGTGGAGGCAACGCTTGATGTCCACTCGTCCAGATCAACTTCTTCAAGAGTATCCTTAAAAACATTTTGAAAATAAGAAATTTTTTAGTATGTTGAATGATAACCATTACTTTCAGCAACCCCAAAAGCCAGTCCTCCCATTGAGTTTGATCAAAGACACTGGCAACTCCTTCATTCAAAGTGGAATGAGTCTCCTAAAACATACATAAAAGATAAAATGTTTTGACAATACTTATTAAATGTTGAAAATCCAAAATAAGAAGGTACTTGCCAAATAGTGCAATAAGAGAGGAATTCGTTGATCCCATAAAGGAGCCAAGTGCTTGTTTAAGTTAGCAGCAAAATGTTGCATGAACGTAAGGATGTGGCAGCCTCGACTTTCTATAAAAGGGACAGATGCAAGCACAACCAGACGGGCAAAAATGACTTGAGGACTATTTAAAAATCGTTTTTTATTATTATGCACAAAAATTCATAAGAGAAATATATTTTTACCCAGAAACACTCGGAAGCTCAGAATAATCAACAACGAAATCATTGCCGACAGACTCTTTTTTTTTAGTTATTAAACTTGATAAGCATTTGACTATAGATGGCACAGCACCGGAAAAGTCTAAAAACACAAAATTTTAAATTGCTTGTATTACTTGACTAAATAGCATTTATCATTAAATGACTTTTCGTTACCGGGAGAAACTAAGTACTCTAGAAGATGGGGCCAAAGGACAGACTCCATAGAAGGTACGTTGGATGCAAGAAGTCTCAAAATATTATCACACATTTCTCTCTGCAATTAAAAAGTATCGTAAACTTTTTTTTTTGTATTTAGAGGAAAGATTTATTTGAAAAAATAACTTGCCAGTGCGTCGTTAGTTACAATAACTGACTCTTGTTCAACAAGGAAAGATGAAATTAAGTTGGCAGCAGTCGAAACAACGGATGATTCTTCGTCATCTGTAATGGATAGAACGTAGCTGAAGATAACCAAATTTAAGTTTCTGGATTTAGAGCACATTACCTGTCTTCGGCAGTGCGCATATTCTGACGATAAAGTTTAAAAAATCCCTTCCTTTGTCTCCTTCTAGAAGATTGAGACGGCCAAGCAATGCTGTGAGCTGTTATAAATTGAAAAACAACTGGAATTAGATTGGTTTTTCGAAAACAGTAACGAAAACTTTGATTTTCAATTACATCTAGGATTTTCTCAGTTTGAGTCAGTTGGGCTAGTTTTTGGTAACATTTATAAGTTGAGTACCTGAGCCAACATAGATTTTATTCTGTTGTTGTTGTTTGTTTCAAAAAGTTTTCCATGCAAAGCTTCAAAAATCTCTCTCATTCTAAAAAAATTACGGTTTATTATTAATTCAAAAAATTTATCCTATCCTTGCCTTTACCTTGGTTGAAGTTGGTCAAGTGAGGAGGTAATTAAGTGCTTGAAAACTGTCAGAGATGCTAAGCGAATGTTTTCATCATTACTGTTCAGGCGAAGCAGCAATCCGGCTTGAGTAATTTACAAGAGCAAAATAGACTGCTATTTCTTTGCAACATCTTTTATATTATTTACTCACTTAAAAGTTTTTCTTTATGATGACTTTTGACTAGAACATCGTAACATCTCAAAACTTCAAAATGATTTCGACGTTTTTCATCTAGTGTCGAAGTTGTTGAGACAATAGAGTAAAGAGAGACCTAGAAAATAGAAAAATTTCTAAAAAGGTTGTAGAAATTTATAGAATAATTGTCATTGCCTGATAAAAAAGTGCAGTCAAGACAGACTCAAGTATTGGATCAATAATCTGAGCATCTCTGCTATTCATTTCTGTAAGCAAACTTGCAATACACTGAGTTATAAAGTAAGGATCTATGGCTCCTGAAATTTAAAAAATTGCTTGATTTTGCTGTAAAGTACTTTTTGACCTCATAATAATCTTTACCTCCTTTTTTGTAATAAGTTATCATAGTAGTAACGACTTGGGTAGTATCTTTGTAAACTCTTTCGTCTGAGAGTAATGGTGACATCACACCCAGAGCCTTTAAGTCAAAATCATCTTTGAAATTTACAGAAACTCATCCGATTTCAAAAATTGGGTACCTCAATAACAGCATTCTTAACATTGAATTCCTGACTGTTGTTTGAGGTTCCCTTGATGAGCCAGTTCGTAAAAAGAAAATCGTGGGCAGTATCAAACTCTCTTGAGAAGTGAGACTCGGTTATCGACTGAACACAGAAAGTAACATAAATATTCAGGTATAAGGGATAAAAGCGAGCTTATTTTTCAACCTTGTCTGGTGCTGCATCTATGTTCACAAGGTAATCTTGAACAGCATCAGAAAATCTGCAGAATGCATTGGCGTAAGCATATCGAAGGTTATCAGCCTTGACGTTTCTTTAACAGAAAAATTAGTGGCAAATATGAAGTTGTCTGGCAAATATAAGTTTTTCAAACTCACTTAATATTTGCTAGCATAGTTCCAAGTATACCATTCAAGTAGGGTACGATTCCAATAGGATTGGCTGATGCTATATCACTAAAAGTTCTCAGAACATAAAAATGTGAAGGAATACCTAAAATTGTAAATAAATATTTTAATATTTACGGGCATATGACCCATCATGTAATTACAAATATTCTCTCACCGGGTTGAAATTTTGTCAATAATGTTTCCATGACTTTATCAATTTGTGATCTCTTTTCCGAATTTACTCGGCACATGCAGACCTTTAAACAGACATATTTTTTGATAGCTCGAAAGGGATGAGTTTCAAAAATTGATTTTTATAAGGAAATAAGAAATTGTCTTAATTTACACTTACCAATACAATTGAGCATGGCCTTTGGACATCAGATATCATGTCAAAGTGTCTCGTCATTTCCTCGGCAGCCTTCGAAAAATTTAGCTTTGGTGAAGTTGTCAAGCATGAAAAAAAAATTCAAAATACCAAGGATACAACTCTTGTCAGAGCTGCTTTGAGCGAGCTTGATGACTCTGGTTCCTTAATTTTTTCAATCACTGCTTGCAAAAGACAGAGCAGCCTCGTGCGGTTTTTAGAGGCGTACTCTGAAATTGAGTTACCACAATCAGCTCGACTAAAGAGGTCCAACCAGGTTTGCAATATTATAAGAGAATTCTTCAATGGGGCTTTATCATTGTCAATTACTTCTACCTAGAATGAAAAAAATTTTAAATTCCCATCTTGTGAAACCATAGATCAGCTCTATTGTGTGTTGAGTTGCTCACCAAAGATGTTAAAGCGATTTCTCTGACATCTTCATGATCACTAAGATACGAAGCCCTAAATAATTGTCAATGCAAAGAAACAATTTTTGATTTGAATTTCGGTGTCCCAAAAAACCCGCAGTAAATCAACTCCAAAAGATTTTTATACCTAACAAGGGCATTTATTGAGTCTCTAGTAAATGACGGCTCCATTTCCAAGGCTTCAAATCCGAATTCAAGCTCTTCTAAATGTTCACTTGGCTCTGAAGCTATTTCTAACGGATCACCTTTGACAATAGAAGAAGTGAAAAAAATGACACAATTCAATAACCAGGATTTCATACCTGGTCCTGTGGGCAGTGAAACAGGCCGAGGTGTCTTCGGCTTTTCAACGAAGAACAACTAGAATAAATAAACCATGTAAAAAGATGGACTTATAGAAGTTTGTCGTTTGACATCTTACAAGAACACTTGTGAAATCAGTTTTGTCAGAATAGCAAAACAACACTTGTTAAACCTGGCCTAACGAATTACTCCGACGAAAATGAAACCCAAAAAGTGCTGACTACAACTATTGTAACAGTTTTAAGAAACCTAAAAAATTACTACAATCTTGATATTTTTAACTTCATGAATCTACTCTAAGATGACAAATCTTACCACTTCCTTATTGAGGCTTAATCCATCTGTCATATTAAAACAAATTCAAAGATTTTTTAGTTTAAGTGAGTCCATTTGATTTCTCTTTAATTTCATTCTTTTTTGTGTTTTTATCAACAATTATAACCACACAGTAGTGAACGTTAATCAGTGATGAAAGAAAAACTATTTCAAAGTGAGATTGTCAGTTCAATTGGGAGTTGAAAAGATTAGAAAAATTGGAACCTTAAGGTAACCACAATCCAATGACTGATAAGTTTAAAAAAAGTTTTTGTTAATGTTGACAGTATTTCTTACCCTGTCAGTAAACGAAGACATTTTCTCAGCATATCGTTGTCTACTTAATATTTTCCTATCTTGGCATTCAGTTAATTCAAAAATGCAGAAAAAATTCAAGTAGCAAAATGCAAAATCCTTATTTTCTAGCCTTCCAAATTTAATTAAGGTGTTTTTATTTTAATTGAAATTTCTTATATTTTATATGAGGAATACGTCGTGCAAGGATATAAATGTCCCCTAAATTATACCTAAGCTCTGCCATTAGCGTAATATTTTGTAGTAAATTTGGGAACTTATAAGATCAAAAAAAAATTATCAAAAATTAATCCATTTATTTACTTTTTTTGGCTTCAAGTTTTTGATGAGTAAATCCACAGATTTAGGCATTCAAAAGTATATTTTCCTTGTACAAAATGAGTGTTTTGGTCACTTGGGTTCGAAAATCCATGCCGGTCCGGTTGTCCATAATTTTCCTAGCAGACAGCCTTTGTACGTGCTCTCCATAGACATCTAATGTGTAGACCGAGCACTTATTAAGTGAGGGGTGGAGGATAAATTTCAGCTGTTTTGCAGAAGGTAAACAA
>Ga0194133_10003350_pt1 | contig 22938 bp, 17 predicted proteins | sample TA2KigOf40mmetaG_FD_155448 | JGI IMG/M metagenome (GOLD analysis project Ga0194133, IMG submission 155448) | Freshwater microbial communities from Lake Tanganyika, Tanzania - TA2015055 Kigoma Offshore 40m | ecosystem: Environmental > Aquatic > Freshwater > Lake | place: Tanzania: Lake...
ATGATTTTTTTGGACGAAACAAACCTTTTTTTCTCTTTAAGTTAGTTGTTCGTGAGAAAACGATTCAATATTAAAGAGAAGATTTTCATAACACGTTTTTGTAATAAATGAAATTTTACTGGAAAGTCGGGAAGTATTTGAAAGTAAAACAATAAATGCCTCTAATTTGTCATTATATGTTCAAAAAGATAAAAGAAATACATAAAGTGTGGCTTTTCGAGTGTCTGAAATAACGGAGGCTTTAAAAAAATTTAAACTGCCAAAAGAAAATGTTTTGAAAAACCAATGAAAAAAATTAGTTTGCATCTCCCTCTAGTAAAAACAGAGTGATAATTTTCGAAAAAAAGTTAACGTTCTGTAATTGTCATTCTGAATTCGCTCCTCATTTCTGTTAAGGTTGAATTACTTTAAGCTGTAACTTTTTTGTGAGGCAATTAAAGGCAGAAAATGCCTCAAACAACAAAGAGAAGAGAGAGGAAAAACTGCAAGAACGTTAAACGGTAGTAAATCTTTTCTTTTGCTTCTAATCAACTCGATTTATTTGTCATTTCTTCTTTAGAGTATGGAAAGGTAATATTGTTGGCTTTAAGTCGCCTCAGAAAAATTCATCCAATCCATTCCAAATGATGTCCACTTCATTAAATATCTCACATCCTAGTTGAATTTCAAAAACCGACAGAATCTTTAATGAACTTCTGCGGTTTGCCAATACCATTATTGATCAAATTAATCACAAGAGCCGAGTTTGAATCAAAAATCAAGTTGAGAAAACCTGCTTTTGTTCTGTCTTCAACCAAAAGAAAAGTAAATTGGTCTCAACATTCCATTCGTAGCTAGGGTATATGAGAAAAAATAATCTCCAGGCGTAAACTTCAGTCTCTCAACTCTATCATCACGTAACTTTTTAAATGGCAAAAGTTCTTTTTCTAAATCGAGTATTCTCTAGACAGTTAGGCACCAATGCGCGTCGCCTTGTCTGTTGTTACTTTAAACTAAACCACAATTACCAACTTGAAAAAATGAAAATCCGTGCAAAGTCATCATAGAGTGGTTCCCTAAGCTATTGTAGTTGTAAACTTGAATGGGAGCTGATAGTACTGAAAGAAATGTACAATTTAAAGCTCTTCAAACTGACAAAAAAAGGATCTTTTAAAAGTCTAATTGGTTGTTGCACTTGTCTTAGCTTAGTCGCACTTGAAATGGCCTAGATTTTTGAGGCAGTCTGCAAAAACTTTAACTACTTGGGTCATTTAGACTGACTGGAAAAAAAGTTGCGAAAGTTACTTTTTGTGAAGCTATGTTTAAATCACAGGTTTAGACAGTGAGATTTTTTAACAATCCATATAAAAACAAATGAATAAGAAACTTTTTGTATGGCATACTTGACCCCATTTTTTCTGGCCATAAAAGAAAAGACAGAAAAAACTATTTTCTCCTTTTTTGAATTTTACGTTGATGCCATCAGAAGCTTTCAGTACCTGTTTGTGTTCATCCATTCACAAAAGTAAGGAATTCCAAGTTCATCAGTTTCAAAGAGCTTCAAACCATGAAATTGTTGACAGAAGAACATTCACCAATAATTACTCAAAAGAATGGACAGGCAAGTCTTTGGAGGGTAACTGATAATGCTTGCCATGTGAAGACCACAAAGAAACATTTTTGTGTTGATTTTAATCATTTGATTGATGTCGAACTCAATGGACTTTTGAGTTGTGATCCATTCAACAGATGACTAATTATATTGAAAAACAATTTAGAGGAAGATAAAATTTTAGCTCTCCATGTTTGAAATAACCCTTAAACTCAAAGTTTTTTCCCTTTTCATTTGCCTTTTCTACGACTCTGAAAAATTCATGAAACTTTTATTTGTCTCGATCTTTAGTTTATTCACAAAACAGACATAGATAAAATGGGATACGCTAGCTTCTTTAATAAGTTTTTTCTTTTTCATCTTGTTCTAAAAAATGATAAATGACGATAATAAAAAGGTTCGACCTAAATTTATGCAACAGTTTTTCTACAAAAATTGATACGACATAGTTGTGGTATGGTGACTACATTTTTCGTACTTTTAGAAGTATAAAATTTAACTCACGAATTTCTTTTATAAAAACAAAAAAGGGTTCTTTTAAAGGCAGTAAACGAATCTAAGAAGGGCTGGTAACTTTATGGCACTCATGCAGGGATCATCAACATCACCTTTGGAACAATTAGCTGAAGTGATTTTTCTTGCGACGAAAGTGCCGAAAAAGTTTATTTTGAAAGATTTTGTTATGAACCAATATAGACGGTTCTTTAGTATTCCTTAAAGACAAAGTCATAATTGACAAGGATGGATTTTAAACATAGAAAAATTTGCTGAACAATTTTCTATTAAATGGATTTGGTGATTGAGATAAAAGCTCAAAAATTAACAAAAATTACGTCATAAATTCAGTTTCGTAGGTCGTCGCTCCAAGTCAGGGCTGCCCAACGTTAAATAATTTGGCATAAGAATCAGTAATGGATGAGTAATCATAATGAAAACGAACAATCATGGAAACATTTATCAGAATTGAGAATGCACAAAGTCTTTGTAGATAATAGAAACACAAATTCCTAAAATACGCTATGGCTTAGCAAAAATTTTCAAGAATTATTGATGCTTTGAAAGATCGAATATGGAAATGTTTTTATTTATATTTAGTTCGCGCTGCCAAACAGTGACGATCCGTTGAATGGAAAGAGATTCTTGGCAAAACCAATCGTAGGAGCATCTGAAAATTAATTTGAAATATTTTAATTTCAGTTTTGAGGTTTGTGATATGTCAGAATCTCTTTAAGCAAGATATCAACCGCACAAATTGTTCCCTCATTTTGACAATGTGTGACAAGTCTTGACAGACATTTTCGAACACATTTTAGCGACTGAATTTTGCAAATAGCCACGCATTACGTGTGGCAAATGTTGGGGAAGAAGGGAAAGGTTGTGTCGCTTTGTTGGCAGTATTAAAAAGGTTCAACGTAATATTTGTTTTAGTAAAAAAAGCACAAACCAGCACTAGACGTCGTGATTTAAGTCTCAAAATGCACCCTTAATTATGAACATTTTTCCCTAATTTTTGTTCTCCCTCTCTCTCCGTCTGAAATAGCCGTGCAAAATTTCTGACTCAGACTCAAAATGAATTAAAAAATTTTTGCAATAATCAAAGTTGTTTTTTTCAAATACGAATCGGGCATGTGAGGTTTGATAGGAGGAGTTTCATCATTCCACGAACAAAAACACGCAAATCACTTTTAGAGGTGTGCATTAATTTCTTCAATTGGTAACGCCATCCTTATTTTGTCCACCAACCCCTGTCTAAACCCAACAGAAAAGTTATTCTCACACACAATCAATTTCCCTTTAATTCTTTTTGACTGGAAAAATGTCATGAAAATGATGAAATGAAGCTTTTTTGAAATTTAGCTTACAAAATGAGTTGCCATTTTTGTGACGTGCAATTGTTTAATCTGCAGATTTAAGAAGATTCTTGCACCGATAAAAAGGTAATTACAGATTAACCTTATCTATCACTGCAATATGATCATATCTACTACTTGAAATTCGTCCTTTTTTGCTCCTTTTATTGGATCAAAGGAGAATTTTCACTCTCTAATTGATACAATTTAACTTTTTTGCCTCATAAAACAAAATGGATTGCGATTGAGATTGTAATCAGCTTCAATCTTATTACGTCAAACGAATGGGAGAAAAAATTCTAACCTGAAGGAGACGAACCTCTTTCTGGATTCTCTTTATTGGTTTTAATTTTCGCGTTGAAATGTTGTGGACTTGAAGAAACTGAATTGGTTGGCGAAATAACTCCATCCTCTGACGGAGATGAGGTGCGCTGGTTATTTTCAACCTGAAAAAGACTAGTTAGATAGGGCCGAATTCGCAATCTAAATAAACTTTTTTCTTACCTGTTGTCTGTCAGATAATCTATTTTGTTTCCTCTTAATGTTGGAAAAGTCATCCAAGTCAACCTCTAATGGCCTCTTTGAACGCATCTTGCATTCAGCAGCCTCTTGCGCAATGGACTCAGTAATCCGTTTCAAGGTGTCTGCTGAGGTCGCACGAAGTGCTTCTTCCATCTAAAAAAACAAATTTCCATCACAAAATTGGTTTAGATTTGGAAAACTATAGAGTAAATACCTGTTGGCGACGCTTTGTTTCGAGCTCCAATTGCTCTTGAAGCTTTCTCCTGACTCTTTTCTCTTTCTTAAACCTTTTGAAATACAATGCAGTGTTTCTTTTTAACTCCTCAACTTCCTTGTGTAACGCATTTGAGTCGAGGTCAGTCTTTGGGTCACCTATATTTAGATGATAAAAGATATAGACTTCTGTTGAAAAAAATAGGGAGTTTTCCCATTTTTTAGTACCTTTTTGGTTAAAACGCTGGCGCTCTTCTTTCTTTGCATTTTCTGCAGCTATTTTCAACAATGCTTGAATGTTTCCGATCAGACCGTAAACAGATCCTAACTGAGTGTTTGACTGGTGGTCGGGGTTAGACTAAATATGACATTGAATAGAAGTTGTAGATGGAGAGGATTTTATTTGAAAACTGATTGTGTTTTACTTGTTCTCCATCCCCTGCAGTGGTGCCATTGTTGCCACCGGCTGCTGCTGCTGCAAGGAGATTCTGAAATCCAGCTAGGGGACCTAATGCTGTGTTTTCTTGATCTTCGTCGTCGCCATCGTCATCCACATCGTCAGCCACGTCGCTGTTCCTATCGTCGTGATTGTCAATGGCGGACTTTTTATTGTTATTGTTGCTTCGATCATTGTCTGATGATGCACCGTTACCAGTTCCAACTTCAAAGAGAAGTAATTACAATTCGTTTTGATATTAAATTTCCCGTGCTTTGTTTTTACTTGTTGATTTTTCTTCAAGATCATCATCAGATAAAATGTCTTCGTCGTCTTGATGATATCTTCTGTCCGAATGATCCTATACGAGAAATAAAAAAACAGTTATTTTTTTGCCAAATGGAGTGGTAATTATGGTTTAAAAATAACCAAAACGTATTGTTTTCTATGACCAATTAACCGATCAAAAATATAAAGATAAATGACAAATTTGTCATTTTTTTCACCTGGTCTCTGCCACCTCTCAGCACAACAGGATTGTCCCGGTCAGGCAGATGACGGTCGTTACGACCAAAGTCCATGCCGACCATCCTGAAGTCGTTCACTTTGGATAAGTTCAATACGGGGCTTTCAGATCTATCTGTAGTTTCAAAATAAAGCATTTATTTAGGTGAATGAGATGAGAAACAGTTATTTTCCATGCACTTCTAGTTACCTTTACACAAGCTTTCTCTAGGTGAATCATCTCTTCTGCGAATATCTTCTTCTTTTGTCTTAAAATGCTCTTCTCTCATTCTTTATGAAAAAACAATAGTCCAATTACTTTTTTGAATTTGAAGTTCTGATGGTTGCATGAGAACATTTTTTCCCATTTTCTTGACCGCGCCTTCTTCTGTTCATATTTTCTGAATCGACGATTTTGTGTGGGAAAAGTAAGAGACTCAAGAAAAAAATTCCACCAATTTTATTTCATTTTGTTTCAAATTCGAATTCCAATATCTACGTCGAGTGCGCAAGGAAAGAGGCATAATAGGATTTGGTGAATAAATTTTATCTCAAAGAAGAAATAAATGAAATATGGTAAAAAGATCATCTTACAGTGTCTGCAAAAGAATACTATTTTCTTTTGTTAAAGTTATCTTGGATCAAGAAAGGCTTAACCGTTGAATGATCATTTCGGAAGGTGTTTTAAAACATTTCCAGAGAAGAACAGGTTAAAAGGTCTTTTTGGGAAATAAAAGATAACGGCTTAGCATAGTTGAATGGGCAGACGATTTTTTATTCATCCTAATCACGAGATGAGTTTGCTGGAAAACTACCAAAGATCCAAACTTCCGGCTTTGTTAACCGGGGGAAAATTTCCCTTCCTCCTTTTTTTATCAAATAACTAGGCAGATTCAGACGATTCTGAGAGAAAAATCCAAATCGTAGTTTGAATGCAGTTTTGAAAAGTATGTCAAAATACAACACAGTCAATCTCTGAGAGGCTTTTGCCCGTGGGGTTTTATTTTTTATGGGTGAAAAGTAACCCCACTGATCGGTTTTAGTACGATAGCAACTTTAATGGTGACAGCAGTGCGACAGATTCTGAAACATATGTGAGGAGATAAAATGTGTGTGTGTGTGAGTTGGTTCCTTATCTCACATGAATAGTTTTAGAATCTTTTACTTTTCAAAGTAACTGATTTTTATTTTTCAAAATTGATAGGGAACTGTCTTCCCATTTTCCAGCATAATTCATTGGGTTTGAATCGGAGACTGTCCTGGGGGCGGTTCAACTTTTCAATGATTCCAAACTGGTTTGCATAAGGCGTTTTTCACATTTTCTCAATAACGATCAAAGACTATTTTTTACTTGATTTTTGGGAAAGATAATTGAAAATACGACGACAAATTGGTTTTCTGTCTAATCGCTCATAACAGAGAAAGTGTTATTTTTCAACAATGGTGGTAGCAGTTATTTCACTTTAAAAGGTTTTTGGCTCGTGGCTGGTTAGTATTGTAGGGTGTTATCAGCAAGCACACTTTAAACAAAATCTTTTATCGAGCTGGAAAAAAAGTTTTTGCCAAAAGAGAAAAAAATGAGATCTTGTCAACATTGGTTACGAAATGGATGCTTAACGATCTTGTTTTTTGATAAATCTGAACCATATCTTTTTTTGTTCATTAACAGAATAAAAATTATTTGATTGAATGGAAAACAATCAGTTTCTATCAATAGGTTTTTATGGAAAAGTATTGTTTCGAATGAAAAGATAGTCTGTTGACGTCATCAAAAATTCTATAATGGTCAGATTTTTTGTCACGCTAAGTTGTAAAAGAATTTTTCCACTATTTTCATTCGTCCAAAGGACGCCATTGACACGCCTTTAAAGTTGGTTAACACTTTATAACACCTCTGCTGATTAGCATCATACAACAATTTCTAAGTAATCATTCGAAAGTTGGGTTAGCTGTGGTTATTGAAACAATTTTTTTATGTATTCCATCAGTTTTTTTCACGCCAACAAAGCTTAATGATATCCTCAGCTTCCATGCAGCCTACCAGAATAAATCAGTTTTGACGTAGATGGAAATCAATTTTGGCGATAAAATGCTGTCACATATAGAAATTGTGTGGGGGTGTATTCTGAATCATCTTTTTTTATTCATTGAATACCAAACTGTCCTAACGAACATTTTGTCTGTGAGGTCTTTGCCAAAGCTATTATCATCATCCATTTGAAACTTTTGAGTTTAATAGTACATTTTTGGGAATAATTTTTGATCGTTACAAGGATAAAAAATAATCAAGCGGAAAAATTATATTGTAAAGTGTTACCTTTCAAGATAAGCAGCACCAAATAGTCCGGATCTGCAACAGGAGAAGAAAAACTAGTAAATTTGATAAAGGCTTCAACATTAAATTCTTAATTTCATTTTAGGGTAATGATTGCAATTAGTTTAAATATGTTTTTACCGGTGTAAAGCTTCTATTGAAGCAAGGCCTGCCGGGCCCTTTAGTAAATGGTGAGGGTCGTGTCTCCCTCCAAGACCTGGACTAGACGTGGCGGGCAAACCCGGAAACGGGGGAAGGCCCCCTGTTTGAGAAAAGAAAGCAGCTTGAGCTGCAGCTGCTGGGTTGTTCAGTGCCATAAATTGGGCAGCCATGGGGCTCAATCCTGGAGGATGAGGTCCAAACCCGTTCCCGAAAGGCGACTTGTCCATACGTGGCTCTGTTGGAGAAAAAGTGTTAACGTCCTTCATAATGACTCTCTGCTTTTATGAAATGAGAGAAAGAGAATAAAAGCGAACATTTGTTGGCAATATGTAATAGCGATTATTCCAAACATGCTCAACAATGCCTTTCCTCTCCACTTATTCGAACAAAAATGGAATTTTGATTAACTTTTCTGCCCAATGCTGAGAGCATGTGTGTGAGAGGAATGAAAAATTGAGTTTCTTTGCCATCAGTTTTCTATGTAGATACAGGTCTAAATCACTCAACTGAACCAGAAAGGAATTTTATGTGTTGAAAGCAAAAAGAAGAAGAAAAATGCTTGACCGATGAAATTGAATGTCAAAATATTTGAACGAAAAGGGTTGCTGAATATTAACAAATTTAAATTGACTACTCTAGATTGAGAATATGTTATTCTAAAGGGGAAAGGAAGGATAAAATAGACAGACACTTACGAAAAAACCTTTTACGCTTATGCATTCAAATCATATTGTTTGCTCACTTATCAAAAAATGAAATGAAAGCTGAGAAAATGGAACGGTCAAAGGAAAAGAAGCTTGTCAAATTCTTTGCTTTGCACAAGGGGATTCAAAATATTTATTAAATTTGAATCAAATAAGAGCCAGCGTTCCCCAACACTAACTTGAAATGGAAATTTCTAAATATAAATATAGGATCATTCAAACATTTCAATTTTATTCGATGGAGAAGAAGCTTTTCAATCAAAACTTTTCATAGTAACATCAGACGATACTTTAAGTTCTGCTTTTGTCAAGGTTGTCATCAATCAGTTTCAAAAGTCCAACTTTTCCAAACACAATTACCCAATGAATCAATTTTACTTTTTTCGATTCAAATCACACTATATTGCTTTACGCGTGTGTGTGGATCTATAATTAAATATTTCAATATTTGATCTTTAGAAAAATTATTAATCTGGCGTTCTTGTTTGGATTTCGAGATTGAGTTTCAACAAAAAGGGAGAAAAATGAAAGGTGAGAATTTGAGCTGTTTTTAGCTGAAAAAGCTTCGAAATGTTGAAATAAACTTTTGATAGTTTATCTTAAAAGTTTGTTTAGGGTTACTTTAACTAATTCAGCATAATTTTTTTCAGCGTGGTTCATTTGCATCATCAAAACGGATTGTGGATGGAACATGTTATTTTAAAAAAGCGTTGTGACTTAGCATGTGCAGGGTGGCGGGTAAGATATCGGGGTGTGACGGTTTTTAGATTTCATCCTGCAATGAGTAATTGATTGCTTTCCAGCATTACGAGGCAGATATTCCCCCTTTTAAATGTGAAAATAAAAATATTCCCCCTTTCAATTCTCCAAAGCTTCGGCCGCATTCGGACAAGATAAAAAAGTAAATATCTACTTCTGATTATTCTTGGATAAATGCTAAGCAAAAACAGCTTTGTCATTACGAAACCAATTACTCAATTCAGACGAACATTCGATAAATTAAAAAAAGAGTAAGAAAACATTTCAGGTCGAAGCTTTTATTATATTTGGTTCTCTCTCAAAAGAGAAACAGATGCAGTTTACCCTTTCGTTTATAAAAAAGAATTGCTTCTGCACTGATTCTCAAATTTCATTTCCACTTTGCCCATCCTCGTTCACCTTTCATATTTAATCGGGAAAGATCTGAGTAACCACTTCAACATCAGTCATATTTTATTTAGATTCGTTATGGAAAATGGTTACGCTAAAAGGAAACGGAAACTACATCTGAAATAATAGTAATATCAATCGTGGGGTGAAAATTGCCAACCGAGTGTACGTTCGATTTTTTCAATTCATGTTTCGATCAAAGCCTTGGAAAAGATTGAATTTCAAAAAAATAATGAATCCTTCAACAGCTTGCACATTTTACACTTGAATAGATACATCTTTTACAGATCAACCATTTAATCATACATGAATTCTGGCATGTTACTTTTTTTCTTCACAAAGTGACAATTTCCTTTGGTTGGCTGGAATATTGATCAGAATTTCATTTATTCAAATATATTGATAACGTCGGAACTTTAAGGACCAAAATGAGATCTAGAATCAAACTGAAATGAAAAGTCTACCGACTGTGTTTTAAAATGCCGCCCAGCCTCTCCACCCTACATCAAATCCATCGAAAAGTTTTTTAACTTCTTTTCTTTCTTTGATAGATGGATTGTATCGAAATGATTGAGCAAATTTTACAGTTTCTATTTCACATGGACAATCAGAGCTCCCACACATACATGGAAGAGGAGTGGGACGGTCAATTCCATCCACACAGACGAACACTCGTTCATCATCACACGAAGAAATGACGATGAGGGTTCCATTTCAATAACAGATGAAAACAAAAAGCTAGTAGTTCGCTCGGAAATTAATAGAAAAAACCTTTAAAGCCAGCAATATTTTCTGCTTGAATTAAAACTTTGTTCTCCCTCCATAAATTCTTTGTTTTTTGTTACCGTTCGCCCCTCGCGTTTCATTCTGAGCAGTTCAGCCTTAATCTTCCATGGATTGATAAGGATTAACCACTGAACCTGAGATGTGGATCCATTTTATGAACACGCTAGTATCAGTTTAGTCTGCAACAGTTTGTCCAAATTCTACTTGAAGATTAACGCAGGTAGAAAAAATAGTTTTTTTCCGGGTATAAAACTACACCCTAACCGAAAAGTTTACGTTTATGTTTCCTCTCTCTTAAGGCTTGGGGGAAGTGAGCAGGGGTGGTGGGGTCAATCAAAGCATTCAGTCTGTCTAAAATTTAGTTTGTTTTGGAGAGCTTTTCGCCGCACAAAGGAAAGACCTTGGGACTCGGGTCGGTGTAAACAAGATCAGCACAATTCCACTTCAGATGATCGACGTGCTCGCTCATCCGGACATGTGTCTTTTCGACCATTTGTGTGAATTCGGCATGTTATTGAAAACTAACATTTTTATGTTTCATGTCATTTCGTCAAGGAAAACACACTTATTGAGCGATTAATCTTAAATGAAGTTATTGTGTGTAAATAGTGTCCCAGTTCGCTTGTCTTGCATAGAATACCACAATCGAATTATTAATTGACTAACAAGCTGATGGAGCAAAAGGGCTGTCTCCCCTCCTCCCCCTTGTTACAATTTCAGCAAGGGCCAAATGAAAAATAAATCATTACTCAACATTATAGAGAAAGAGAGAGAAAAAAAAGTAAGGAGAAACAATTTTCGAACGTAAAAGAATAAAACGTGCTCTGATTAAATTAGCCTGACAGATTTAATTTGTCCACAATCAAAGAACAAATAACAAAGAAACTGCTTTACTATTCACACCAAAAAATGATTATATTCATTTAGGATTGAGGCCTGCGTTTAAAATGTTGACATTTACTTGCAGGCATGCGTGAACTTTATAAAGCTGCTGAAGAGATTGAGTATTCTTACCTTTACCGTAGGGCACGTCTTTGTAGAGATCAACACCGGCAACGGCAGCTGCAGCTGCTGCGGCGGCGGCAGCACTCCCGTTGTGCATCGAGTTCTTCAGGTGCATCATCGCGTCCTGCATCATGGACACATTCTAAATTGAAGAAAGTCAATAAATAGAGTTGGATGCAACTTGTCTCAGACATTGATTGATTGATTGATTGATTAGAATAACACGTGGTTTTCAATAAGGGTCTTACTTGTGGAGACATGGAAGGGAAAGGTACCCCTCGTTTTGGTGGACGACCAGGCCTGGAGCTGTGGAGTGAAAACAAGTTATTCTTAGTTAAGAAAAGTGGTTTGTTGAAATAAGACAAAAATTGCTTTCGATATTTATTGTTTGGATAATAGTTTCAGTCTGATCCCTTCGACCCATTGGCTACTTGAAACTTTGTCTGTTTTGATTCTGATTCAACGCCACTTGAAATTCAACTAGAAAATGGTCATGTTTGTTTAACGATTAAAAACGAGAGCAAAAATATTTGCTTTTGTAATTCATTCAAAAACACAAAGCAGAATTGCCATATCTTGAATAAATTTCATCTCTGGTTGAGTTGGTAGGGTGTGCGTGCGCGACGAACACACTGAGCGAAACTGCGAAAGTCTTTGTTGTTTTGTTGTTGTCTTTTTTTGCCAGATGCTAATTAGCAAGATGGATTTTGTCGATAAGGTAACCAACCAGTCTGATATCTGCTCACAAAAACTTTAAACTTGCCTTGAAATCCTCATGAGTGATATGGAGACACAGTAATCCTCCTATCAAGTCTGAGGATCTCAATTCAATTTGTTAACTGATTGCCCCGAGGAGTGTGAAAGTGAACCGAAACTTTTTTTTTAGAAAAGACGTTTGGATAAAAAAGAAAAATTTTTTTATAAAAAACTATGTCAGTTCGTACTCTACTGAAGAATACAATCATTTCCCATTTTGATTAAAACGAAAGCAGGCTCGTTTCTGGCAACTACTCTTTTTAATTCTCAAAGGACTTTTTGGAGTGTTAGAAATAAAAATGTTCATTTTTTGTAAAGACTTCCTGTTGAACAGAAAAAAACTTTTCAAAATTATCAGCCACATCTCTTTTTTCCCTCGACTGTTTGCATAGCCATTAGAAGAGAGGATTTTTTCCTCTTTCGAGAAAACTTTTTAGCTCTCGGCCCTCTTTTTTAAAAGGGATCCGAGGCTAAAAAAGGGGCGGGCCGTCCCCAAAATATTATTAGTTTTTCATTTTCTGTGTTTGCAATATGTTTGACTGAATTCAAATAAATAAAGGTGACGGGGCGCTCGTGGCGGCCACAACTCTCTATCTTTCTATCTCCCACACACGGACTGACTGACTGACTTGAAACACACTTCTTTGACTTATTTTGCCCGACTGAAACGTCGCCCAGGGTGGATGGGTGGATGGGAATAGAAAAAAATAAGGATTGGCAAAGAAGCCAAAGACACGTCGCAAAACTGTGATGTTCATTTTACATTACCTAGAGGTGGTGCAGTCCTTGAAGAGGGCGTCAAAGTCCACGTCGGCCAACAACTTGCAACGGTTCACGCCCGGCTGGATGGCCCCGAGACCGCGAAGGATTCTGACCTGAACGAAGCGTAACGTCGGGATCGGGATTGGGATCGGGTTCAATCAAAAATCACTGGTCAATTCAGGTTACCTGTTCGACGTTGCAAACGATGGGAGTGATTTCGAGCCTTTTCAGTTTGGTGTAAACGGTGTGGAGACCCCCGACGAGGTGTTTCAAGAAAAGCTCGAAAGCTTGGGGCAAGCAGAGCATCGTTTTTCCGGCTATCATGAAGGCGGCTACTTTTTCGCCTCGGTAGTCGACAATTTTACACTCGTTGGCCGTGGGGTCGTTGGTGGGTACCGTAACGGGTGGGGGGCTGTCGCCGAACGATCTAAAAGTAAGGGATAGTGAGGTAAGGTGACCTCAGAAGACGGAAGAAAACGTCCCTCCCTCCCATCCAAAGGTTTGACCTACCTGTCCATGAACTTGTGCATGCTGGCGGCGAAGTCGTCGTTGCGTCCGGCCACGGCGGCGCCGGCCAGGGCTGCAAAATCTCTGGGGTAGCCCGGCGGCAGGAAGGGGGATCCGTGGTGGCCCAGCATCGAGGCCATCGACACCATCGACGACATGGCGGAGGGCAACAAGGAGGACGGGCTACAACGGGGCGGCGGCGACGACAGATGCGATCGGGGCAGGTAGGATGACGGCAGCACGTTGAGACCCGATGCCGAATGGGACCGGGGCGGACCAGACGTGGGACTGCTGCACGGCGAGGAGGTTCTGCGGCAACGACAACGCGATACCGTTACCGTCGGACCACTCCGGGGTCAACTAAGTTCAAGAAGCTTTCTTACCTTCTTTGCGAGCCTGTTGAGTTGTGAGGCGAGGATGTACCGTTCGAGCTCTTCCCAGCACCGGTTTCCATACTCAGTTTCGGATCACTAGACAGGCACATCGCACTGTCGAAACAACATGACCCAACGTCAGAAAGGAATCGCTCGGCCTCCACTATAAATTTCTCGTGCGGATGGAACGGATGTCAAACGAGTTAGGCTCTTGGGTTTTTTTAAATGTCACAACAACGCCTGTGTTGCTCCAAGCGTCACATTCACTTCACTTTGAAACGGTTTGGAGGTTTGAAGGAAGATCCAGGTTGTGGGTCGTTCGAGAACGAAAGACAACGCTTAAATGAGAAAAACATTGAGACCTCAATCGGAAGCCAAAGAGCAAAAAAAGCAAAGCGAATTGTGTCTTTTGGTGTGGGTGAGTGTGTGACGCGAGGGAGAAGTGGTGGTGGTGGTGGTGGTGGTGGTAAGGGTGATAGGGTGGCGGTGACGGGGCTTCAAACCTTCAAAAAGAGAGACTGAACAAAGAGAGAAACACACATTTGAAATCCGTCGAGTTTCAACTTTTGTTCGAATGCTGCTTCTGCTTCTTCTTCTTCTTCTTCCTCACCTACCCGTCTGACCTCCTCTTCTTCCTCCGTCACCGCGCGTCGACTTCGGGTTCGACTGAGTCTCTCGATCCGACGGCAGAGCAAAGCAAAGCAAATGGAAAGACAAAACTTTTTTTTCTTTCTTTCAAATTTCGAATCCGACCGACCGACTGTACGTTTTTTGGCCGACCGATCGTCCCTCCGACCTACTGCGGAGCGGCTCCCTCTCTCCCCGGTTACTTTGGCGTCTCACTCTCAGTCAGTCAGTCAGTCACTCACTCACTCAGATATAGTTAGTTCTATTTATGTTTGTATTGACTGTTTGTGAGGATCGAATGGATTCTGTTGTTGGGGCTGCTGAGAGGTGGTGAGGGTGAGGGTTAGGAACGGAATAAGTCGGAATTTTTAGCACAACGGCCATCGGCTGCGTTCCATCCCGTTTCGAAGGAAGGCGCGAGATTGTTTTTTTTGTATTTCTATTTGTTTCGAATGGAAAGGTTTTCTTGCTTTGCTTTGCTTAGCAGGAGGAAAAAGAAGCAGTTCGACTCACGTTCCCTCTAGCAAAGATAAAGTAGAATCCAAGTCATGTTTCTTTCCACTTGCCCAGGACCGACGATGTTGATGCGCGGATGGAGCAGATCGACCCCGTTAAAATCTTTTCGTTTTGAAACATTTCCATTGCATTTGAAATGTAGAAAAAGGAACGACACACGAACCGACGTTAGAGCCACAAAATCCCCTTTCATTTCTACGAATGATTCAGGCGAAGTCTCGAATAAGATGAAAGAAAAAAAAGGAATCTGAAAGAATATTCCTTGGATCTTCATTTGAAATCAGCACTTTCTTTGTTTGCTGCTTTTTTACTAAATACAAATGAACGCCCAACTATGGAATATGCCTATTTAATAAACTTTGATTCTGGGCCAAATATGAAACTTTTTAGAATTCGATTGGCCACAGTTTTTTTGCTTGCCAAGGTTTGATAACTCAATTGTCTAAGTAAGTAACCGTTTGAAAAATGAACTGAGTTACGGTGGGTGTGGCAGGCTTGAAACATTTCCAGTCTGGTAAAGGCTTAAGTGATCATTAAAAAATTTTCCTCACTAAACACCCATTATTTACCTTCGGTGAAAAATTCCTAAACAATCATTCACACTGCGGCTCAATCACAACTTTTTCAGACGAAAAATCATCTTTTGAAATGGAGAGCGTATAGGGAAATGAAAAAAGTTGACCGATATTTTTCTTGCTAGGGTATCCTTATTCTACACTTAGGCTTCGATCTCTTCAAGTTCGAAAAAGTTTTGCTTCAGTTTCCCCCACGAATCTCCTTTATCCTTTCCTTTTCCCCTCTACCCTTTCTTCCTCGGCTCAGATCGAACCCAGCCAAAACCATTTTGGAAATTTCTTTTTCATCTGAATGTTTGTGTTTCATATCCTTCTTCTCAGTCGAAACAAGTCCTGGCCTGGCTTAAGCACACACAGCTTTAAAAGCCCCTTGACTGAGTTTCATGCATTCTGTCTGTTTGTACTTTCTTTTTTTGAGTTTGAGTGTTTTGCAGATATTGGAAAGAAAGAAAGGTAAAGGCTGGAAGCAAAAGCCTTCTTCTTCTCTTCCTCTCACTTTAAACTTCTAATTTTGAAAATCCGTTTCCGACTTTCATTTTGTTTCGTTGACCAAACTTGAATTGCGACTTTGGATGAAGCAAATCAACTTTACTGTGTTGAATCAAACAATCTGATTTCAATCGTCAAAATTCTGTGGTCGGATGATTCGAAGGGAGGGGATTCTAGCAAAGCAATAAGAAACAGAATTTCTTCCATTGGTTGTGTGTGTTCAAATGTTTAACTGTCAACCCAACCCTCACCTTCTTTCTCTCTTTTGAACGAAAGAGGGGGTCTCGTCTGGGCCAATGACAGCAGAGCTAGAAACATTTGGAACGGAGAAACACATAACAAACGCAGAAAAGGCCATTCCCATTCCCAATCTCATTCCCATTCCCATTGCTATGTTGTGTAGTAAGGGAGCGAGTAGACGGACCGGGCGTACGTGTTGTGTGGGGGATGACTTGAAGTTGCATGCAAAACTCCTACGCATTTGTGATGGAAAATGAAAAGAATATAGAAGAAGCTAGGCCAATTTCTAGCATTGCACGCACTTAAAATCAACCGTTGTGTAAAGTAAAACGTAAAACGACCTACCCCCTCTAACTTGGCTGCAACACCCACACCCACAGAAAAAAAGTTTTGTGGATAAAAAGGCAGCTAAGGTGTTCCCAGATAGACAGGCATTATATGGATGTAGGAACAAGAAGGGCAGGAGCAGAAGTAGGAGAGAAGCAGAGCTTCTTCGAAGAAGTTTTTGTTCATCATCATCATCATCCTATAATTTCTGCCGGCCCTGATGTTTTGTCTGCAACGACGAGGCACTTTGGCTGATCGAGGGAGAGAGCTTCATTTGAAAGAGCACAGTAGTTCGCACAAAGGAACATAAAAAGAGAATCTGAAACGTAAAAAAAGAGTTTCTTGTTTATTTGTTTGTGTATGGGGATGTGTGTGCCTGTTAGTTTCCCGTCTCTTTTTCCTCTCTGACTAACGCATTGCTAAGCTAAGCCTAGTCGAGATGAGCGTGGCAAAAGTCCTAAGCAATGCAAAGCTAAAAAAAGGTCTTTCTTTCATTCGATATGCTCTGGGATTGGTTGGGGTTCTCAATGATATACAATGGACTTGGGCGGATGCTTACTCAGTGTAAAAAAAGGTTTTTGGCCACACTCTCCTTAACTTGGCAACTTGAAGGAACTGGCAAACAAACAAACCGAAATTCATAATAAAAGAGAGTCAGTCGGGTGGATAGATGGAGATTTTGTGTGTGTGTAATGGAACTGGGAGGGGAGAATGTATATTCCAAAGATAAGCATCATTTCTTCAATGATTTTGTGGCCTAGATACGATCGAATTGTGGTTGGCTGTGCCATGGCCCGGGTAGACTGGAAAAAATGGAACAATGGAAGCATTCAATTTTCAAATTGAAATCGACTTTTACTACATTGTTGGCATCAATAAATTGCTTCTACCTCAATCTAACTTAATAAAAAGTTTCATCTTGCTATGGCTCCCACGAAGATCGTGAAAGTTTCGTGATACAAATTGCAGCTTAAAACATCTAAGGATTGTGTGTAATTACATAATTATATTTTTGGATCAAGGGTTGATTTTTTCCTTACCGGAAACTAGCCAGGCCACAAAGAGCCGTTTCTCAGTTGCTGGATATCATGTTGGGCAATGACTTAATTTTCCCCCTAGTTTTTTATTTAAATATTTGAACTTTCTGAATGGCTTAAGTTTATTTCGTCATAACTATTCCAAACAGCGTTATGATTGTAACAAAAATCCCCCATTGTTGAGGATGTGATGCTTTTGAGCATCCACCATGAAATTTTAAAACAAAAGGCATCTCATTCGACTTCACTTGCTACCCCGGTGATGTAAAGTACCTACCAATCGGACATGCTCAGGCAGGGAAGCTGTAGTCTATTCAGAAACACTTAAGAAGCCACAGAGTATAAGTGATCTCTTTTTTTCATAAATTTATCAAAATGATGACTTTGTGCTACTTCCCTGAAAAGAAAACCATGAGAACATTTATGACTGAAGTTACTTTCTATATATTCAAAACTTCATTTGATTCCCTCGACATTTATTTTGACATTCACAATTCCAACATGATGATTCTTTGATGTAAAAGTGGTCAAAAACATCAGAGTAAAAAATAACCCAACAAGTCGTGCTGCATCCATCCAGACATTCAGCTAAAAAGAGCAAAATATATGTTAAAATTCATGCAACATCTTATCTCATCTCACTCTCTTCTTTCTAGTTTCAAATGCGAGTGTTAATTAAAGCCATAGGAGGAAAATTAGCTCATTACAAAAGCAAGTCGACCTACATGCAAGATAATATCAAAACCATTAATTTCCAACATCACTTGCATCATGTGACTTTTGTTTGACGTTGAAGCCAGCATGTAGCCTCAAAAACAAAAAAAGTGGCCTTTGTCTTCAAAATTCTTTGGGTCCCATCAATCGAAATCAGAAAGAAAAGAAAACTGATTATTAAAGTGGAAACTTTTTTTTAATTCTCTGAAAATTTTAATCTGCTCAATAGTGCAAAGCATCTCTTCCTCCAATCCTCAATTTCGTTTTCGTGATTGAAAGTTTTGAATCACGATTTGTGAATGAAAATAGAAATCGTTCGCATGCTAAAGAACAGACAGAGACCATGCAGCTTAAAGCCATATCTTGCTAAAATCATTACAAGATTCAATTATGAAATGAAATTTCTTTTGATTTTTGGTCAAACAAAACATTTTAGATTTTAGAATGGAGCATCTCGATTCTTCCTCATTCAGATAAAAACTTCACAATGACAAAGTCACAAAATCTTGGCTTCAAGTAGACAAAAACAATTTTTCTTTGATAATGCTCTGATTGTGTTTCGGTTGATTGGGGTCGTGGCAGCCCATCTAGGGAGTCAATGTATCGTTCAGATCGTGAGATAGTTCGACAATAATTTCTATGCCTCAGAAATCGCCCCAGGTCTGGCCTAATTAAAAGTATTCTTTGCACCACAGGGTACTTTGCTCGCAATCGATCTGCACCAATAATCTAATCCACAGATCTTACGATCCTTTTGACAATTTATATCGGCTTTGGATTTAGATGGAGTGTTTGCAAAAAAATCATCTTCTTGACATCATGTGGCCAAGTGTTTTGAAAAGACCGTGTTGAATTACTCAAAAGTAATCAAAATGGATGGATGGTACCACCAGTTCAGTGGAAATAAAAGAATCTGGGCCATTTTCAGACAACACTTCCACCCTTAAGAATGAATTAAAGGGTGTGTTTGATACATTCCTTTAACTTTTTCTCCCATCTACCCAAAAGGGACCATTTACTTTGAATGTGTGTAAAATACGCACTTAACTTTGCTTTGACCAATTCAAGTGAGAAAATAAAAACTCAGTTGCTTAATGGACCGCATTCTTGCTTTAGAGAAAGTCATTCCTGGGGTCCTGGATATGTTCTTCATTATTATCCCCTTCAGGTTCAAATTTTCATTCATGATAACAAGGGTACCCTATGCGTCTGGATTGAATTGTTAAAAGTAAATCTCAAAAAAATATTTTTCTGCCGAGCCAATGTATTACTGGTTAAAAGTTTTTGAATGAGCAATAACAACTTTTCGATTAAGTTTATCCAAGTTTATGGGACTTCCCTTCTGTGCCAGAGGGTTGGGCGTCCTGAACCGTCTGTTGCTCAAAGGGATCGTTTTACCCTTTTTCAAAATGCCAGACTGCCTGGAACCGTATCACTCCATTTCTATGAACTAGAAATGCTTCTAGGCTTACGTTCTTATAATTGCACAAGTAGCTAGGGAGAATTCATAGGTAAAAATTACAAATGTGAGGCAATAAAAATTTTCAAGAAGTTTTTATGATGCTGCTGTGTGCGTTGTGCACTTTAAACTATACTTCAAAAAATCCTTTGGTTTGGAACAAAACATTCCTTCGTCAAAATCAAGTTGTGATTTAACAGTTGAGTGCTTTTCACTTATGATATTCTTTGTTGTAAACACGGTATGATACTTCTACCCAGTGTCAAAAAGTATCTGCATTGATTGACTGATCCAGCTGGAGGAAACTCTCCCTTCCAACCTACTCCCTCGCATACCTTCTTAACTGATGTTGATATTCCACCATGATCGCAAAGTAAATAGGGGAGGTAGGTAGAGCCTAAGGGCCCTGCACGTCTGATGACTCTTCACTACTGACAGATACATTGTTTCACCTCGTAATTAGTGTTTGTCTGTACGAGGCAGAAGCATCAGTTTGAATTCTAAGCATTGAAAAAAGTCTCTTTTTAATGGAGGGAAAATGTTTTTTCAAACCTTGCAGCATATTTCAAAATTTTATCATTGTAATTATTTAACTGCGCTAAACGACCAAGCAGCAATTCTTGCGGTCAACCATTCAAAAGAGAATTGCAACTTTGAGTTGACCCCATTCTAAATTACACGGTTCAAGTAAATGAATAATTCGCATGAAGAACTCGCGGTTGTTCTTTGCAAAATGACTTGAGTTACTCAAGGACGATGAAGCAAAAAAGAATTACACTAATTTTGTCTTAGAAAAATATTAAGTTAAAGCTAAATGAAAAAAAAATTCCAAGAGAAAAATCGAATCAGCAGTTTTCTCTCTTAAGTTATCATGCTCATTTTCCAAAGACAGGGTCAGATAGAGCTTGCCATCGGTTCGACCTGAATCGTTTAATTCCCATTCAACTAAGGGGCGGCCAGGGCTCAATTATACACTAAGTGCCGACAAATAAAATCTTTGACAGAAAAATAAATTCAAAAATACAAAAACAAATTTATTCGATTTTTACCGAGGCTTGAAAATTTTAAAGCTCAGATCATAAATAGTTTCAAACTATATAATTTCATGCAAAGTCTGTGTGTTGTTTTTTCACATATACCATAATAAATCAAGCGAGTCTCGTGGCATATCCTTAAAAAGCGATTTCAAATCCACAAACAAACATTTGAGATTTGAATATGTGAAAGCAAAGATGCATTTCTAGACATCAAACTAAATCCTTTTTTTTTTAAAATGCCAATTTCAGTTGATAAATGAAATGACTCCTCTTTGAATCAACCCTTGGAACTCTTCCCTTAAAAAATGTCCAAATCCTGATCGAAGGTGCAAGTTGCTAGATTTTCTCCCTTTACTTCAACCCCCTAACGTTGCACAAACGTGAATTAAGGATTATGACACATTTGCATAAAGCCATTTTTCATATAACCACTTTTGATGCTCGTCGGAACTAAAGCTGGTTTAAGAACGATTTCACACAAACTATGATTTTCATCCATTTTCTTTGTGAACTCACGAGAACAAATATTCGAAACATTGTCCACATTTATATGCTTAATGATCTATTGTCGTTTCACTATTGACGCTTCCCAAAATCATATTTCTTTCCTTTACAAACATTGCAAACTATGGCAACTAAGTCAATAAAGACTTCTACACACCGGATGTTCACTTGTTCCAAAAACTTTTTGCTAGCCTCAGTTGCTCAAAAGACATATGGAAATAAAGCATTAAAATTTTAGAGAAAAGTCTATTAAAAATAATGTATTTTGGGCTTACACTTGAACGTGTTCTCAGATCGCCCTTTTGGATTTAAAGCGAAGATTTCACAATCACACTCCAACCATTTCATCTCGCAATTTCTTCTACCAAAACGGTTAAAGACGTGAATAAAGATCCCCCTATGCCATATTCCTACTTTCAACACCAAACGAAATTGGCCCAAGGATTAAAGACTTGGAACAAACGTGTTTGAATATTCCAAAATAGGTCTAACCCACACGTTTGTCGACAGACAACTCAATAACCTTTTCCTTTTTCGCTCTATTTCTGACTCTACTACAGTTTATCTTATTCATAAAAAGCTGGGGATAAAATGCCAGTGACACTCAATCCCTTTTGTACAGGAGATCCATTCGACACAATCAGTTATTACTTTTAACCATTTTTGCGTCGATAAAAATTTCAAGTGCATTATAATATATATTAACGATCTAAATGGAGCAAAATGTGTCAGAATTTGCTAACTTTCAACCAAATGGAAATAAAGGTTTGAAACAAATGACAATCATTTAAATGTTAGTTTCTATCTTGAAAGCGGAAGCAAAACTCTCGATTCGTACCTACAAAAAACATTCATAAAAAGTTGGATCACCTCATGTGAATCATTTTCTTTTCTTGAAGCTATAGAATTTATCTCATCGAATTCCCAACATTGCATGGATGTTGCATTTTTTTGTGAGAAGTGCATTTCAAAAAGATCAATAAATTTTGCCAATGAACAAGTGTGGGAAGCTCAATCGCAAATATTTACCACAAATTTATAGAAGTTTTGGTTTTGAATTTTCAAAACAAAATCTTTTTTTATTCAACATGCAACAAAAGATTTTTCAAATTGGAGCTTTACTTCTCAAAGAATGCAACACATTACAAATAGGTGTTTGAATGTTTCATAATTGACCACTTTTATAGTTTTGTGGAGCAGATATTTGACGGGGATGAAAAGTAGTAATGATTTTTCCCCCAAGAAACTGAAGTTGTCTGCCCGGGGAATACATTCTATACGAAAGTTGAAATTATGTTTTCATCAGAAAAGAAACCAATCGATCACAGAGACTGAATTTGCATTAAAAATGGAGACAAGATAGCCATGCTATTATGACTTCTTTCATTTAAGATTTAGCAAAAACAAAATGGGAAAATCTATCCATCCATTTTCATCTGAGGATTCAGATTTTTGCCCAGTTTGGTCGTTAGATTCACGACGACATTTTAATGATAGTTCTTGTGGCTTGTAAGAGATTCCAACAATTTTTTCGTCTTAAAAATGAATGCGTAGAGAAAAAGTTTGAATTACGAAACCCAAACTGTCTTCCCATCCAACTTGTCATATCAAAAGAAGGAGTTTTGGACTTTAATTTTGAAAAGTTTAGCGTATCAAAAGTTTAGCCGCCAAGTCCTGTCATCATTATGTGCAACAAAACATTCAAAGGAACAGAAACAGATGTCCACTGATAACATTCATTTGAAATTTTCATTTATTTTTAAAATGAAGAGCTCAAA